>ERZ808246.2284-NODE-2284-length-12202-cov-4.233638_pt1 | contig 12202 bp, 9 predicted proteins | sample MGYA00521083_ERZ808246 | MGnify/ENA primary metagenome ERZ808246 (study PRJEB31516, sample SAMN03275577) | gut metagenome | biome: mammalia-associated habitat; material: feces | host: Papio cynocephalus | place: Kenya | collected 2012-07-07 ...
CTTTGAGCGGATGGTCATGTACCTCACCGGCGTGAGCAACATCCGCGACGTGGAGCTGCATCCCCGCACCGTGGGCAACGCGGATTTCTGATAAAATCGCATATCTCATATCTTTCCAAAGGGCCCTGCCATCCGGCAGGGCCCCTTTTTTGTGCGTAGGGCGCGATGCCCACATCGCGCCGCACGATAGGCGCAGAGGTTTTCCCCGTCCCACCAGGCCAGCACAAGCGCAGAGCGCGTCGCGGAATTAGACGCAGAGACCATGCGAAAGCAAGGCACAAGTTTTGCACAGACCAATTCGCGGGGCAGGAGGGGACCGGCACAGTCAGCACCCCAGCTGCGGAAAGGATTTCAAAACCATGGGTTTTGGCGGCGTTCTTTCCTCCCTTTCTTTCGCCGCAGAAAGAAAGGGAGCCGCGGTCGGCATGACATAGTCGAGGATACGGATTGCCACACCAGTGTGCGCACTGGTTCGCAATGACATTGTTTTTCACAAGAAATACGGTGCAAGACTGCGCGGCGGGGTGAGGGCACCCCGCCCTACGTTTGCACTGCGAAACACTTTGCAGGGGCGTCGTCCCGGTGGCACCAGCCCTCAAAATATCCGTAGGGGGCGGCGTCCTCGACGCCCCGAAAACGGTAGACGCAGAGGGTATCTCTGCTATGCCCGGCCGGTACAAGCGCATTGCGCATCACGGCGGGCATGGCATATCCGGGCAAAAATTTCCCTATCCCAAAAATTTATGCTGGAAAAACGGCTTTAAATTTGCTATACTGTGTTTTATAGTGGGAAGAAATTATTATCAGTCTGAGAATAAATAGGAGAAAATATGGAAACACAGAAAAAGCGCCGGGGCGACCGCCGGGACGGCCGCCTGCTGCGGGAGCTGGACTCTCTGCACTTCATCACCGGCATCCTCTATCCCAACCGCTGCGATAACGAGGCCTATATCTCCCTGCGGGTGGACCTGACGGCCATGAACGAGTATCTGGCAAAGCTCAACGAAACGGAGACGGAGTTCCCCTACACCATGTTCCACATCGTGGTGGCCGCCCTCATCAAGACCATCACCCTGCGGCCCAAGCTGAACCGGTTCATCGTCAACAGCAATTTCTATCAGCGCAACGAGGTGTCAGCCTCCTTTGTGGTGAAAAAGCAGTTCTCCGACAAGGGCGCCGAGGCTTTGGCCTTCCTCCACGGGAAGGACGAGTTTACCCTCCGGGATGTACACGGCTATATCCGCTCCCAGGTGACGGAGTGCCGCAGTGACAAGGTAGACTCCTCCACCGAGAGCATGAATATCTTCAACAAGATGCCCCGCTGGCTGGGCAAGACCATTGTGAAGTTCATCATGTTCCTGGATAAGCACGGCTGGGTTCCCCGGGATATGATCGCCACCGACCCCTATTACAGCTCCGTGGTCATTTCCAACCTGGGCTCCATCAAGCTCAAGTGCGGTTACCATCATCTGACCAACTGGGGCACCTGTTCTCTGTTCTGCATCATCGGCGAGAAGGCCCTGCGCCCGTTCTTTGACGACCGGGGCAACGCCGCTATGCGAGAGACCCTGGACCTGGGCCTTACCATCGACGAGCGCCTGGCCGACGGGTATTACTATTCCAAATCTGTCCGGCTCCTAAAATACCTGCTGGAGCATCCCTGGGAGCTGGAAAAGCCTATGAAGGAGGAAGTACAGTATGAGTGAAGTCAAGACCCCCTGGGCCGCCCATATGGGAGATGTGCCCATGCATCTGGAGTATTTCGGCGGCTCCATGTTCCAGGCGCTGGAGCTGGTAGCCCAGGCGTATCCCAATAACATCGCCTTTGATTTTATGGGCCGGTCCACCACCTATAAAAAGATGATCCAGGAGATCGAGCGCTGCGCCAGGAGCCTGAAGGTGCTGGGTATCCGGGCCGGGGACCGCGTCACCATCGCCATGCCCAACTGTCCCCAGGCCATCTATATGTTCTACGCCGTGAACCTGGTGGGCGGTATCGCCAACATGATCCACCCCCTGTCTGCGGAGAAGGAGATCGAGTTCTATCTCAATGAGTCCCAGTCCATCACCGCCATTACTCTGGATCAGTTCTATAATAAGTTTGAGCATATCCGCCAGAATACCGGCATCGTGAATATCATCATCGCCTCCGTGAAGGACGCTCTGAGCCAGCCCGTCCGGGCAGGCTATATGCTCACCGAGGGCCGCAAGATCCAAAAGATTCCCGAGGATGCCCCGGTCATCCGCTGGAAGGAGTTCATGGACCTGAGCCGCCACTGCTTCTATAAGAACTTCCGGGTGGACCGCAAGGCGGAGGATCCCGCCGTGATCCTCTATTCCGGCGGTACCACCGGTACCACCAAGGGCATCGTCCTCACCAATGGCAACTTCAATGCCCTGGCCAAGCAGATCATTGCCACCAACCCCATGTTCCGCCCCGGGGACCGGATGCTGGCGGCCATGCCCCTGTTCCACGGCTTCGGCCTGGGCGTGTGCGTTCACTCCATGCTGGCCAGCGGCGGCCGGTGCATCCTCATTCCCCGGTTCACCGCCAAGAGCTATGCCAAGCAGATCGTGAAGTATAAGTGCAACTTCATTGCCGGCGTTCCCACCCTGTATGAGGCGCTGCTGCGCCTGCCCAGCATGGACAATGCCGACCTCTCCAGTCTCAAGGGTGTTTTCTCCGGCGGTGACAGCCTGTCCATTGAGCTGAAGAAGAAGTTTGATAAGTTCCTCTATGATCACCACGCCGTTGTGCAGGTGCGGGAGGGCTACGGCACCACCGAGACCGTCACCGCCTGCTGCCTGACGCCGGTGAATATGTATAAGGAGGGCTCCATCGGCCTGCCCTTCCCGGATACCTATATCAAGATCGTCAAGCCCGGCACCGATGAGGAGGTGCCCTACGGCACGGAGGGCGAGATTTTGCTGGCCGGCCCCACGGTGATGAAGGAGTATATGAACCATCCCGAGGAGACCGCCCAGACCCTGCGCAAGCATGATGATGGACTCACCTGGGTGTATACCGGCGATCTGGGCACCATGGACGACGAGGGCTTCATCTATTTCCGCGGCCGGGCCAAGCGGATGATCATCTCCTCCGGCTACAATGTCTATCCCGGTCAGATCGAGAATATTCTGGACGCCCACGAGAATGTGCAGATGAGCTGCGTCATCGGCGTGCCCGATGCCTACCGCATGCAGAAGGTGAAGGCCTTTGTCATGCTCAAGCCCGGCGTTGAAAAGAGCCAGGCCACCAAGGATGAGCTCATGAGCTATTGCCGCAAGCACATCGCCAAGTACGCCATGCCCTACGACATCGAGTTCAGGGACGAGCTGCCCAAGACCCTGGTGGGCAAGGTGGCCTACCGCATGCTGGAGGAGGAAGAGCTCCAGCGCATCCGCGCCGCCGAGAGCGCCCAGGACGCACCCGCCCAGACGGAGGAGAAAGATTGATCCGCACCCGCGGAGCAGGAGGAAGATCGTATGGATAAAGAGATTCGGCGGCATTATACACTGTTGGTGGATTTTTTGGGCCACATTCTCGGCCCGGACTATGAGGTGGCCCTCCATGAGCTGACGGAGGACTCCAATCAGATCATCGCCATCTCCAACGGCGAGCTGACGGGCCGGCACCTGGGCTCTCCCTTGAGCAATAAGATGCTGGAGTTCCTGTCCGGCCAGCTGTATGAGACCCAGGACTATGTGCTCTCCTTTGAGAGCACCTCCGTCACCGGCAAGAAGATGCACTCCAACAGCATGTTCATCAAGGACCGCACCGGCAGCGTGGTAGGTCTGCTGTGCATCAATTTTGACAGCAGCCGCTACCAGGCCCTGTCGAAGCAGGTGATGGACCTGTGCGGCGGGGCGCTGACCCCGGCGGAGCCCAGCGGCACCAGCCTCATCGTGGATGAAAACGACCCCTCGGAGTCGCCCCGGGAGCAGGGCTTCCCCACCTCCATCGCCGGCGCCACCGCCAGCATCGTCTCCTCAGTGGTGGCCAACTATCCCGTGGATGTGGATCGGCTGAACCAGGACGAAAAGATGGAGATCATGGAGATCCTGGACCGCAAGGGCGTGTTCCTGCTGAAGGGCTCCGTGAGCTTTGTGGCCAAGGAGCTGCACAGCTCCGAGGCCAGCATCTACCGCTATCTGGGCAAGCTCAACAGCCGCGGCGGCCGGTGAAAAAGAGTATCAGAGCGGAGCGCGGCTCCATTTTGCCGACAGTCCCAGGGACGGAGCTATGCTCCGTCCCTGCTGATTTGTTGCGGTACGCTTGACAAACCATGGGAATAGCATATAATCTTGGATGATATATATCAAGTAATACATATTAGAGGAGACATGCTATGTCAGATGCTATGATAAAAGCCGGGCATTCCCGCTATCGGGCAGCCCGGCGGCTGCTGCTCTTTTGGACGGTATTCATCGGCTTGGGCGCCGTGGCCGGGGCGGCGATGATGCTCATAGACCCCAGTGGGCGGATCATGGGTATGGACGCCATGCTGCCGTATTTCCAGGTGCTGCCCTTTGCGGATGTGCTGTTTCGGGATCTTTTCTTCTCTGGCATTGCACTGCTCATTGTCAACGGTCTCACGAACCTGACGGCGGCGGTGCTGCTGCTGAAGAACAAACCCCTGGGGGTGACCCTGGGCGGCCTTTTCGGCGTGACGCTGATGCTGTGGATCTGCATCCAGTTCTACATGTTCCCGCCCAACTTCATGTCCACTATTTACTTCATCCTCGGCCTGGCCCAGGCGGCCACAGGCTATGCTGCCCGGGTGTTTGCCGGGCAGGAGGCGTTCTCCGTCCGGGAGGCGGACTACCCCCATGTGGGGGAAAACTCCGGGGAATTGGTGGTATACTTCTCCCGGCTGGGCTATGGCAAAAAGCTGGCCTATGAGCGGGCGGAGCAGACTGGGGCGGCGATCTATGAGATCCGCGCCACGGAGCGGACGGAGGGGACCCTGGGCTTCTGGTGGTGCGGCCGGTTTGCCATGCACCGCTGGGATATGCCCATTGAGCCGATATCCATCGACCTGGAAAAATATGACAAAGTGACCATTTGCGCGCCCATTTGGGACTTCTCCCTGGCGGCGCCGGTCCGGGCCTTCTGCCGCCAGGCGGCGGGGCGCATAAAAAAGGCGGATTACATCCTGGTCCACCACACCGGGGGCGTTTATGAAAACGCCGCCCGGGAGATGGACGGGCTGCTGGGCATCCGGCACATGGGCCTTGTGAGCGTGCAGAACCGTGTGGGCAGGTTCCGGGTGGTCAAGACCGGCGACTCTGTGACCGTATAAGCGCACATGACAAATTTGTCACAGGGCTGTCACTCCATGCGATGGCGCAGGGACGAAAAGCGCAGTAGAATAAGCCTGTAAAAAAGAGCTTCGGAGGTACGATATGGAAATTTTACAGGTTAGCGACGTGAAAAAGACCTACACCACCCGCTTCGGCGGCAACCAGGTGCAGGCGCTGAAGGGCGTGTCCTTCTCCGTGCAGGAGGGGGAGTATGTGGCCATTATGGGTGAGTCCGGCTCGGGCAAGACCACCCTGCTGAATATTCTGGCGGCCCTGGATAAGCCCACGGGCGGCCAGGTGCTGCTGGCGGGCAAGCGGCTGGACAGCATCCCCGAGGGGGAGCTGGCGGCCTTCCGCCGGGATAACCTGGGCTTCGTGTTCCAGGAGTTCAACCTGCTGGACACCTTTTCCCTGGAGGACAATATCCTGCTGCCCCTGGTGCTGGCGGGCAAGAGCGTGGGGGAGATGCAGGCGGCTATGGAGCCCCTGGTGCGCTCCCTGGGCATTGACAACCTTCTGAAAAAATATCCCTATGAAGTGTCCGGCGGGCAGAAGCAGCGGGCGGCGGTGGCCCGGGCCATGATCGCAAACCCCAAGCTGCTGCTGGCGGATGAGCCCACCGGCGCCCTGGACTCCGCCTCCTCGGCGGACCTGCTGCAGATGTTTGAAAAGGTGAACAGCCAGGGGCAGACCATCCTCATGGTCACCCACTCCGTGGACGCCGCGTCCCACGCCGGACGGGTGCTGTTTATCCGGGATGGCGTGGTGTTCCACCAGATCTACCGGGGCGAGAGCACCAACCAGCAGCTCTATAAAAAGATCAGCGACACCCTCACCATGCTCCGCACAGGGAGGGACGCAGAATGAAAACCGGCTTTTTTCTGAAACTGGCCCGGAGCAATATCGGCAAGAACCGGAGGTTCTTTATCCCGCGAATCCTGTCCGAGGCGGGCCTGCTGTGCGTATTTTACATCGTGTTCATCCTGCGGGCCGACGAGCGGCTCCTGGAGATCCGGGGCGGTGAATACATCGGCATGTTCATGTCCATTGGCGTGGCGGTGATGACGCTGCTGTCGGTGATCCTGCTGCTGTATATCAACAGCTTCCTTATGAAGCAGCGCAAGCGGGAGTTCGGCGTTTACAACATCCTAGGCCTGGAAAAACGGCACATTGACCGGGTGCTGTTCCACGAGACGGCCATCAGCAGCCTGGCATCCGTGGCCCTGGGCCTTCTGACCGGGGTGCTGTTTTATAAGCTGTGCTCACTGCTCATCTGCCGGCTGCTGGGCGCCGAGATCGTGCTGGGCTTTTACTTCATCTCCGCTAAGGATCTGGCGATCTCGGGCCTGCTGTTCATGGCCCTGGACTTGCTGACCTATGGCATCAACTGTGTGACCATCGCCCGGCTGAAGCTGGTGGAGCTGCTCTCCTCTGCCAGTGTCGGGGAGCGGGAGCCCAAGGTCAAGTGGCTGCTGCTGGTGCTGGGTGTATTGGCTCTGGGCGGCGGCTACTATATCTCTGTGACCACGGAAAGTCCCCTGAAGGCCATCGCCCTGTTCTTCGTGGCGGTGCTCCTGGTCATCATCGGCACCTACTTTCTGTTCGTGGCCGGGAGCATTTTTGTGCTGAAGGCCTTGAAGAAAAACCAAAGGTTCTATTATAATAAAAAGCGGATGCCCGCGGTGTCGGGGCTTCTCTACCGGATGAAGCAGAACGCCGTGGGCCTGGCCTCCATCGCCATTTTGGCCACGGGGGTGCTGGTGATGATCTCCACCACCGTGAGCCTGTACGCCGGCCAGGAGGAGACGCTGCGGCGGAATTATCCCCAGGACTATTACCTCTCCGCCCGGTATACGGAGTGGAACCGGGAGGGGGACCTGACCTTTTCCCAGGAGATCCCCCTGGACACCCTGACCCGGGTGGTGAAGCAGGAGGCGGAAAAGAACGGCCTGACCGTGCAGGATATCAAGCGGCAGGAGTACCTGATGGTCACCTACCTGTATGAAAATGACACCTTGCACTGCAAGCAGCGGGCGGACCGCAGCGCCAGCGACCTCAAGGGTCTCAGCGTTATCACCTATATCACCGAGGACATGTACCGCAGCCTGGGCGGAGAGCCGCTGGACCTGGCGGCCGATGAGGTGGCCGTGTGCCCCATGGACATCCGCAAGAGCGGCTTTGACCGGCCGGAGATCACCGTGGAGGAGGACACCTACCGGGTGAAGACCACGGTGCCCCTGTTCCCCATTCAGTCCGGCATGGATGCGGCGGCCACCAACTGCTACGGCATCGTGGTGGCGGACGAGAGCGTGCTGGAGCACCTGTACGAGCAGCAAAAGCAGGCCTACGGCGATGCGGCCTCGGACTACACCCGACGCATCGCGGTGAGCTTTGAAGACCGGACCATCAGCGGCGAGGTGGGCGACAAGCTGGAGCGGGACGTGGGAGACGCTCTGAACGAGGAGGTCTCCTCCTGGCGGCAGGAGGGCAGCCTGTCCTTCACCTACAGCACCGTGTGGGACGCCAGAGCTTCGGTCATGGGGATGTACGGCTCGTTGCTGTTTTTGGGCATCCTGCTGGGCCTGGTATGCCTGTTTGCCACGGCGCTGATCGTGTATTATAAGCAGATCTCCGAGGGCTACGAGGACCGGACCCGGTTCCAGATCCTGCAGAAGGTGGGCATGAGCCGCCGGGAGGTGCGCCAGACCATCAACAGCCAGGTGCTGCTGGTGTTCTTCCTGCCCCTGGTGGTAGCGGGCATCCACCTGGCCTTCGCCTTCCCCATTCTGGAGAAGCTGCTGCATGTGCTGCTGCTGTCCCGGACCAGCCTGTTTGTGCTCTGCTCGGTCATCACCTTCGGGGTGTTTGCGGCGGTGTATACGCTGATCTACACGGCCACGGCCCGGACGTATTATAAGATCGTGCGGTGAGCGTGAGACGATAGGAGAGGTGCGGATTGCCACAGCCAGTGACATCGGTCACTGGCCTCGCAATGACATATTACAACAAATGCCGTGCAAGACAGGGCGGCGGGCTGTGGTCAGCCCGCCCTACGGAGTGCCTTGTAGGGGCGGGCGACCGCAAGGGTCGCCCCTACGGATGCATTATTGATAGTGCGGTGGGGGCGGGCCGATGTGGGCATCGGCCCCTACGGAGGGATTTGCAGAATTGATTATTATGGGCGATAGCCACCTCTTTTTGGGGTGGCTTATGCCCGTGTAAGGAGGAACTATGTACCGGATCTTTTTGGTGGAGGATGATCTGGCCCTGGCCGGGGCCGTGCGCAGGCACCTGGAGAGCTATGGGCTGCAGGTCATCTGCGCGGCGGATTTTACGGATGTAGCGGGGGAATTTGCCGGCTGCCGGCCCCAGCTGGTGCTCATGGACATCAAGCTGCCCTACCGGGACGGCTACTACTGGTGCAGCCGGATCCGGGAGGTCTCTGCCGTGCCGGTGGTGTTCCTCTCCTCCGCGGCGGACAACATGAACATCGTCATGGCCCTGAACATGGGGGGCGACGACTTCATCGCCAAGCCCGTGGATCCCATGGTCCTTACGGCCAAGGTGCAGGCGGTGCTGCGGCGGACCTACGAGATCGCAGGGGCGGGGCACACCATTGAGTTCTGCGGGGCGGAGCTGTGCCTGGACGACGACTGCGTGCGCACGGAAACGGAGCGCATTGAGCTGACGAAAAACGAGTTCCGCATTCTGCAGATGCTGCTGGAGAACCGGGGCAAGATCGTCAGCCGGGAGGAGCTGATGACCCGCCTGTGGCAGAGCGACCTGTATGTGGAGGAGAACACCTTGACGGTGAATGTGGCAAGGCTCCGGAAAAAGCTGGAGGAGGGCGGCCTGCGGGATGTGATCCGCACAAAGCCCGGCAGGGGGTACATCATTTCATGAAAAGCGACAGAATGGGGGCGGTGGTCCGGGACTGCCTGCGGAAAAATCGGGTCGGTCTCCTGCTGTGGGGGCTGACGCTGCTGACGGAGTGGGCGGTGTTCCTGCTGTACAACGTGATGCTGGAGCCCCTGGCCTACGCGGCGGCGCTGACGCTGTTTGCCGGGCTTGTGCTGCTGGCAGTGGAGGTGAGCGTGGAACGGAAGCGGGCCCGGGAGCGGCAGCGCCTGTGCGAGGCCGTGTGCAGCCAGTGGAACGACCTGCCGGAGGCAAAGACCCTGGAGCAGGCGGATTACGGAGAGATGATCCGGAAGCTGGGCCGGTGCATCCGGGATATGGAGCGGGACTATGTCGCCCAGCGGGAGGATATGCTGGACTACTACACCACCTGGGTGCATCAGATCAAAACGCCCATTGCGGTGATGAAGTTGTATCTGGCGGAGGAGACGCCGGAGCATAGGGCTATGTCTGCGGAGCTGTTCCGCATGGAGCAGTATGTGGACATGGTGCTGCAGTATCTGCGCCTGAGCAGCGGGGAGAACGACCTGGTGATCCGGGAATACAAGCTGGATGCGCTGATTCGGGAGGCGGTGCGCAAGTATGCGGCGCAGTTTGTGCTGAAAAAGCTGAAGCTGACCTACATTCCTACGGAAATGACCGTGGTGACGGACCGGAAGTGGTTTGGCTGCATACTGGAGCAGCTGCTCTCCAACGCCATCAAGTATACGCCCGCCGGAGGCAGCATTGCCATCTGCATAGAGGGCGATGCCCTGCGCATCAGCGACACGGGCATCGGCATCGCCCCGGAAGACCTGCCCCGGATCTTCGAAAAGGGATACACCGGCATCAACGGCCGCTTAGAGCGCAGCGCCAGCGGACTGGGACTGTATCTGACCCGCCGGGCGGCGGATATGCTGCACATCCCCATCCGTGTGGAGAGCCGGGTGGGGCAAGGAACGGCCTTTACCCTGCACCTGCGGCAGGAGGGCTGAAACGGCAGACTCCCCCGGGCGGAAAAGCACTTGCTTTTCCGCCCGGGGGAGTCTTATTTTGGGGGATAAAAGGGTGGCCGCGCAGGCGGGATGCCTGCGCGGCCGGGAAAGGAAAAAAGAGGGAGAGAATGGGTTTTATGAGAGGAATTTTTGGGCGTTAGTCCGTGGTGTAGTTGTCGAAATAGCCCTGGATATAGACGATGGGGGTGCCCTTGTCGCCGCTGCCGGAGGTCAGGTCGCACAGGGAGCCGATGAGGTCGGTGAGGTGCCGGGGGGTGGTGCCCTCGGAGATCATGTTGCCCACCAGGGAGACCTTGGCGTCCTTCTGACGGATCTTCTCGGAAATAGCCTGCTGCAGGGCCTCACCCTTGAGGTCGGCAAAGTCCTTGTCGGCCAGGTACTTCAGCTTCAGCTCGTTGGGGGTGCCGATGAGACCGCTGGTGTAGCCGGGGGAGACCACGGGGTCCGCCAGCTCCCAGATCTTGCCGGCGGGATCCTTGAAGGCGCCGTCGCCGTAGATCATGGCCTCGATGTGCTTGCCGGTGCGCTGGGACATGGCCTCGCCCAAAGCCTCGGCTACGGCCATGGTGTCACGGGGGAAGAGCTTCACCCGGTCCTCGTCGGCCTTGTTGGAGCCCAGAAGGCCGTACTGGGGGTTATAGCCGCTGCCGTCCACGGAGGAAGTGAGCAGGTCATCCAGCCCCAGGACGCACTGGGCGCCGGCGGCCTTCAGCAGGCGCTTGGAGCGCTGGCGGGTGTGGATGTCGCAGCAGATGACGGTGTCGGTGTAGGGGAGGACGGACTGGACGCGGTTGGAGAAGATGATCTCACACTGAGCGCCCGCGCCCTCGATGATGCCCTTGTAATAATCCACATAGTCAACGCCGGTGAAGGGATGCACCACGGAGCCGAAGTGGCCGCGGAACTGCTCCAGGGTCAACACATCCCGGTAGGGATCCACGCCGGCCTCGTCCAGCTGGTCCATGCTGACCAGGTGGTTGCCCACCTCATCGGAGGGCAGGCTGAGGAGCAGAACGATCTTCTCCGCGCCGGAGGCGATGCCTGTCAGCAGCAGGGAGAAGCGGTTGCGGCTGAGGATGGGGAAGGTGACACCCACGGTCTTGCCGCCGGTCTTGGCCTTCACGTCGGCGGCGATCTGCTGAACGGTGGCATAGTTGCCCTGGCAGCGGGCCACCACGGACTCGGTAATGGCCACCACGTCCTTATCCCGGGGGGTGATGCCCTCCTTGGCCAGGGCGTTTACGACGGTGTCGGCGGCGATGGTCACAACATCATCACCCTGACGGAAGATGGGGGCGCGCACGCCGCGCACTACGGTACCGATGGTTCTGCTCATAGTATTACGCTCCTTTTTCGGGAAAAGATTTTTCAAACATGGTGTAGTATACCCTATGGAGCGACATAAGTAAAATACGGATTTTTTATTTTAGGAATTAGTACAGATTATGTCACAGGGGAGGGGAAAGAGCGGAAAGATGGGGGGCGCGGATCGCCACACCAGTGACGTTGGTCACCGGCTCGCAATGACAGGATTTTTCACATGGGGTGCGGTGCGTAGACGGCGGCGGGCCGATGGCAGCCCGCTCTACGGAGGGCAAGTAATTCGGTGCGGGCCCGGTTCGGGCCGTCGAGTACGCCGGCCCCTACGCACTGTTTACCGATAGGCCTCCGTAGGGGGCGGCGCCCCGACGCCCCGAAAGCAGTCGGCGCAGGGAGCCTCTCTGCTCCACCGGGTCAGCGCGGGTCCGCGTGAGCGGCCAGCGGAAAGATCGGAAGAGCGTCGTGTAGGGCGTGAGCGGCCAGCGGAATTAGACGCAGAGACGATGCGAAAGCAAGGCGGTAGACTTGAGCGCCTAGTTCGCGGGGCGGGTGGTTTTCCGTGTGGACTGCATTCCAGGCGCGGAAGGATTTCAAAACCATGGGTTTTGACGGCGTTCTTTGGGTACTTTCTGCCGCTGCTGGCAGAAAGTACCCCGCCGGAGGCA
>ERZ808246.2286-NODE-2286-length-12200-cov-4.045121_pt1 | contig 12200 bp, 8 predicted proteins | sample MGYA00521083_ERZ808246 | MGnify/ENA primary metagenome ERZ808246 (study PRJEB31516, sample SAMN03275577) | gut metagenome | biome: mammalia-associated habitat; material: feces | host: Papio cynocephalus | place: Kenya | collected 2012-07-07 ...
CCCTATGTGGATCTGGTTTTCGGCGTGGACGGCATTGACACCCTGCCTCAGCTCATTGCTCAGAAACTGATGAAGCACAAGCGGGTGCTGCTGGAACCGGCGCAGCGTCCGGTCATTGTGGAGAACATCCCCATCCGCCGGGAAAGTGAGTTCCGGGCCTGGCTGCCCATTATGTACGGCTGCGATAACTTCTGCACCTACTGCATCGTGCCCTATGTCCGGGGCCGGGAAAAGAGCCGGAAGCCCGGCGATATCCTTGCCGAGTTCCGCGGCCTTGTGGAAGCGGGTTATAAGGAGATCACCCTGCTGGGCCAGAATGTCAACAGTTACGGCAAGGGCCTTGAGGAAAAAGTGGATTTCTCCGACCTGCTCAACCTTCTCTGCACGGTGCCGGGAGATTACCACATCCGCTTCATGACCAGCCACCCGAAGGATGCCAGCCATAAGCTCATTGACACCATTGCAGCCCAGCCCAAGATCTGCAAGCACCTGCATCTGCCGGTGCAGTGCGGTTCGGACCGGCTGCTGGTTCAGATGAACCGCCATTATACCGTTGAGCACTACATGGAGCTGATCGAATATGCCCGCAAAAAGGTGCCGGGAATCACGTTCTCCAGCGATATCATCGTGGGATTCCCCGGTGAGACGGAAGAAGATTTCCAGCAGACCTTGGAACTGATCCAGAAAGTCGGCTATATGCAGCTGTTCACCTTTATCTACTCCAAGCGGACCGGAACCAAGGCAGCAGAAATGCCCGACCCCACTCCCCGCAAGGAAAAGACCGACCGGATGGCTCGTTTGCTGAAAATTCAGGATGAGATCGCCATGAGTCTGGTCAAGGCACAGGTGGGGCAGACGGTCAAGGTTCTCGTAGAGGGTTATGGCCGCAATGAAGGCACCCTCTCGGGGCGGCTGGATAACAACCTGACCGTAGAGTTCAAGGCGGATGACAGCCGGATGGGCAGCTATGCTCAGGTCAAGCTTACCGGAGCACGGGCTACCGTTCTGCTGGGAGAGCTGGCAGAATAAAACAAACCAAAATGCGTTATAATTTTTATTGATTGATACAAAGGAGATATTACCCATGGATTGCATTGATCTTTTCAAGCGTGCTGCAATGGCACTTCAGACGGACTCCCGCTACCTTGTTCTGGATCAGGCCCGCAAGGCAAATGATGCAGATGAAGAGCTGCAGAACATGATCGGCGAATTCAATCTGGCCCGCATGGATCTGAACAACGAGATCGGTAAGAGCGAGCGGAACGATCAGCGGATCACCGAGCTGAATGAGAAGGTGAACGATCTCTACAGCAAGATCATGGCCGATGAGGGCATGGTGGCGTACAACGAGGCCAAGCGGGACTGCGAAAACCTTGTGAACTATATTGATGCCATCATCAACACTGCCATGAACGGCGGCGACCCGATGACTGTGCAGGAGCCCAGCGCATCCTGCACCGGCAGCTGCTCTACCTGCGGCGGCTGCCACTGAGCCCCCCTCGAAAAGAGCGAAAACCAAAAACGCAGCCATGCTATGCAGGCTGCGTTTTCCTTGCAAAAGGCAGTTTTTGCCCACAAACCGGGCAAGATAATACGAGGGAGGAAGGTGAAACGTCATGGCAGAGTTGTCGCCTATGATGCAGCAGTATATCGAAATCAAAAAACAGCATAAAGATGAGATCCTATTCTATCGAATTGGCGATTTTTATGAGATGTTCTTTGATGATGCCAAAACGGTGTCCCGGGAGCTGGATCTGACTCTGACCGGAAAGCAGTGCGGGCTGGAAGAGCGGGCCCCCATGTGTGGTGTGCCGTTCCACAGCTATGAGAACTATGCGGCAAGGCTGATCGCCAAAGGGTACAAGGTTGCGATCTGCGAGCAGATGGAGGACCCGGCCAAGGCCAAGGGCCTTGTAAAGCGTGATATCATCCGTGTGATCACGCCGGGCACGGTCATTGAGAGCAGTATGCTTCAGGATGACAAAAATAATTACATTGCCAGCATCTATCTGAAAGATGGCGCGGCAGGCATCTGCTTTGCCGATATCTCCACCGGTACGGCACACATCACTGAGCTTAAACCGAACGCCAACGGAAAGATCGCTCCGGTGGTCATCGCAGAGCTCTGCCGTTACCGCCCCAGCGAAGTTTTGATGAACCCCGGCCTGCTGGACTGCCGTGAGATCACATCTTACATTAAAAAGAACATGGCCTGTTCGGTGGAGATGGTGGAAGAAGAACGCTATGCACCGGGACTTGTGGCCATTGCGCTGGAAAATCAGTTTGGCCGGGATTGGGCCGAAAAAACCGGCATTGCACCGAAGGGTCTGGTACAGTTTGCCATGGCTGCATTGCTGGACTATCTGCATGAGACCCAGATCAAGGGCGTGGAGCGTCTCAAAACGGTCATCAGCTATAACGAGGCACAGTTCATGCAGCTGTCGCCGGTCACCCGGGCAAATCTGGAACTTACCGAGACTCTGCGGGGCCGGGAAAAGCGGGGCACGCTGCTCTGGGTGCTGGATAAGACCGACACGGCCATGGGCAAGCGGATGCTCCGGAACTGGATCGAGCAGCCGCTGGTGAACAGTCAGGCCATTGAACACCGGCTGAACGCTGTGGAGAGTCTGGTGCGCCAGACCATGCAGCGGGGCGATCTGACGGAAGAACTGCGGTATATCGCAGATCTGGAACGATTGATGACCCGCACGGTCTATGGCTCGGCCACACCCAAGGAAATCTACACCATGGCTCAGACCTGCGACCGGCTTCCTACCCTGAAACAGCTGGCAGAAAGCTGCGGCTGCACGGAACTTTCAGAACTTGCAGCCCGGATCGATCCGCTGGACGACATTAAGACGAAGATCTTTTCTGCCATCGACCCGGATGCCCCTTCTACTCTGAAGGATGGCGGTGTGATCGCCTCGGGTTATCACGCAGAGGTGGACGAGCTGCGCTCCATCCGGGACAATACCAAAGGCATCCTTGCCCAGCTTGAGACCCGCCTGCGGCAGGAGACCGGCATCCCCAAACTGAAAATTGGCTACAACCATGTGTTTGGCTACTTCATCGAAGTCAGCAACTCCTATAAAAACATGGTGCCGGAAACCTACATCCGCAAGCAGACCCTGACTACGGGTGAGCGATACATCACGCAGGAGCTCAAAGAGCTGGAAAACAAAATTCTGGGTGCCCACGAGCGGCTTATCACGCTGGAGCATCGACTTTTTGCAGAGCTTCTTTCCAACATTGGCAGCCAGCTGGATCGAATTCAGCGAACTGCCAATGCTGTGGCGGAGCTGGATGTACTGACGGCTCTGGCACAGGTGGCGGCAGAAAACAACTACTGCCGCCCTGTGGTGGACGACAGCGACGAACTCAAGATCGTGGAAGGGCGGCACCCGGTTGTGGAGCAGATGCTCAAGGGCAGTCTGTTTGTTCCCAATGATACCACACTGAATTGCGGTGACGACCGCTGCCTGATCATCACCGGACCCAACATGGCGGGAAAATCGACTTATATGCGTCAGAACGCATTGATCGCTCTGATGGCGCAGATCGGTTCTTTTGTCCCTGCAAAAGAGTGCCATGTGGGTGTTGTGGATGCCATCTTTACCCGAATCGGCGCATCGGATGACCTGTCGGCGGGTCAGTCTACTTTCATGGTGGAAATGACCGAGGTGGCGGAGATCCTGAAGCACGCTACGGCAAAAAGTCTGGTCGTGCTGGACGAGATCGGCCGGGGAACCTCGACATTTGACGGCATGAGTATCGCCCGGGCCGTGGTGGAGCACATTACCGACCCGGCCAAGGGTCTGGGCTGTAAGACCCTGTTTGCTACCCATTACCACGAGCTTACGGATCTGGAAGGTGCCATTGCCGGCGTAAAAAATTACAACATTGCGGTCAAAAAGCGGGGAGAGGATATCACCTTCCTCCGCCGGATCGTCCGAGGCCCTGCGGATGACAGCTATGGCATCGAAGTGGCAAAGCTGGCGGGCCTGCCCGGCAGCGTGACCCGCCGTGCCCACGAGGTGCTGCGTGCCTTGGAGGCCAGTGCACCCAAGAACAAGGTGGAACAGATCGACTTTGACGCATTGGCGTCCTATCAGTCTCCGGCTGTGCCCAGTGAGATGATGGAAAAGCTGGAAGCTGTGGATGTGGAGACTCTGACGCCCATTGAGGCACTGAACTTCCTTTATGAGCTGAAAAAGACCCTGAAAGGCAGCCTGAACGGCTGAATCAACAAAGAGGAGGAAACGATATGGCAGTGATCCGGGTTCTGGACAAGCATACTGCGGAGCTGATTGCCGCCGGTGAGGTCGTGGAACGGCCTGCATCGGTGGTCAAGGAACTTTTGGAAAATGCAATCGACGCAGGTGCAACGCAGATCACCGTAACCATTGAGTCGGGTGGTGTGCGGCTGATCGAGGTCAGCGACAACGGTTCCGGCATCGAGCGGCAGTACATTTCCACGGCATTTATCCGTCATGCCACCAGCAAAATTCAGACGCAGGACGACCTGAACCATATCCACACTCTCGGTTTCCGGGGCGAAGCACTGGCGTCCATTGCCAGCGTGGCCCGGGTAGAAGTTCTGACCCGCACGGAGGCAGACGACTGTGCATCGGTCTACCGGATCGAGGGCGGGGAAGAGCTGGGCATTGAACCCGGGGCCCGGGGCGTCGGCACGACCATCCGGGTGCAGGACCTCTTCTATAATACGCCGGCCCGGATGAAGTTTTTGAAAAAAGATTCCAGCGAAGGCACCTTTGTGGCAGATATCGTAGGCCATGTTGCGGTCAGCCACCCTGAGATCAGCTTTAAATTTGTCCGGGAGGGCAAAATGCAGTATGTTACCCCCGGCGATGGTACTCTGCGGGGAACCGTTTATGCGGTGTTGGGCCGGGAATTTGCCCGGGACCTCATTGAGGTGGACAATACCGAGCGTGCCTATCGGGTCCATGGTCTGATCACGCCGCCCAAGAGCTGCCGGGCCAGCCGAAGTATGCAATATTTCTACATCAATGGCCGTTATGTCCGCAACCGGACGATGATGGCCGGTATGGAAATGGCGTTTAAGGGAACCACCATGCAGGGTAAATTCCCGGGAGGCGTTCTGCTGCTGGAAATGCCTGCAGACCTTGTAGATGTCAATGTTCATCCGGCTAAGACAGAAGTACGATTCGCTCATGAAAATGATATTTTTGACCTCGTGTATCATGCGGTCAAGCTTGCATTGGCCCAACCCGGCACGGGAGAGCGGCGGTTCACCTTCGATGAGCCGGAAGAAGATAAAAAATCCAACGATTTAAAACAAAATGAAAATTCGACGAAAAATTCTGTAAAGGACAATAACTTTACAGGGCTTTCTGCCATCATTTCCGGACAGGCAGAACCGGGAACGCTCGAAAACTGTCCCAAACCGGCATTGCAGCCGCAGGCGGTTCATGCTGCCCCGGCTCCTCGAGTGGAGACGGAACACTCATGGACAACGGTTGCATCCAGTGCGCCACTGGATTCGGACGTGACCCTTCACAGCCCGGAAAAATCGGAGGCTGCAGTTCCTGCAGCTCCATCGGGGCAAACCGATGCGGCTTTGGAAGCTGAGGATATTTTCCTTCATCCGGATGACGAGAAGAAAAGCTTGGATGAGACAAATGTGACGGATACAACGGGGCTGCCGGCACCGTTCCGTCCTGCTGCAAGCGAGGCGGCATTGGATGTGGAACCGGACGCAGAACCATCTGAACTGCCGCAGGATCACATGGCAGCGTGGGCACCGGAGTCTGCTGTGCCGACTGGCACAGAAAAACAGCAGGACGGATTTACCGGGGTGCCGGAGCAGCAAAGTTTTGTGCCGGATGGTCCGGAACCGCTGCGGTATGTGGGCGAAATTTTCAAAACTTATATCCTTGCAGAGCGGGGAGATGAGCTTTGCCTGATTGATAAACATGCTGCCCATGAGCGGCAGCTGTTTGAAAAGCTTGCGGCCAGTTATGGGAATGTGCCCAGCCAGCTGTTGCTGGAACCGCTGGCAGTAGACCTTTCTGCTGAGGAGAAGCAGGCACTTCTGGATAATGTGCCTCTGCTGGAAAATGCAGGAATTGAAATCGATGACTTTGGCGGGAACACGGTGTTCCTGCGGTCGATTCCGGCTGACGTGGAGCAGGGCAACGCCGAGGATCTGCTGACGGAACTTGCCAGCAAACTTGCCCGGGGCAGTCGGGATGCGCTGAGCGAAAAGACGGAATGGGTCCTTCACTCCATTTCCTGCCGTGCCGCCATCAAGGCAGGTGATCGTTCTTCGCCGCAGGAACTGATGGCACTGGCTGAAAAAATTCTCTCGGGCGAAGTGCCGCCTTTCTGCCCGCATGGCCGCCCCTGCGTCCTTAAATTGACCCGAAAGGAGTTGGAAAAGCAGTTTGGACGGATCGTTTGATACAAATGGAAAAAAACACCCGGTCGTAGCCGTGGTGGGCCCGACTGCTACCGGAAAAACTGCGCTCGGCGTTGCACTGGCAGAGCAGTTTGCAGGGGAAATCATCAGTGCGGATTCCATGCAGATCTACGAGGGACTCGACGTAGGTACGGCGAAAGTAATGCCGGAAGAGACCCATGGCATCCCGCATTATGGCATCGACCTGTTTACGCCGGACCGGGTGTTCAGCGTGGCAGATTTTGTTGCGCTGGCGCAAAAACTGGAAGGAGAGATCACAGCCCGGGACCATCTGCCTATGCTGGTGGGCGGGACGGGGCTCTATGTCCAAAGTTTTTTGTACGGCGTTAAATTTTCAGAAGAAAAAACGCCTGCGGGCCTGCGGGAGCAGCTTGCGGCAGAGCTGAAAGAAAAAGGTTCGGCTGCTCTTTATGCAGAACTGCAGCGGGATGACCCGGAAGCCGCTGCGGCCATCCATCCCAATAACCATGTTCGGGTCCTCCGGGCATTGGAGCATTTCCGGGCGACCGGGCAGAAGCTCAGTGAGCAGAAAGCGGCTTCTCTTCCGCCGGAAAAACCCTATCGTTCCCTGATTTTGGGTCTGGATTTTCCGGAGCGTTCGGTGCTTTACCGCCGCATCGACCTCCGGGTGGATAAAATGATGGAAGCCGGTTTGCTGAACGAGGCAGAATACGTCTGGAAGAACCGGGAACAGTTCAAAACGGCAGCACAGGCCATCGGATATAAAGAATTCTTTCCCTATTTCAACGGGGAAGCCGGGCTGGATGCCTGCACAGAGAAGCTCAAACAGGCATCCCGCAACTACGCCAAACGGCAGCTGACCTGGTTCCGTCATATGGAGGGCGTAGTCTGGCTGGATGCATCTGCGCCGGATGTGGCAGACCGGGCAAAGGCCCTGACTTCGGAATTTTTAGCGAAGGGGTGAAGCTCCCATGAGAGATTCAAATCAGAATGAACGCAGCGGTCTCCGTCCGCTGACGGTAGCAGCAGGGATCATTATTGGGTTCCTGCTGCTGGCAGCGGTCTATGTCGTGTACCAGAGCTGGCAGGTTCTGTTTCCGCCCAATACCTATGAGACGGCCCTGCTTTCCACGGTTGCGGATACTGTAGATGCCGAAGGTGTGCTTTTGTTCAACGAAACCTATGTTTCGGGCAGCGGCACGCTGGGATATCTTGCAGCGGACGGCGAGCGTGTCTCGATGGGCACTGCGGTGGCAGAGGTATACACCGATGCTTCGCAGGCAACGCTCCGCCAGCAGCTGACTCAGATCAACGATCAGATCGATCTGCTGCAAAAATCCCAGAACACTTCAGCTACCCAGCTGGATTCGCTGCGCAAAGAGCGTTCCTCTGCACTTTATGATCTGATGGATGCGCTGGATCAGGGCGAATACGATGAAACGGATTCAGGCCGGGAAAATTACCTGCTGGCGCAGAACAAGCTCTGGGTCATTACCGGAGAAGTCAGCAGCTTTTCGGATCAGATCGCTGCACTGGTCCAGCAGTCTTCTGATGTGCAGGCCCGGCTGGGCACCCCGACGCAGATCACGGCACCCCAGACTGGCTACTTTATCCGGAGCACCAGTTCCGGACGGCTGAACGCAGGAATGGACGACATTCTGGCCCTGAGCCCTTCGGGACTGAAAGCCTATGTGGAGTCAGACCCGCAGATCGCACTGGACGGCTGTGCGGGAAAGATCGTCTCGGGCTTTACCTGGTACTATGCAGGGGTCTGCTCCGCAAAACAGGGCGAAAAGCTGCTGGGGCAGGACGGCAAGCCCATAAAGGGATCGGTTCAGATCCGCTTCCCGGGGCAGGTGGAAACGGCTCTCAAGGCAAAAGTGACCGATGTGGTTTTTGATGAAGCAAATGACATTGCCCGCTTCGTTCTTTCCTGTGAAGTCATCAATGGCGATGTGCTCCGGCTGAACCGGGCGGATGCGCAGATCATCGTGGGGGAGAGCACCGGCCTGCTGGTGCCTGCCGCAGCCATCCACTACCTCAAGGAGGACGGCACCGAGGCTGAGACGCAGGGTGAAAACTACATCCCCGGTGTTTACATCAAGTACGGCAATCTGGCACGGTTCTGCAAGATCGACCCGGTGGATGAGGATCACCCTCTCATCACGCAGGACGATTATGTCCTTGTTCTGCCCAGCGGGACGGCAAATTCGGTCAGTCAGGTCCGGCTTTATGACGAGATTATTGTCTCCGGACAAAATTTGTATGATGGAAAGCTTTTGTAGTTATTGACATCTGATGCAAAAAATCCGATAATAGATAAAGCTATTGCAACTCTTTTTGAAAAGAGCTGCACAGGCAGCAGCTGCTGCCCAGATGAAAGGAGCAGATTCTATGTCTTTGATGGATAACCTGAAGAAGGGCCTGTTTGGCAGTGAGGACGAGTACGACGATCAGTACATTGACGACGGCCCTCAGATGGTAAACAATAACAACGGCATCGGCATCGGAATGGACGATGAGGACGAGGACCCCGAGAGTGCCCAGAAGAAGAACAAGGTGGTCAACATCCACGCAACCACCCAGCTCAAGGTGGTTCTGGTCAAGCCTGAGCGGTTTGAGGATGCCAGCACCATTGCCGATCACCTGAACAACAAGCGGACGGTGGTGCTGAACCTTGAGTCCACCAATAAGGAAGTCTCCCGCCGTCTGGTCGATTTTCTTTCCGGCGTAGCTTATGCCAACAATGGCCAGATCAAGCGTGTTGCCAACAGCACCTTCATCATTACGCCTTACAATGTAGACATTATGGGCGATCTGCTGGACGAGCTGGAGAACAATGGCGCATTCTATTGATCCTGCACCCCATGCAGTGCGGGGCTTTGTGCCTGCCCGCACCGATGAAGAGCGGTTTCTCATGCGTCACATCGAAGACCTTGTGCGCACTTCGGCTTCCCGGGGGATTGCACGGTATTCGTCTTTTTTGAGCGACCGGGAGCAGGATCTTGCCAAAGCAGCCCTCAACCGTGCCGGAGCGATGGACTACCGCTTTGACGGCGGCTGGCCCGGGGCAGAGCGCAAGCTGCTCTGCTTGGAGCCGGAGGACTGTTATCCCGCAAGCCCACTTGCCTGTGTACGGCTTACCTGCCGGGCTTTGCCCGGAGCAGAGCTTCCGGCACACAAGGATTATCTGGGCAGTCTGATGGGGCTGGAACTGCGCCGGGAAGCGTTGGGTGACATCGTTCTACCCGCTGACCAGCCCGGCATAGCCTATGTCTTTGCTCTGGAACCGGCGGCGGAGCTGATCTGCCGGGAGCTGCGGCAGGCAGGACACACCGATCTGACAGCGGCGATGCAGCCGCTGGAGGAGCTGCCGGAGTTTCCACAGGCGGAGCGGGAAATGCGCACCGCCACGGTCTCTTCGCTTCGGCTGGATGCTGTGCTTGCGGCCATGCTGCGGTGCAGCCGGGGAATGGCCGCAGACCTGATCGGTGCGGGCCGGGTCGAGATCAATCATCTCCCGGTGGAAAACGTTCACGCCCCGGTCTATGAGGGCGATGTTTTCACGGTGCGGGGCAAGGGCCGGTTTGGGCTGACCGCATTGCCCGGGAAAAGCAAGAAGGACCGCTCGATCATTGAGTTTTTCCAGTATTGAATCTGAATAAAATGGAGGAAATAACTATGCTGACTCCGCAGGATGTGCGCAGCGCACAATTTGAAAAGAACCTCCGCGGCTACCGTACCGAGGACGTGGATCGTTTTCTGGATAAGGTAGAAGAACAGCTGAATCAGGATGAGGCACAGGCAGAAGCTCTGCGCAAGCAGATCGCCGACCTGACTGCTGAAAACCAGCGTCTCCACAAAGAAATGGAGAACTATGAGGCTGACGGTGATATGCTCAAGAGTGCATTGATCAATGCACAGCGGATGGGCGAGAACGTGATCCGTGAAGCAAACCAGAAGGCGGATGACATTCTTCATCGTGCCAACCTTCGGGGTGATGACATCATCCGGGACGCAAATGAGCTTTTGCAGCGTGCCAATGACCGTGCCGAGGAGATCATCAACGAGGCCAACGAGAAAAAGATGGCCGAGGAGCGGGAGTATGAGCGTGTCCGTCTGGAAGTGACCCGCTTCAAGTCCGATGTGCTCAATATTTACCGCAACCATGTGGAATCTCTGAGCCATCTGCCGGAATACCACCCGGAAGAAACCGCCCAGCAGGAGATCCCGGAGGCGGCTGAGGCCGAAGCAGATGAGCAGCAGACTGCTGCTGAGCTGACGGAGGAGATCAACGATGCAGAGCCCGCAGCGGATACCGCTTCGGAGGAAGATGCAGCTGCAGATACTGCCAGCGATGCCAACGAAAAGAGCGAGGATTTCTGGGCAAAAGACGAGAGCCAGCTCAAGATCGACCCGCCCGCACCTGATGCATCCACCACGCCGGACTACGCCGCTTTTCAAGGCGTGAAGTTCAGCGAGTGAACATAAAAACAGCGATTACTCAAGCAAAATTAGAGGAGTGTGTAACCATTGGCTAAGAACAAGTCTCAGTACGACAGTACGTTGAATCTGCCCAAGACCCTGTTTGAAATGCGTGCAGGCCTGCCCAAAAAGGAACCTGTGATGCTGAAGGATTGGGACGACAACGACCTGTACAATAACCTCATGAAGCACAACGAGGGCAAGCCGCAGTTTATTCTGCACGACGGCCCTCCGTATGCAAACGGCAATATCCACATGGGTACTGCCCTGAACAAGATCATCAAGGATATCATCATCCGTGAGAAGAACATGGAGGGCTTTCAGGCTCCCTATGTGCCCGGCTTTGACACCCATGGCCTGCCCATTGAGCTGAAGGCTCTGTCCTCCGTTGGTGATAAGAAGAAGGATATCTCCAAGCTGGAGCTGCGCCAGATCTGCGAAAAGTTTGCCACCGAGCACATCGGCATCATGAGCGACCAGTTCAAGCGTCTGGGCGTCATCGGTGATTTTGAGCATCCTTATCTGACCCTCAAGCCTGAGTTTGAGGCACGCCAGATCGAGATTTTTGGCGAGATGGCAAAGAAGGGCTACATCTACAAGGGCCTGAAACCGGTCTACTGGTGCCCCGACTGCCGCACTGCTCTGGCAGAGGCTGAGATCGAGTACGGTGAGGACGATTGTGATTCTATCTTCGTCCGTTTCCATGTCAGCCAGGACCCCAACGGTGTGCTGGCAAAGCATGGCATCCCCATGGATAAGACCTACTTCGTGATCTGGACCACCACCACCTGGACTCTGCCCGCCAACGAGGCCATCTGCCTGAACGGCCAGTTTGAGTATTCCTTCGTCAAGATCGGCGAGGAGTACCATATCATGGCCACTGAGCTGGTCAAGAGCGTCATGGATGCCTGCCACATCGAGAATTATGAGATCGTGGGCGAGCCTGTGCCCGGCACTGAGTTCGAGCTGATGCGTTATAACCACGTCTACCTGCCCAAGGAGGGTACCGTCATTCTGGGCGATCATGTCACCCTGGAAAGCGGTTCCGGCTGCGTTCATACCGCAGGCGGTCACGGTGTGGACGACTTCAATGTCTGCCAGAAGTATCCTCAGGTGCCCATTACCGTTCCTGTGGATGATGGTGGCTATCTGACCGAGGAAGCAGGCAAGTACGCAGGCCAGCGTGTCTGGGCTGCAAACAAGACCATTCTGGCGGACCTGACCGCTTCCGGTGCGATTATGGGTCAGGTGCACATCAAGCACCAGTATCCCCACTGCTGGCGTTGCCACAACC
>ERZ808246.2287-NODE-2287-length-12197-cov-21.329106_pt1 | contig 12197 bp, 11 predicted proteins | sample MGYA00521083_ERZ808246 | MGnify/ENA primary metagenome ERZ808246 (study PRJEB31516, sample SAMN03275577) | gut metagenome | biome: mammalia-associated habitat; material: feces | host: Papio cynocephalus | place: Kenya | collected 2012-07-07 ...
TCTCGTGCCCATGAGAAATGATTCTCATGCCCATGAGAAAAAATTCTCATGGGCACGAGAACGGATCGCCTGCAGACGTGAAATCGTCCGTTAGCTTGCGTATTTTATCGCTATAAGGCGTCAAACATACAGATATCTCATGAAATCGGAAGCGCCTAGGCCTGACATCCCCGTTTCGCCCGTTTTGTGCGTCCGGGAGAGGGGCAAAACGCCCCGAACCGGGATGCCGATTCCGCGGGCGAAGGTGTCGATTTGCACGCCGCCCGGCGGAACCCGGTTTGCGCGTATGCGTTCGCCGGCTGATATTCCTCGCTTTGGGTCGCGATATGTTCTCGCGTCGTGCGTCTAGACATTTTATGCATGCTCCATATTTTACACCGGTACGCAGTATTGGACAAACGGGCCCACCCCCTGATATGTCCTTTTGAAAATCCGGTACACATTATCATGGCAAACCGCGGGACGTGAAAAACATTCCGCGCAGGGTTGCCAAGGACCCGCAAAGATGGTATACTTGTCTCCTATGGTCAAATGCGGTTTAACGAAAGAACAACTTATTGCATGGGGCGGGACGCTCATCTTCAACGATGGGCTCCTGCTGTGCCATGAAGGTCGCGTCAAAAAAGTGGCTTACGACCCCGAAAAGCACGAATTGAGCGGGAAGATCGAACAACTCTCCGGATGGGAGATGCCGGTCGTCTGCCGGATTCTGCCCGGCAACCGCGTAAAAAGCGAATGTCCCTGCCGAATGAACCGGGAATACGGCAAGATCTGTTCGCACGTGCTGGCGATCGGCATTGCGCAGATGGTCATGGAGATGGACGACGTGCCGCCGCCCGTTCGCACCGCCCGCACGCCGGCGGACCCCCAATCCCCCGCAGCGGAAGACGACGAAGCCAATCTCATCCCCGTCGAGACAAGGCCGTCCTTCGCGGCGTTCGTCGCCGGCTCGCGCGCCTCACTGTCCATCGAACTCGATGCACGCTATGGCGAGATCGAATTCCCGGCCTGCTCCGTCCAGAACGAGCGCACGGTCTGGCTGCCCGACCCGGACGATCCGCTCGTACGGCGCGTACGGAGCCTGAAAGCCGAGCAGGCGGCGACGGAAGAGCTCAAGCGCCACGGCTTCGAGCCGGGCTACCGCACGGGAGACCTGAAGTTCTATCTGACCGATCCGCAGAAAGTCCTCGACTTTCTGGGCGCCGGACTGCCCGCCCTGCGGCGTCTGGGCTGGCGCGTCGACCTCGCCGACAGGCTGATGGAGCTGACGGACGCCATGCCGACCGTCGTGCCGATCGTCACGGTGCGGGATGCGCCCGGCGGCGCCTTCGACGTCTCCTATACCTTCGACGCGATGGGCCAGTCCGTGCCGCCCGCCGAAATCCAGGCGGCCCTCAACCGGGGGGACGGCTACATCCTCAAAGACGACCGCGTCATACTGCTGGACAATGCCGCGATCCAGACGATGCACGACATCTTCATGGACTGCGCCCCGCGGCAGAACGGCGCGCCGGCGGGCTGGTTTCGCGTGCCTTCCGTGCACGCGGCCTACGTCAAAGCGTCCCTCGAGGATCTCGACGTCGAACTGGACGACGAACGCGCCCCGGAATGGCGCGCCTCCGCCGCGCTCCGCAACCGCGAACGTTCCGCGAAATTCGAACCCGTGGCGCTCGGCCCGCTCGACAAGGTGCTCCGCCCCTACCAGAAGCAGGGCGTCTACTGGATGCGCTTCCTCGAAGAATCGGGCCTGGGCGGACTCTTGGCGGACGAGATGGGTCTGGGCAAGACTTTGCAGACGCTGACTTGGCTCTCCCTGCCGCGCACGGCCCCCGGCGAAAAGAAACCCGCCCTCGTGGTCTGCCCGACGTCGCTCGTGCGGAACTGGGAAGCCGAGGCGCGCAAGTTCATCCCGGACCTGAAGGTGCTCGTGGCGTGGGGCGGCGACCGCGAGAAACTGTTCCCGTCCATCCCGCAAGCCGACCTGGTCATCACTTCGTACGGGCTCCTGCACCGCGATTGGGACGCCGCCTACGCGGACGCCGCCTTTTCCGCCGTCGTCCTGGACGAAGCCCAGCACATCAAGAACCGCCAAACCAAGAGTTCGCGCACCGTCAAGCTTCTCCAGTGCGAACGCCGCCTGGCGCTCACGGGCACGCCGATCGAGAACACGGTCGCCGACGTCTGGAGCATTTTCGATTTTCTCATGCCCGGCTATCTGGGCGACTACGAGACCTTCCGCCTGCATTTCGAGGACCCCATCGCCGCCGGCGGAAGCGCCGCGGCAGCCGCGCAGGCGTGCCTCAAGCGGAAACTCCATCCCTTCATCCTGCGGCGTCTCAAGAAGACCGTCGCCCGGGACTTGCCGGACAAGATCGTCAAAGTTTCCTACTGCCCGCTCAGCGAAGACGGCCAGCGCGAATATCTGTCCGCGCTCGCCAAGACGCGACGGCAGGCGGGCGACCTCGTGAAGGCCAAGGGCTTCGCGAAGTCCAAGTTCGAATTGCTGGCTCTGCTCATGAAACTGCGCCAGATAGCCTCGCGCGGCAAACAGGACGCCTTCCGCGAACAACTGCAGGACGCGATCGCCGGCGGACACAAGATTCTCGTCTTTTCGCAATTCGTGACCATGTTGAAGCGGCTGGCGGACGATTTGAAAGAGTGGGGCGTCCCGTTTTGCTACCTGGACGGCTCGACAAAAGACCGTCTGGGGGAGTGCAACCGATTCAACCGCGATCCCGGCATACCCGTTTTTCTCATCTCTCTTATGGCCGGCGGCACGGGTCTCAATCTGACGGGGGCGGACATGGTCATCCACTACGACCCGTGGTGGAACCCCGCCGTCGAGGACCAGGCGACCGACCGAGCCCACCGCATCGGACAGAAAAAGACGGTCTACGCCATGAAAATGATAGCGTCGCACACGATAGAGGAGAAGGTGCTGGCTCTCCAGCGGCGCAAGCAGGCCGTCATCGCCGCGACCATCGAGACGACGGACGCCGCCGTCATGGAAAAGCTGACCGCGGCGGATCTCGACGAACTCCTCTCCTGAAACGGGAGGATCTGGTCCGTCTAGTCCGGATCGACCGGACGCCGATTCGCCTTTTTCTCGGCGTGCGCCCGCTTGTCCGCGAGCATGCGCTGTTTTTGGCGGCGCGAACGGCGGCGCTTTTGGCGGCGCTTCTTCTCGCGTTCTTGTTGCGCAGCAGTCTTTCGTCCTCTCTCGCGGGAAAGAATCGCTTCCGCCAACATGCGCCGCGCAAGCCAGCGGTTCGTCTCGCGGCTGCGCGTTTCGCCGCACCGGACCGCCAGCCCGCTCGGCTCGTGCGCCAGACGCACCACGCTGGACGTCTTGTTCGTCTTCTGCCCGCCGGGACCGCCGCCGAGAATGAACGACTCCTCCAGATCCTCCTCGTAGACGGAGGCCTCGATCATCAATGCGCGGATGCGTGCAATGGTCTCGGGCGAAATCATGCCGCGGCGCGATTCTTGCGCAAATAATGGAAATAAAGCGCCAGATCGGTTGAAACGAGCGAAATGTCCAGCAGGTAGACGAAGCATAGCCAAAGCTTCGTGCCCTCTATCACATGCGCGGCGATTCCAAACAAATAACCGCAAATGACAATCATCATGAACAACGACGATTTGCCGTCAACCCGTTTCGCGCGATAGGTTTTCATAATGGCGAACGGCCACGAAAAACCAAATGCGACCAGCATCGCGAGTTCGAAAATTGCCGAAACTTGATGAACATCCATCTTCTTTCTTCCTTGTGCTCAAGCGAGCAATTCAACCGAGAACGGTCCGTCGTTCAGCAGGCGCACCTTCATATAGGCGCCAAAGCGACCGGTTTTCACGCGCGCAGCACCCAAAAGCGTGCGCAATTGCGCGACGAAACGCGCATAAAGCGGCTCGGCGACTTCCGGACGCGCGGCCTTTGAAAAGCCGGGGCGTCGGCCGTGTGCGGTGTCGGCGTAAAGCGTGAACTGCGAAACGACGAGCACCTCGCCCTGGATATCCTGAAGGGATTTGTTGATTTTTCCGCTTTCGTCCTCGAATACGCGCAGGCGAACGACACGGGCCGCCAGGGTATCCGCCGCGGCAGGCGTGTCGCCCACGCCAATCCCCAGCAGAACCAGGTAGCCCGCGCCTATCGCGGCGACTTCCGCGCCGTCGATCTCGACGGACGCTTCGGTCACGCGCTGAAGCCAGACTTTCACCGCGCCTTAGTTGTTGACGATAAGGGCGATGAAAACGAGGTCGACGGACCCCTTCTCGTTGCTCAGCGCATGCCCCGAACCGTCCGGCGTCCAGGTCACGTCGCCGGGCTTGACCGTACGCTTCACGCCGTTGTCGTCGTACTCTCCCTCTCCCGAAAGAATGAAATAGCTCTCGCCGTTCCCATGATGTTCATGGAAGCCCAAAACAGCCCCGGGCGGAAGCGTGACGCGCGCATAAAGGCCATTTTTGTCCTTCAGGACGTCAGGCCCCAAGATGTGCTCGATGAGCATCTTCCCTTTCCCGCCGGCGGGATTTTCCCATGTTTCACTTTTCATTTTGCTTTCTCCTTTGCCGGACATGCCATCCGACGCATAATATTGTATCATATTTCTCCCGTTTTGGCATCCCCCTCTCCTGAAGGCGGAGCGCCCCCGAAGAATGCCGCCGCGCGGAGGCGGAATCCGCGGAGCGCCCGTGGAAAGCGGACGGAATCTCCGGGGCCTTGGCATTCAAGCCATCACCTTGGAAAAAGAAGAGAACCGCGATGATTCCCGCGGTTCCCTTTCTTTGTCGCCTTGGACGGTTAAAGCCGTTAGTCCTCGACAATCGTGACGACCTTGCCGTCCTTGATGAATTTCACCTTGCCGTCCTTGAGGGCGAAAAGGGTGAAATCGCGACCCTGCCCCACGTTCTTGCCGGGGTGGATCTTCGTGCCGCGCTGGCGGACGATGATCGAGCCCGTGGTGAGCTTCTGGCCGTCGTAAGCCTTGACGCCGAGATACTTCGGGTTGGAGTCGCGACCATTGCGTGCAGATGCGGAAGTAGCCATTTTATCTTTCCTCCTTTACCTTACGCGATAGCCTTGACCGTCGCGACCGTGAGCGACTGGCGGTGGCCGACCAAGCGACGATCGCCTTTGCGGCGCTTCGCCTTGAAGTTGAGAACCTTCTTGCCGCGCTTCACACCGTCCACAGTGAGCGTGACCGAGGCGCCCTCGACATAGGGTGCGCCAACCTTGAGCGTGGTTCCGTCGGAAACCGCGCACACCGTGTTCAACACGGCATCCTGACCAACTTCGACCGAGAGCTTTTCAATCTCGATCTTGTCACCGACGCGCACAAGCGTCTGCTTGCCGCCGGTTTCGAGTACTGCGTATGCGTCCATTTCTTTTACCTTTCAACCGCCCGCCTTCCTTGTGGAGCGTTCTCCACGAAAGACCGGGCGCAATTTCGCGTTATTATACCAAATTCCGCGGCACTTTGGCAAGGGGGGGGGGGGGGGGGGGCAGGAATTTGTCGCGTCTGTTCCGTCCGCGCGGCACGCCGGGCCGGGCGGGGGCGTGCGCCCCCGTTTCCCGCGTTCTCCCGGCGCTCCTCCCTCGCCTCAGACATGAAGAACTCCTCGTACCACCCCCGCATGCGCCGGCCGTCCGGACGCCGCCGGGACGCCCTGCCGCGTTCTTTCAGCAGATAAACCGCCTGTCGCTGCAACCGCACCTCGATTGCGGCTCGGTTGGACGCCGGAATGGCAACCGGAACAGACGGCTTGCTCCGCGCAAGCCGTATTCTTCATGCCGTATCGCGAGACTGGCGGGTGCCGGGCGAACCGGAATTCGCACGCTCCTTCATGCCGACGTCCAGCAGGTTCTGGACGCGCACAATCAGCGTCCACGGGAAGACCTTGAACACCAGAGACTTGACGCCCTCGCGCAGACGTACACGCAGAGGCGGCAAGCCGCGACACGAAAAATCATAGTCGATTCCGTTCTTCTTCAGAACCTGCACGCCAAATGGTTCCCAATAGCCCTTGTGCACGGCATCGACAAAGGGAAATTCCTTCGTCGGCGTGCCGAGGATCGGGCGAGCCTCGCCTGCCAGGTCGAAGCTGCCCTGTCGTTCGAACTCCCAGATACTCGCCTTGTCGCGCGCAAGCCCCAGAAGGAATTCGCGATTCCAGAAGCCCGCTTGCGTCGCAATGCAGTAAGCCGTGTTCTTCCTGTATTCGCGCAATCCTTCCCGATACGGAATTTTCGTCACGGGATTCGGTATCAGCCGCAGGTTGACGGCATCGAATCTGTTCGCCTGTTCCAGCCGCTTCAAAACAAGCGTTGTGTCAACAGCCGCCGCGAGGTAATAGTCGTCACACAAGAGAAGGACATATCGCGTTTCGATCTGCTTCAACGAATCAACCAGTCGTGCACACCAGTTTCTGCCCTTGCCGCAGGCGATAACGCGATCAAACGCCAGATTCTCCGACGGAACCGTCTCCGTCACAAGCACCGTCTCGAACGGACAATCCGGCCAAAACCTTCGCCAAAGGGTCGAGAACGGGCCGAGAAGGTCGGCGTACTTGTCGCACGAAGCGACAAGCACCGTGCAGTCTGAATTTCTTCCCGTTGTCATTTCATTGCTCATACATGATTTCCCGGCGCGCACAGTGCACCCAATAAACTGACATGATTTCAAATGACGCATTCCACGTCCGTTCTGGAATCGCACCCCATACGCCAATGTCGCGCGACCCCGCCAGAAGCCGCGCCAAACGCCGCGCAGAAGCCCTCCACGCCGTTGATTTCACATAAGGGGAGGGGGTGCCTGGGCGCAACCGGACGCGCCAGAACGCGTCCTGCCGCGCTCTGGGCACACGCGTGCGCAGCATGCTCAAAAGCGCCGCCGCACGGCTCGATTTCGTTCATCCGAAACACTCCCATACCACAAAATCTAGACGCAATTATAGCATAATCTGTTCCGGCTGACAATCCTCTGCCGAAAAACGAAAAGCGTCGAAAAGTGTATCATGTCGTGAGACACCCGGGACAGGTCGTTCCGAGGGGTGGAGAGCGAGGGGCAAAAAGGAGAAGGAACGGGACAACTAGGACAGGTGGGACAAGTGGGATAATTAGGACGCCGCCACCAAATCCCGCCCATCCTGTAAATCCTGTCTAAAACCCCATCTCTACGTTCTCCCGATCTCAATGGCCAATATCGATAGACCCCCATCCCCCATTCTACAGTCTCTGCATTTTCTACACGGTTGAATAGGATAGACCCCCTCTCGGCAAAAGTTGGGGCCGGGCGCGCGAAGCAAGCGGCAGAACGTTAGTGCAGCCTTTGCCGCCCCTCGGAGTTTACTCCATCGGCGAGACGGCTACCCCGTTCCGGCGCAACGGTATCGCCGTTCCGGCGCAACGCCATCACCGTTCCGGCGCAACGCCATCACCGTTTCAAGGCAATTGGGCACCGTCTGGAGCGTGCCGGGCGGGCAAAACGAGGGCGGTCGCACGGGTCGCCCTGGATTCTTAGGGGATATCTGACTGTTTCATGATGTATTTCAAGCGAAAACGCAAACTAACGGACATTTTCACGCCTGCAGGCGATCCGTTCTCGTGCCCATGAGAATTTTTTCTCATCGGCACGAGAATCTTTTCTCATGGGCACGAGAATTCCGTCTGTTCGTGACGCCACGCGGCCGTCCAACGGTTCGGTCGGGCAGAGGGACGTCGTCCGCCCCCCCCCTCCAGCATCCTTCTATTGCCCAGGACACCCTTTCCCTTCTCCTTATATATAGAGCAAATCCCGGAGGCCTCGCGGAGATAGGGGGGCGCCGTCCGTGGACGAGTGGGGTCGCCCTTCGCGAGCAACCGGACAATAGGCCGCGAGCCGGGCCGGGACATGCAAGCCCGGAAGCCGGAAGCCTGCATCGCACGGCCCAACGGCATCGAGGTTGTCCGGCTCGCCAAGGCGGCGTAAGCATAAGACAAGAAAGAAGGGGAAAACCAATGAGAATATCCGGATTGCCGCCAAAAGGACCCGGAAAAATTCCAGCCAGGCGCACCGTGCTTGCATTCACCAACACGACCCCCTCCCCGCGGAGAGACGGTCCGCAAGGGACCGCGGGCCCTACCGTGACGGCACGGGTGGTTCGGCTTGGCTGGAAGGGGCCGCAGTCCCCTGCGGTCCGGCGGCGGGCGGAACTCCGAACGTGTTCCACGGAACCGCCTTGCGGGCGGCGCGCACGCTGAGCGACGGGAACCACATGTCCTCCTTCGTCAGCCCGCATTTCTCCGCCGCGTCCAGCGCGTACTCGAGACGCCCGAACTCGGATTTCTCGTTGTTGGTCCCGAACGTGAACTTGATGCCGCGCGCTTTCGCCGCGGAGATGATCCGCAGGCTCGGTATTTTGTAGCGCGCGCTGATTTCGAGCGCGATGCCGTACCGCGCGAGCGTGTCCAGGACCCGCTTGACGCGCGGAGCCGTCCACAGTTCCTCGTAGCGCGGCTGGAGCGGCTCCGGGAGAAACGTGGCGTTCGCGTAGATGTCGACCGGCTCGTGCGCCAGGATGTTCTCGATCTGCGAAACGAGGAAATCCATCCACTCCTCCTCCGTGCGGCCGTTGAGCTTGAACTCGTCCGCGCGGTAGATGCGGAGCGGCCGCCCGCCGTCCACGACCGTCATCGAGTCCGTGAACAGGCAGTCGAAGGCGGCGAACGTGGACGGCGCGAACTGGAACGCCCAGCGGCGGCCTTCGCCCTGCGCGCTGCAGAGGAACGGCCACCTGCGCGCCTCGGCGAGATAGCCGCGCGCGGCGGCGTCCGTCAGAAACATCTCGCCGACGCCGCCTTCGCCGAGATTGGGGGCCACGCCGTAGTTGATGCCGTAGTTCTGGCTCTTCTCGAAGGCCTCCGCGCGCGTCAGACCGCCCTTCAGGTGCACGTGCCAGTCGATGACGGGAAAGTCGCGCTGCTGCAGGCGGATCGCGCGGTCCGTCCGTTCGTCCACCGGCGCGCGCACCGGCCACGCGGGCCGCGCATCGTCCGGCAGGGGCGTGCAGACGAGATTGCGGAAGCGGACGCGCCCTTTCACGCCGGCGAACGTCAGGCCGCCGCGCCCGAAGCGCTGCCCCCTGTGCGCGGCCGACCGCCACGGATCCGCCGGTTCCGCATAGCGGACGACCGGCACGTCCCGGATGCGCACTTCGACCGTCTTGCCGCGCACGTCGATCGAGAAACCCGACCAGACGCCGTCCGCGGCGAGCGAACGGTAGAGGTTGCGCACGTGCGACAGGCTGCCCGATTTGCGCGTGCCGTCCACCGGCCCGTTCCGGAAAAGGACTTCGTAGCCGGAGGCCTCGTCCGGACAATGGAATCCGACCGCCGCCTCGGCGTCCGGATCGGTGAGGAATTCGCCGCGCAGTTCGAAATTGCGCAGGGGCTCCGGAAAAACAAGGCGGTCGCCCGCGTCCACCTCCAACCCGGAGGGAAGCGCCGCGGACGCGGCAACCGCCGAAGCGGCCGCCAAAAACGCAAACAGGAACACATTCGTTTTCATGCCGCCCATTATAGCATAACCGGCGCGCCGCGACAACCGAATAGCGTACCCTGTCGCGAGAGGGAAGCGTATCCTGTCGTGAGACACCCGGGACAGGTCGTTCCGAGGGGTGGAAAGCGAAAGCGAAAAAGGAGAAGGGTCGGTTGTGAAAGCGGAAGAACGGCTATTTTCATTAAGACCCAGTCTACAATTCGCACCGCAACACGGCCAATTACCGTGCGGGCGGCAGGGGACTGCCGCCCCTACCGTTGGAGGCGACCCACGGCCACACATTCTACATATTCTACATTCTCTACACGGTTAAATTTATCTCACGCAGAGAGGCCTCCCAATCCTGTCAATCCTGTCTAAAACTCCTCCCCCCCCCTAATCTACATCTTCTGCATTCTCTGGACGGTTAAAACAGCCAATTTTGAACCTACCCGAACAGTCTGTTTTCCGCCCTCGAACACACCCCCCTCATGCGGTTTGAAATGCGCCTCGGCTAACATTTGCGCTGATTGGCCATTCCGGCGTCCAAACGCGCCTAAACTGCAAGTTATCGCACCAAAACGGAGGGCCGCCGAAAAAGTGTCCCCGCATGAGGTCCAAAAACATGCGCATGTTAGACCCCCTGACATGCGCATGTTAGACCCCGTAACATGCGCATGTTAGATACCGTCACATGCGGGGGGGATGGGCAGGAGGTTCTGCGGGGAAAAATAGCCCGCCTGCCCCGCCCCCGCCCCGCCTCCTGCCCCGGGCGAGGGCGGGGGCAGGGGAGCCTTTTGCCGCCCTTCGGAGTTTAGGCTCTGCGTTGCCATTGGAGGCGGGTTGCCGTTCCGGCGCGTTTGGGCCCCCGTCTGGGGCGTTCCCGGCGGGCGAAACGGGGCGGATAGACCGGGGAGTCCCGGCTTTCATCCGCTATCTGACAGTTTCATGACGGATTTCGATTGGAAACGCAAACTAACGGACGTTTTCGCGTCTGGGAGCGCTCCGTTCTCGTGCCCATGAGAATTTTTTCTCATCGGCACGAGAATCTTTTCTCATGGGCACGAGAATTCCGTCTGTTCGTGGCGTCCCGCGTCCGGACTGGACAGGGATCTTCGCCTGTCTGCGCGAACTGTCCGCTCCTGCCGTCGGGACGGTTTGAGGAGTGACACGCCTTCGCCCTGCTCCTCTATAATACAACTCTACACAGCCCCCCCCCCCCACACGTTCTCCCGATCTCCTGTGAGAACAAAAGCCAATAGGCTAATCGCTTCGAAAAGCGCATCGTGTCGCGAGACATTTTCCGGTGATGTATTCGCTTTTCTTTCGAACGCAACTTTGGTATAATAGACTCTATGAATGCAAATACTAGAGGCCGCGAAGGCGGTTACAACTGCGTGGTCTGCATCAAGCAGGTCCCGGATACGAAGAAAGTGACCGGCCAGGCCATGAAGGCGGACGGTACGATCAACCGTGCGGCGCTTCCCGCGATTTTCAATCCCGAGGACCGCAACGCGCTTGAAGCGGCGTTGCGCGTGAAAGAACGGCACGGCGGCACGGTGACCGTCCTCACGATGGGACTTCCGGCGGCGTGCGCCATCCTGCGCGAGGCGCTCATGTGCGGCGCGGACAAGGCGTACCTCCTGACGGACCGCAAGGCGGCCGGCTCCGACACGCTCGCGACGAGCTACATCCTCTCCCAGGCCGTGAAACTGTTCCATCCGGACATGGTCTTCTGCGGACGCCAGGCGATCGACGGCGACACCGCGCAGGTCGGTCCGCAGATCGCCGAGAAGCTGGAATACGCCGCGGTCACCTACCTGACCAACCTCGAGATGGACGGCGACTACGCCCTCGCCACGCGCGACATCGGCACGGGAATCGAACGCGACCGCGTCAAGCTCCCCGCCCTCTTCACCGTCACGGAAGCGTTCGGCGAACTGCGTCCGTTCAACGTGAAGCGCGTGATGAAGTACAAGAACGCCAAGGCCCCGGTCGAGAACGGCGGCGCGGCGCTCGCGGGCGATCTGGCGATCGGCCAGCTCTCGTGCGACGACTGCGGATGCGAGGCGGACCGCTGCGGTTTCGCCGGCAGCCCCACCAGCGTGAACAAGATCGTCTCGGTCGTCCTCGCGGGCGGCGCCTACAAGGAAGTGTCGGCGGACGACGCGGGCATCAACGCGCTCGTCGGCGAACTGATCGCCGACCACACCATCGGTTAAGGGAAGGAGATTTCGGAAATGGACAGATCCAAAGGTGAAGTTTGGGTATTCGCCGAGCAGGAAGACGGCAAGCTGAGCGAAGTGCCGCGCGAACTGCTGGGCAAGGGTCGCGAATTGGCGGACAAGCTCGGCGTCAAGCTCGGCGCGGTTCTCATGGGCGCCGGCGTCGAAGGCCTCGCCAAGGACCTCTTCGAGGCGGGCGCGGACATCGTGCACCTCGTCGAGGACCCGGAATTGAAGGTCTACCGCTCCAAGGCCTACCGCCACGCGTTCGTGGAACTCATCAAAGAGTGTCATCCGCAGATCGTGATCTTCGGCGCGACGCACATCGGGCGCGATCTCGCCCCGGCCGTCGCTTCGGCGCTCCGCTGCGGCCTCACGGCGGACTGCACCGACCTGCAGATTGCGGACTACGAGGACCGGAAGACGAAGGAAGTCTTCCCGAACTGCCTCATGCAGA
>ERZ808246.2288-NODE-2288-length-12192-cov-4.026613_pt1 | contig 12192 bp, 8 predicted proteins | sample MGYA00521083_ERZ808246 | MGnify/ENA primary metagenome ERZ808246 (study PRJEB31516, sample SAMN03275577) | gut metagenome | biome: mammalia-associated habitat; material: feces | host: Papio cynocephalus | place: Kenya | collected 2012-07-07 ...
TTGCATACGGATTTCTACTCACGCCCCTCTGCGAGGGGCGACAGACGAAGAAGGAACGGCCATGTACATGGTGCAGCTATTTCTACTCACGCCCCTCTGCGAGGGGCGACAGGTTTCCAGAACACGGGACATCCTCGGGAACACATTTCTACTCACGCCCCTCTGCGAGGGGCGACAATCTGTATTACGAGAAGGCCGCAGCGCCGGATTATATTTCTACTCACGCCCCTCTGCGAGGGGCGACGCGCATCAAATGCTGGTGGCACCTCCTCCGCATTTGATTTCTACTCACGCCCCTCTGCGAGGGGCGACCTGGACATCTTCGGCGTTCTGGAAGACCCGGACTTATTTCTACTCACGCCCCTCTGCGAGGGGCGACGGAAAAGAAGTACAACGACGCTATCTCCGAGAGCATTTCTACTCACGCCCCTCTGCGAGGGGCGACTAAGCAGCTTTCGGGGCGATTCCATCCCCGCAGAGATTTCTACTCACGCCCCTCTGCGAGGGGCGACACATATCCTCTAACTCGTCGCGCATTCCTGCAAGGATTTCTACTCACGCCCCTCTGCGAGGGGCGACTTGAGAAGTCCCCGGGGGATGATACCGGAGCATCCATTTCTACTCACGCCCCTCTGCGAGGGGCGACGTAGCCGAAAAAAGCCCTATTGTTGTGCTGTACTCCATTTCTACTCACGCCCCTCTGCGAGGGGCGACGCAATCAAGTCCGGCTCTGCCACGGTAGCCGCCAAATTTCTACTCACGCCCCTCTGCGAGGGGCGACCGCGATCAGCAGTTCACGGTCTACAGTCTGGCCAATTTCTACTCACGCCCCTCTGCGAGGGGCGACTGGCTGTATAAAGAGGGCAACACCTATAATGCAGTATTTCTACTCACGCCCCTCTGCGAGGGGCGACACACAACACCGCAGAGTTCATACAGTGCATGAAAGATTTCTACTCACGCCCCTCTGCGAGGGGCGACAACTGGCACTCAGGCTGCAACCCGTGCCTTTCAATTTCTACTCACGCCCCTCTGCGAGGGGCGACAGCGTCGTGGTGCCGTCCGAACAGGTACAGGCCGATTTCTACTCACGCCCCTCTGCGAGGGGCGACATTTGTCGGGGGTAAACACCCTGAAATTCAAAATATTTCTACTCACGCCCCTCTGCGAGGGGCGACGGATAGAAACTAGAGGATATGCCGAGACGACGCTATTTCTACTCACGCCCCTCTGCGAGGGGCGACTGCACCGCCTTTCCAGCAGATAATGGTAGGAATTACATTTCTACTCACGCCCCTCTGCGAGGGGCGACGTTACGTCTCTGTCTGTGTCATACAGGAGATTTCCATTTCTACTCACGCCCCTCTGCGAGGGGCGACTGTTACGTCTCTGTCTGTGTCATACAGGAGATTTCCATTTCTACTCACGCCCCTCTGCGAGGGGCGACTGGGTGACGGATGCGACAGAGGCGCCGATGGTTATTTCTACTCACGCCCCTCTGCGAGGGGCGACCTGCACCGACCTCATTGAGAAGATCACCTCCACCATCAATATTTCTACTCACGCCCCTCTGCGAGGGGCGACTGGGCGACAATGTATAGCCGAATCCGGCCAGAGAGATTTCTACTCACGCCCCTCTGCGAGGGGCGACCAGCTTATTAAGCCGCCTGGCCATCTCAAAGTTATTGCATTTCTACTCACGCCCCTCTGCGAGGGGCGACAGGTTTAGCAAGCTAATGGTGCCTACTGGGCATGTGATTTCTACTCACGCCCCTCTGCGAGGGGCGACCGAAAATCGTGGAGATAAAATCCAGCGGTGGCGAGGATTTCTACTCACGCCCCTCTGCGAGGGGCGACCTTTATCCTTTACGTCGGCCACAGTTACAGTATCGAATTTCTACTCACGCCCCTCTGCGAGGGGCGACCACCGTTGCTGTTTCCAAGGACGGCAAGACAAAATTTCTACTCACGCCCCTCTGCGAGGGGCGACTGGGCAATGGTATGTCCAATGTGTTTGGTCGGTCCATTTCTACTCACGCCCCTCTGCGAGGGGCGACGTTGGCACTAAAGCGGATGCACATGTAGATACAATTTCTACTCACGCCCCTCTGCGAGGGGCGACCTTGCTGCCATTAGCCTTGCCCTTGTCCTTAACGGACGATTTCTACTCACGCCCCTCTGCGAGGGGCGACTGAGAGTGTTGGTAACAAAATTACAGGTATCGATTTCTACTCACGCCCCTCTGCGAGGGGCGACATAATCAGGCGTAACATGTGGAACATCCGTTGCCAGATTTCTACTCACGCCCCTCTGCGAGGGGCGACCTGCTGCACCGAACTTGCCAATTCAGAATACGCAATTTCTACTCACGCCCCTCTGCGAGGGGCGACCTTCTAACCACGGCAACACCAATGGGTTGGTCCAATTTCTACTCACGCCCCTCTGCGAGGGGCGACCTGGATCGTTGGCCACTTCTCCGGAGGCACACCATATTTCTACTCACGCCCCTCTGCGAGGGGCGACTTGAGCTGCAATGCAAGATGCAGCAGAATAGGCCATGATTTCTACTCACGCCCCTCTGCGAGGGGCGACCTGCTAATCCTACCAGTGCTACAACCATACCACCCATATTTCTACTCACGCCCCTCTGCGAGGGGCGACTACCCTCGATGGGAATATCTAGGCACATGCTATGCATTTCTACTCACGCCCCTCTGCGAGGGGCGACAAAGCCCAAGCGAGAGTTGTATAATGAAGCATATATTTCTACTCACGCCCCTCTGCGAGGGGCGACCAGCTTTTCTTACATCGTTCTTGATGCTATCAACTAATTTCTACTCACGCCCCTCTGCGAGGGGCGACTTGTGCGATTCCAAGTCCACGCTGGAAAAGGCGATTTCTACTCACGCCCCTCTGCGAGGGGCGACATAATTGGTATGTGCGCAGTCATCGGCGGTCCAAAATTTCTACTCACGCCCCTCTGCGAGGGGCGACACGAATCCAGCACATCCTTTGTCACGGCGCTGCGGATTTCTACTCACGCCCCTCTGCGAGGGGCGACTGCAATCTTCCACAAAACCATCGCCCGTTTTTGCGTCAAATTGCCGAAAGATCTCGCAACTTTCCTCTGGATTCCTCCGCATTTCTGCGGAAGCCCTCAAAAAGCCGCGTAAACCGCCTGGAAAACCTGCGCCGACCTCCCGGGAAATCATGTCCGGGAGGGAGCGGCGCTTAAAAAACCAACGCGCTTCCCGCTTCCACCAGGGGCTTTCGCCCCATGGTCTCGATCCGGTTCTCATAGGAGTTGCCCAGCCGGTAGAAGCGCACCGAGTCCTGCTCCGTATCAATGACCTTTTCCAGCTCCCGCTTCAGAACCACCAGCTGCGCGGCGTCTACCAAAACCTCAAATACGGAATTCTGAACCCGCATTCCGTGGCGTTCGCAGATCTTGGCAACCTTCCGCAGACGCTTTTGTCCGGCAGTGTCCGATGTGTCCACATCGTAGGTTACGACCAGCATCATGCGCGTTACCTCCACACAAGCGGCGGGTATCGATCCAGGTCGCCGCGCAGTACCCGGGCGAACAGCATGGACTGTGCGTAGGGGATCATCCCGATGGGAATTTTCTCTTTCAGAAACGGATGCTGAATGGTCTCACGCTTCCTTGACCGCCACTGCTCGATCACCTTTCGCCGGCCTTTCTCGCTGAGATACACCGCACCAAAATCCGTGGTGAAATCCTGCGGCTGAAACTGATCCTTGTTGAACATGGAGATCACCAGCCGGTCGCACAGGGGCGCGCGAAGCTCCTCCATGATGTCCAGCGCAAAGGACGGCCGTCCGGGGCGGAGGGTGTGCAGGTAGCCCGCCGCCGGGTCCAGTCCCACGGTCTCCATCGCGGAACGGACATCATGCGCCAGTAACGTGTAGACAAAGGACAGTACCGCGTTGACCTCATTCAGAGGCGGCCTCCGGCTTCGCACCTCAAAGCGATACCCCTTCGGATTGGAAAGCAGATCGTCAAACCGGGAGAAGTAAACCGACGCCGCCGCGCCCTCAATTCCCCGCATGGAATCAATGTCCGTGCAGGCGTCCAGCTTCTGCGCCATTTCCGACAGGTCGGATGCCGCAGCGGTGGCGGCGCATTTTGCCGCTTCATCGGCGGTGGAACGGGCGTAGCGCATCAGTACGGACTTGCTGTTCCGGATCTTGCAGAACAGGAGGTCACGGACGAACCGGTTTGCAAACTCCCCGTCTGACAAGCTTTCATATTGGCGCTTTCTCAGCAGCACATTGCCGCTGACCGGGCCGCACACCCGCCCCAGAAAATAGCCATTCTCACTGAGAAAAGTGATGGTCACGTCGTTCTGGGAGCAGAACGCCAGCAGCGCAGTAGAAAGCGTGTTCTTTCCGAACAGAACAATGGAATCCACCTGTGAGATCGGGACGGAGGCTTTTTCCGCACCACCGATGGAAATGCAGATATTCCCGTTCCGCTCAAACAGATAGCTTTCCGGGGTCGTTATGTACAGGGTTTCCAGAAGCTTTTTCATAGGGCTTCCTCCTCCATCGCCTCTTTGCGGAGCTGGGTGCAGTAGCCCAGGGCGGACTGCTGCACATCGGGCTGGCAATGCTCCCGGAGGGAGCACGCCCGGCACTTTGCCCCGTACTCCGCCGGCGGGATCGTAAAGCTGCGGCGAAACGACTCGATTTTCCCGATCGTCTCCTTTACCAGCTCGCGCAGCTCCTCCGTAAGGGGGACCGGATACCGGCGATGGGACGTGATGTAGTAGATGGCGCCCTCCGGAATCTGCGTGTGGAACATTTCCTCCAGACACATGGCCTGCGCGCACAGCTGCATCTCGTATTCCCGTTCCGAACGGAGTATCCCGTGTTTATACTCCACGGGATACAGCCTGACCGGGAAATCCATCGCGGGGATACGGCAGCCCTGTGGGGAGGATTCCGCTTCGATGCAATCGCATTTTCCGGCGACTCCCAACGTTTTGGAGAAGACCGGGAATTCGTACAGCTTCGCGGAATCTCCCCGGCGCTCGATCCGCTGGGTATGCACCCGCTCGTGCTCGGAACGACCCCGGGCTGTGTCCGCGTTCTCCGACCAGACCCGCTCGTTGGTCAGCAGCGCCGCCCGCCGCAGGCAGAACCCGGCGTGGGACAGCTGGGAAAGGGGGATCGGCTCCCAATCATCCATGGCGGAACCAGTCTTCGTCCTCAGGCAGCGCGTCCCAGACCACGGGGGCAAAAGCGCTGGACTTGAAGCCGATCTGCACGCCGCCGGGCACCTTGTCCAGCGCGACCACGGCATCGTAATCCCGATAGCTCCGGGGGTAGGCGACGGAATCCTTCTTCGTGACCCTGACCAGATCAAAGAGCTTATGGGCGGGCGCGCAGCCCAGTCTGGCCTGGCGGACCCGCTGCGCCGCATCGGTGTCCGTGCCCACGTGCTTGAAGATGATCAGCGGAGAAACCACTGCCATCTCGCCCTTGCTGGCGGAATGGTCATGCTCGTACATATTCAGGATGGCCTCAAAGAGGACGTCCAGGTCTTCGTCGTCAAAGCCGGTCTCCTGAGCGAGATTGGCGCTGACAAAGCCGCGGACTTCGTACAGACCGAAGGGGATCATCTGCTTGCGCCCCATGGTGCGGAGCTTGTCCTCCGGCTGGTCTTTCTCCCATGCCAGATAATCCTCTACAGTCGCGTCGTCCTTCACCTTGTCCGCGACTGCCATACGGGTAATGGAAATATCCAGCGGGAGAACCGCGTCCAGACTCTTTCCGTAGGTGATCTGCACGGGGCCGCGCACCTGACCCGCGTTGGGGCCGGTGGACATGACTGCGCCGAAGGTACGCACGTCATAAAACAGCTCGCAGGCTTTCCTCCTGGCAGCATAAACCGCATCCTTCGCCTTGCTGCCCTCCACACCGGCGGCGCGCTTGGCCTCGGCGATGTGGCGGTTGATGTTGGTCGCCTGCTGGATGATGATGTTCATGCCGGGTTCGTCCCGGTGCGCCAGCTCGACGTAATTCCGGATGCGGCGCTTGGTGGCGGCGTCGGTGATGAAGCCCTGCATGGTCTGAGGGTCGATGCGGGGCATGTTGCCCATATCCGGATCGCCGTTGGGATTGCAGTTGGTGCACGCAACATAATAGATGAATTCGTATCGGTTCTGAATGGCCATGATGTATCCTCCTTTTATTCCTTGGCTGCTGCCCTTTCTCTGGCAGCGGCAGCGTTCTGAATTCTCTCCTGATTGAGCTTCGCGCCCATCTGGTAGTAGCCCAGCGCGAAATAGGACTGCTGCTCCAGATTCAGCGTGGGGGGAATGGACGCCCCCAGGGCGACGGCGACCTGCTGCAGCTTTTCCCGGTACTGCGCGGCAAGCCACTTGTTTTCGATCTTTTCCAGATGGTGGTTCGACCGGCTGCTGAGCTGGCCGATGACCAGCGCGGGCATTTGAATCGCCGAGGCGTAGTACCGCTCCACAATGCCGGTGTTGACATCGGGCATGGCCGTCTGCTGAATTGCCGCGTAAACGGCCATCATTCCGCCGCAATGATAGGCGGGGTTGGAAAGGTTCAGATTATATTCTTCCAAGATCGGTTCCTCCTGATGATGAATTCGGTTTTTCCGAAGCAGCCAGACCTTCAGCCACTGGCAGGCCAGACTGTTGGGCAGGGCGCTTTGGGTGTCGTCGTTTGCCAGAAGCTCGGAGCGGATGTAGGCCAGCGCCTTTGCCGCCACGGCGTCCGGCAGGATTCCGCCGGTCAGAATGGCCTGAACGACCGCCGGGGTGATGCCGGCTAGCTCCTTTGACAGCCGGTCAAAGGGGCGCTTGTCACTCTTCTGAAATTTCAGCAGGCGAAGCAGACGCGCGGTCAGCTTCACCGGTTTGATATTTCCGGTGCCGCTCTGATTGGTCAGCGCCAGATCGGCGTACCACTGGTTCAGACTGCGGCGAAGGTCTGCATAGCTGCCCCGGTCGTATCTGCGGATCATGATGCGGCTGTTGACGCCGGTCAGCAGCAGAATGTAATAGGATACATCGTCCAGCTCAGGGGCAGCCTGCCCGGAATAGACGCTTGCCGGGACCTGATCCGCCTTGCTCCGCTTGGCCTGCTCATTGACGGGCGTTTCTGCATCCGGCTCGTCGGCCGGTTCATCCTCCGGCACGTCGTAGTCAAAGTCAACAGAACAAAGCGGGTCGTTTTCCTGCGGTATCTCCCGGTCGAACCAGTGGACGAATTTCATTCCCGCAAGGATGGGCGCGTCCTTCAAAAGATCGTCCAGCGCCGCCTTCACCACACAGAACGCATCCTCCGAGACCGGGGCATTGGCCGCTTTCTTCTGGTTGTAGGAGCAGAAGGCCGCCTTGTCGAAGCAGATCAGCGCGTCTCCCTTTGCGTGTCCCCCGACGGTCTGTAATCCCTGTATGGGCGTGGTGATGGTCATGGGGACCGTGGGCTTGCCCGTGATCAGGCACAGCGCCGACGGCGACTCCTCATCCTTGGAAAACTGCTGCCGGAAGGACTGCCACCAGGTACGCACCCCTTCCGATTCCAGCACGGACTGGCCGTTGACCCGGAAGGAAATCCGGTCGCCCGGCTTGATCTTCGCCCGATCCAGCTCCGCCCGGATGGCCGCCGCGGTCTCGGGCGTCTCCAATGCGCGAACGCAGGCCTTCAGCAGCGGTTCCGCCTCCGACGCGCCGCGAAGCGCTTCCAGAAAGAAATCGCTCTTGCTTCCGGGCTGCTCAGGTATGACGACACTGCGCTTTTCCGCAAGGACGTTGCTCTTGTCCTTGCCCTGCGCCAGACTGCCGATGTCCGGGCAGGGAACAGGTTCGCTGGCGCCGAGATAGACGCTGACATGGTCGTCGTTTTCGGAAAGAGATATGTACGCCTTGATGACCTTCCCCACGAAGCCGGGGGGCAGAGCCAGCTGGCGGCGGAGTCCGTAGTCATACAGTGCTTTCAGCATGGGCTGCCTCCCTTCAGAACCTCCGGGCTGTCATACGGGGGAACCTGAATGACGCCGTTCTCCATGACCGCGTGGAACAGGGACATCCGGATCTTCATCTTTTTCGTGACCTCCACATCATCGGGGCCGAACAGGTCGTAGACCATCAGCCCCGCGTCCATTGACTGCTGAATCGGCTGGCGTGTCCCGTCGCTTTCCTCGAAATAGCAGACAAATTCACGCATTCCCAATGCGGGCTGATAATGGCACTTTCCCCCGCGGATGCGCCGCAGCGCCTGTTCATACAGCTGGGTCTCCCGTCCCGCAAAAGCGGGGCGGGGAATGATGGACGCCGAGATCCGGTAGCGGACGTTCTGCAATGCGACTGTCTGCCGCTGTGTCCGTTCCTCCTCCGTGGAGATCGGCTCCGAGCTGACGGTACACTTGACCTCGTTGCGCTTGAAGCTGATGTAGCGGATGGGATTGAGCACTTCGATGCGGTTGATCCTCCAGTTGAACTCCTTCGGCTTGACATAGATTGCGGAGAGGACTCCTCTGGCGGCGGATGGGGTGGGGAATGGGTAGGTCAGCCGCTCCACCCGGGCCTCCGGCATCGTGAAGCAGGCAAAATCTCCCCAGACTTCGATCGTGATTTCTTTCAAATACGGTTCACCTCCATGATTTGTGCACTCTGCTCTGTCTCAGGGACAGAGCGGCCAAATAATATCATACTTTTTTCTGCTCATCAGAAAAATAAGCCGCTAAATAAAGTATCGCCCAGAACATGCGTTTTGTCAACCCCTTTCTCTTTTTTTAAGCATAATAGCACGTCATCTGTCCAATAAACCGGACAGATGACGTGCTTTTCATTAAAATATGGAATTAAATTGCGCTTCCTGCGGGAAATGCAGCCCCAGCTGCCCATCGTAGCAGTCCTCATACTGCGCCCGGAGCAGGTAAATGTTGCTGCCCGTATCCGCGCATTGTCCCTTCCCCCGGCGGGCAAAGGGGATTTCCTCTGCGAAGTCCGCCAGATTTTTCGCAAAGCAGGTCACGGTAATGCCCGCCGCCTCTTTCAGCAGCGCGGCGGTGATGCCGGCCGTCCGCAGCTGGCCGGAGACGCGGGCGTACCGCTCTTCTTCCCCGGCATAGGGGACGACGACCTGCGCGCCGGTGTTGGCAATCAGTTTGTACTGCGCCGCCGTTCGGGCAAAAGACCGGGCTTCGATGGCCTTTTTCAGTTCCGGCTTGTCGGTGCCGCCATGAAACAGCCGCCGGTAGTATTCCCGGATATTCTCCGGGTCGTGGATGGAAAATGGCGGTGCCATCTCCTGCACGGTGACGGCAGCATTGTTGTACCATGCGTCCGGGTAAGGCATCCGGTCGTCCTCCGGCCGGAAGACGATCACCCGTCCCCTGGCATCCCGGCCGTTCCGGTTGCACCGTCCGGCGGCCTGAACGATGGCGTCCAGAGGCGCTAAGGCGCGGTACATCGTCCCAAAGTCCAGGTCTACGCCAGCCTCGATGCACTGGGTCGCCACCACCCGGCAGGGCAGCTTCCGTTCCAGCCGCCGTCGGATGGCTTCGATTTGGCGGCTTCGGTGGGCGGGACACAGGTCTGTGGTGAGGAAGAAAACCGTATTCTCATCGCAGTACTGCAATAGCGCGGCGGCAATTTCCCTCGCGTGGCGGCGCAGATTGACGATGACGCAGACGCTTTCCAGTCCGGACATCTCCTCCGCGACGGCGTCCAGAGACGCTTCCCCATCCATGCGCCACTCGACCTCCACCCGCTGCAAGGCGTCGAACATGGCCTTGTTATCCGGCAGGATCTCCCGGGGCGTCCACTCCAGATCCTTCCGCGCACCGAAATCCGGCTGGGTCGCCGTGGAGAACACCATGGTGGTGTGGTACCGGCCGCACAGCTCATTCACCGCGCGGAGGGTGGAAGATGTCAGGTCGGCAGGCAGGCTCTGGGCTTCGTCGAATATCACGACGCTGTCTGCAATGTTATGGAGCTTCCGGCAGACCGTCGGGCGGTCGGAAAACAGGGATTCAAAAAAGCGGACGGAGGTGGTAATGATGACCGGCGCACTCCATCTGGCGGCCAGCTCCCGTGCTTCCTCCGGCAGGTCGCTCTGGCTGTGGTCGATCAGAACATTGGGGACGATTCTGGCATAGGTTCCGGCGGCCTGCTCGGCCAGCGTCAGGAATGGCAGAACAATAATAATGCGCTTTTTCCCATGGGTCAGACAGTGCCGCAGGGCAAAGTGCAGCAGCGCCAGCGTCTTCCCCGTTCCGGTGGGGGCGGTCAGGGTATACAGCCCCTCCGGCTCGCCGCCCAGCTTCCCACACTGGTCAAAGACCTGATCCCGGTACGCATTCAGCGTCTGATCCGCCGTGGAGCTTCGCTTGATGTCATTGCGGTAAGCGTACAGCTTTTCCAGAAGCGCCTGCGGGTCAAAGCGGTCGTCCTCCGCGCTGTCCAGATAGGCGCTGTCGTCATTCAGGGCGGAAGCCGTGTAGTCGGCATCCACCAGACAGGAAAACAGCATTCTGGTATACAGCATGGACGCCAGCTCGTCGGCGGGCGGGGCGGGGAGACTTGGAAACCGGAAGCAGGGAAAATCCTGCCTGAACGCTGCGTTCGCTTCGGACAGTTCCGCGCCGGTTCCGATTGCCGGGTCTTTTCCGCCGTTTCCCACAGGCGTTTTGCTTTTATCGGCAATGGCGTGAAGCTCGCCTCTGATCATGTCATACGACGCAAGGCCGTCATGATGTCCATTGACGGCTTCGATCAGCGGGCGGCTGCTGGCTCTGCCCTTGTAGCAGGCTTCCAGAAAGCACGCCCCGCCCATGGCATGGTCAACACCTGTCCGCTTGCCCCGAAGCACATCCTGAAACGCCCCGGAATATTTTCCGAAGTCATGTATCTGTCCTTCCAGCTCTGCGGCATTGGCCAGTCCCATCGGTTCGCCATATTCCCGGGCAAGGGCGGCGACGGCCTGCAGATGTTCCTTTACGGTTTCCTGATGCCCCTCCGCGTTCGGGGATTTTGCAAAGTATTCCATATAGCACCCTCCATAGGATTGTTTATCAAAACTTCCTCTGAATTTCCGCCGCGCCGCGGCTCAGTACATTATCCGCATTCTCTCCCAACACCTGCTCCAGCAGCGCGTATTCCGACAGGCTTCCGTGGGAGACGGCCCACGCCCCGGCATCGGTTCCGGGAGCAATTAAACCGCCCACGGCCGCAAAGGCGGACACATTTTCCATGGCGCTTTCCAGAATCGCCGCCACGGCACCTTCGTCAAAGCGCCCCGTTCCCCGCAGGTTCCCGATGGTGGACAGCGTAGGCACCCACACCGTTCCGTTTTCGCGCATGGCGTGGAGGGCGTCTGCGTCCAGGTACGCGCCGTGTTCCACGGAATCCACACCGGCCCGCGCCGCGGCCTCTACCGTCCGGGCGCCGTTGGCGTGGGCCATTACGGCAAAGCCCTCCTCGTGGGCGATGTGGACTAACTCCCGGATCGTTTCCGGGGGCAGGCCGTCCTCGGTCAGCACACCGAAGCGGTCAAAATCCATCAGGCCGGAGATCATAATTTTGATAAAATCCGCGCCGTCCGCCCGCTTTTGGGAAACCATGGCTGCATATTGGGAGAGATTTTCGTACTTTTCTCCGATGAATCCGCCGTAGTGCCCCTGAGCGCACAGCGGAGATAATGGCGTGCGGTAGGTGATGCCGTACGCCCCCGCCAGCGACCGGGCTTTTGCTCCCACGCCCCAGCGGTCGCCGCCGTCACGAAGATAGGTAAATCCCAGCTTCTGGTAGGTTCCCAGCACCCGATGGACCCAGGTCTCATCCACGCCCCCGGAATGCCGGGCGATCGCCCGCTTCCAATCCGCGCCATCCAGAACCATATGAATATGACAATCGCACCGCATGGGAAAACACTTCCTTTCGGGTTCAGTATAGCAAATTTGGTCATGCTCTGCAAGCGCTTCCATTTTTTCTTTGGTTAGTTGACGCTAACCAAAAGTTGTGCTATAATATGGTCAAGATTTTCAGAAAGAAGGGTTATTATGATTCAGACGACTGTGCAGGTATCCGGTATGGCTTGTTCCATGTGCGAGGCCCATGTAAACGACGCCGTCCGCAGCGCGCTGAACGTCAGAAAGGTCACTTCCTCCCACGCGAAGGGCGAGACCGTCAT
>ERZ808246.2290-NODE-2290-length-12189-cov-2.772622_pt1 | contig 12189 bp, 11 predicted proteins | sample MGYA00521083_ERZ808246 | MGnify/ENA primary metagenome ERZ808246 (study PRJEB31516, sample SAMN03275577) | gut metagenome | biome: mammalia-associated habitat; material: feces | host: Papio cynocephalus | place: Kenya | collected 2012-07-07 ...
GTTTTGTTATCTTACATTACAGCAAATGTATTCCGTGCTTATCGCAAGTTTCTATCATATCCTGCGGCCAAACGGACGACTGAACCTCGCCCACATGAGCCTTATGAAGGAAGAACATACACATCCTAGACTGACCTATGCCGCCGCCGATCGTATAGGGCAACTCACCGTTTAAGAGAGCCTTCTGGAACGGCAGTTCGGCATGATCCTCACAGCCGCGGATTTTCAGCTGACGGCGGAGGGCGTCCTCATCTACCCTGATACCCATGGACGAAAGTTCCAGGGCAATGTCGAGCACAGGATAGTACACGATGATGTCACCGTTGAGTGACCAGTCGTCATAGTCCGGGGCTCTGCCGTCGTGAATATCGCCCGACTTGAGTGCGCCGCCTATCTGCATGATAAACACCGCGCCGTGCTCCTTGGCTATGGCATACTCTCTGTCCTTTGGCGAGAGATCGGGATATCTGTCCTCAAGTTCCTGAGTGGTGACAAAGGTGATATCGTCCGGCATGAACACATTGGCGAAAGAATAGTCCTGTGCTATGAATCTCTCGGTGTGTTTGAGTGAATTATAGATACTTCTCACGGTTTTTTGCAGAGTTTCAACATTGCGTTCCTCTTTTGTGATGATCTTCTCCCAGTCCCACTGATCGACAAACACGGAGTGGAGATTATCGAGATCCTCGTCACGGCGGATAGCGTTCATGTCAGTGTAGAGACCCTCGTTGTGACCGAAACCGTAGCGTTTGAGCGCCATTCGTTTCCACTTGGCGAGAGAGTGCACTATCTCATAGTCACCGGGAACATTTTTTATGTCAAAACCGACCGGGCGCTCCACACCGTTGAGCAGGTCGTTTATTCCCGAAGCTTTGTCAACAAAAAGCGGCGCCGAAACTCGGGTGAGATTCAGCTGAATGGAAAAGTCTCTTTCAAAAAAATCTTTTACTTTTTTATGGCAACCTCGGTTTGTCTTATGGTGAGGTCGCTTTTGTAGTTTTCGGGTATCATTAAACTCATTTTTGTCATCCTTTCGTTTATATTCATGTAGGGTGAGGGGATGTGTATTTTATTTTGAGCGAGCGAGTTCAGCGCTACTGCACTGCTGTCTGAGCGAGCCAAAATCAAATATACATTCCCGAGCCGAAGGGCAAGCTTTGCGGAACGACACATAGGTCGTTCCCGGATAAGTGTTAATTTGTGTGTAATTTGCGGGTCGATGTGGGCATCGACCCCTACCGCCAAACGCAGATTCTGCGCAAAGGCGAGGGGATGTGTATTGTGTTTTTTCAAACCGATAGCATCCGCAGGTATGCGTGTGTTTGAAAAAACACAATACACACCACCGAGCCGTCAAAAAAACAACCGGCACGGTAATCAGTACATACCGCCCACACCCACAGGCACAAGATTAAATTTCGCATTGGTTTTGCTTATTGCCGCATCATCAACGCTCAGACTGAACGAACCGTTATTGAACGGTGCGGCGCGGTAAACGCCGTCACCCTCCCGCTCTATCCTCCACAGGCAGCCGTCATAGCCGCTCCTTGTCCAAACTCTGAGCACGGCGCCGTCCGTCACCTCTGACGCACACACTTCAAGCGGTTTGTCGGGCGCCGTCAGCGGATAAATCTCAAAAAAATCGCCGCTCGGCTGCACTGCCCACGCCGCGCTGAAATCCGCTGTTCGTGTTGCATACACCTCGCCCTTTGTGTCGTCATAGGCAAGATATTTGCCGCTCGATTCATCCTTTATATAATATATGTCGGGAGCGATGCCCGGCGCATATTCGGAGAAAATATAAATTGCCTGTCCGTCTCCGTCCCACTCCACCGCGAAACCGAAACTCTCGGATATGGCACGCAGAGGAATGTAGGTTCTGCCGTCGACAAGAGCCGCAGCCTCGGGCAAAAATCTGCTCGCGCCGTTGCGGCTGAATACCGTGGAACCGACAGAGAATTTTGTCACAACGGTGTTGCACACCGCCGCGGCACTCGCAGTCAGCTCATCCCATGTGACGGTTGCGCCGAGCGCCTCGAGCACCGCGCGCATGGGCACCATGGTAGAGCCGTTTGTGATGTACGGCGGCGCGTCAAATTCTATCCGTCTGCCGTTTACAAACACCTTTATCTCGTCCTCGGGATAATCCGGCACAAAAAATCTCGTCTCCTCGCCCTCGGCAAAACGCTCAAATCTGCCGCTGCCGACAGAGAGCGCGGCGCTGACTATATACTGTCCGCTCGGCAACACATGTTCGTAACTGCCGAGTGCAGCATCCGCCGTCAAGGTCTGCATCTCGCCGTCATTCATGCTGTACAGATTGATTTTCATACTGCCGCCGTCCGATACCGGCGCCCATGAAAACACAGTTCTTCCGTCACGCACCGAGAGAGCATATATCTTCGGCACAGCCGTCTCTCCGACAGTCCACACCGCATAGAGCGCCGTGTCTGCTGATATATCCGCCTCGTCACCCGGAGCGAGTGTCGCCGAAGTCGGTCTCTCGTCCTTGCTCCAGCCGACAAAGGTGTAGCCGCGCTTGGTCGGTATCAGTTCCGTTATTCTCGCCCTGCCGTCATACACTCTCTGCGACGGCAAAACTCTCTCTTTGCCGTCCATATATGAGAGAACAAACGATCCCTCACTTCTCCACACCGCGTAAAGACGCATCGATTCGTTCAATTTTACGGTGTCACCGGCATTATACACTTCGTCCGTGTCATAGCCGCTCACGCTCCAACCGCCGAATACATATCCCTCGCGCTCGGGGATTTTTTCGGTTATCTCTGCCGACGCAAGAGCCGTGTCCGAACCGACAGTCTGAGAGATGTCCTCACCGGTAAAAGTGTCATATGTTATAGTATAGTTATATTTATATATCTTGTCCGCCTTGCCTTTGGTACTCTTGGCAAAGGCACTGCCTGTCGTCAGTATCACAGCGCACAGTGCGGCGGATATTATTCTTAAAAACTTCATAATGTTCACCCCCCGTTTCGCATCAGTGTGCAAGCCACTGCGCAAGCGTCTCGGAGTCTACTCCGTCGTTCATGTTATATCTGTTGAGCGCATAGAGCGACTGCGCATCGCCCTGTTTCACATAGTTTTCACCGAGTGTGGTGGATACAGTCACCCTCACGCCGAGACTCTTGAGCACCGCCTCGGTCAGAGCATCGTATCTGCCGCCGGGGTATGCCAGTGCAAAAAGTTTTGCACCTATCTGCCCCTCTGTCTCCGCGCGGCTCTTGAGGAAATCGCTGCGCAGAGCGCGCACATAGTCTATGACTGATTCTCCCTCCAGTCTGAGTATGTTGCTGCGGCAGTTTTCCTTGCCTTCATGCCGTGCCGACTGATGCATATCATAGGTATGACTCTGCACCGAGACAAGACCCGACAGATTCATCTCTCTCGCCTGGTTGTAATTGAAATGCGGATTCATGGCTATGCCGGTGTCCTTGTAGGTGTCCTTGCCGACAGACGAGCCAATAGCAAAAATCGTCGCTTTGTAGCCATACTGTTTCAGTATGGGGAAAGCGACAGTGTAGTTGTCAAGATATCCGTCATCAAAGGTGATGCACACCGGGTTGTCCGGAAGATTCGCCCCGTAGTCCACATAGTTGACAAGCTCCGCGAGCGACACGGGGGTGTAACCCTCGCGGCGGATGGTTTCCATCTGCTCCAGGAAACGAGTTTTTGTCACGGCAAATGCATCCTCCGCCGAGTCCGCGTCCGCAACCGCATGATACATAAGCACGGGCACACGCACGCTCTCGCGGTAATCTGCAAAAGCCGCCGTCGTTGTCAATATAATAAAAGTCAGTACAAATGCCGAAATTTTTTTAACCATCTTCTTTGTTTTCTCCCAATCCGTATACTATTCTTTTTATTCCGCTAAGATCCCGAATGTAACCTATGCTGCAAAAATCTTTCTTCATAAGTTCCGCCACGGCGTCCGCCTGGTCAAAACCGACTTCAAACATAATCAGACCGCCCGGGTTCAGCATCTTTGGCGCCGCCGCAGTTATGGCACGGTAAAACTTAAGTCCGTCACCGCCTCCGCACAGTGCAAGGTGCGGTTCGTAGTCCTTAACATCCGTCTCCAGAGTGTCCACGACCTCATCGGGGATATACGGCGGATTGGACACGATTATGTCAAACCTCTCGCCGAAATCCGTCAGTGCAAGGGCGTCCGCAGCGGTAAACCTCGCCCTGTCCGCCACGCCGAGCCTTTCCGCATTGCGTGCGGCAACCTCCAGTGCACCGTCGCTTATGTCTGCGCCGAGCACACGGCAGTTCTTCATATAATACGCCGCCGAGACGGCTATCGCCCCGCTGCCCGTGCAGAGGTCCATAATGTTTACCTCTCTGTCTCCGTAGTTGTCTATGAGATGTTCAACAATAAATTCCGTCTCAGGTCTCGGGATGAGCACCGACGGCGAAACCTCAAAATCAAGCCCCATGAACTCGCGGTGACCCGTGATATATGCCGCAGGTTCTCTCGCGGCGCGCCTTGCAATATATTCCCTGTATTTTTCCTCGGCATCGCCGCCGATTTGCTCGGCGCTGTGCACCGCCGCATACAGCTCATCTCTGCCCGTTGCATGGCACAGCAGCAGCCGCGCGTCTGTGGGCGACTCTATGCCGGCTTTCCTCAGCTCCGATATGCCGTAGGCTATTGCTCCGCGATATGTCATCACCACTTGTCGTCCTCTTTGTTGCCGGTGAGCACTGCTTTAAGCGAGGCGATAGCTACCTCAAGCTGACTTTCATCCGGCTCGCGCGTGGTGAATTTCTGCAGCAGCAGACCGGGCATGGTGAGGATTCTCACAAATTTATTCTTGCTTCTGCCGGCAAACTTGAGTATCTCGTAAGAAACGCCCGCAACAACCGGCAGCAACAGAAGTCTGTAGACAATGCGCAGTCCGAAAGGCGTATCCTTCCACGGCAGGCACGCGTAGATGAGTATGGACACGATCATAACTATCAGCAAAAACGATGTGCCGCACCTCGGGTGCAGACGGGAACATTTGGCGGCATTTGCCGGGGTAAGTTCCGCTCCGCTCTCGTAGCAGGCGATGCTCTTGTGCTCCGCGCCGTGGTACTCAAACACGCGCTGAATATCCTTCATGCGCGATATAAGTATGATGTATGTCATGAAAATAACAAGCTTTATGACACCCTCAAGAGTGTTGAGAATGAGTGTGTTGTCGGTGAATTTGCCCGCAAGACTGGAGAGAAAATGCGGCAGCAGCATAAAAAGCACCACGCTGAACGCAAGGGCAACCACCACCGAAAAATATATAGCAATGTCCTTTATCTTATCTCCGAATTTATCATCGAGCCATTTTTCAAATTTTGACTGTTCATATGTCTCGCCGTCATCGAGATCGTACTGATCTGCCGAGAACATGAGACACTTGACGCCGACGATGAGTGATTCAAAAAAGCTTATCACTCCGCGCACAATCGGCACTTTGTCAAGATGATGATTGACAACGAACGAATTTACCGGCTGTTTGTCTATGACAATCTCGCCGTTCGATTTGCGCACGGCGGTGGCAATCTCCTTGGGACCGCGCATCATGACGCCCTCGAGCACCGCCTGACCGCCGATGCTGGTCATATGATATGAATTATTCTTTTCTTCCATGTTTTATCCTCCGAATTGATGTACACTGCCGCAAGCATTGCACAGGTGAACACCCTACAGCGTATATTTCGCCTTATACTGCTCGTACAGCTTGCCGAAATTATTCTCGTCATTCTCCTTGACATGACTGAGATATTCGTGCGTATCAAAGCTGCCGTTCGCAGTTTCAAGCAGACAGACCGCAATGTTTGAGCAGTGGTCTGCCACTCTTTCGTAGTTGGTGAGCAAATCGGACAGAATGAATCCCATCTCGACGGTGCTCTCTCCGTCTCTCAGGCGTTTTATCTGATTGTTCTTTATCTTGTGCTTGAGCCTGTCTATAACCTGTTCAAGCGGTTCTACCATCTTAGCTTTGCCGAGGTCCTCTTTCATGAGTGCATCCGTGGTGAGGTTGAGTATATCGCGCACCGCGGACGAAATCACGCTGATGTCGTGCTTTGCGTTCTCGCCGAATACGATTTTCTTGTCGTGTATCTCTGTCGCTACATCGCAGATGTTCACCGAGTGGTCCGATATCCTCTCTATGTCGCCTATGCAGTGGAGCAGTTCGGTAATCTCCTTGCTGTCGTCCGCAGACACATTGCTGCCGGCAAGCTTTACAAGATAGGTGCTCAGCTTGTCCTCATATTTGTCGACAAGGTCCTCTTGGTCATATATAGCCTGCATGCCGTCGGAATCGTAGTTGCGCAGAATTTCTGTCGACGCAACAAGCGAATCCTTTGCTATGTTTGCCATGTCGCAGAGCATACTGCGGCATTTTTCAACGGCAAAGGAGGGCATCTCGAGAAATCTGTCGTCCAGTGCGGCAAAGATGTCGTTCTCGGGTTTCTCTTTTCCGCGGATAGTCATTATTGTAAGCTTTTCGATAAGGTTGCAGCACGGCATGACGATTATGGTCAGCAACACATTGAACAGTGTGTGTACGCATGCTATTGCCAAAATTGAAATGCTGTCGTCCATAAAATCAAACGACACAAACATATGCAGCACATAAAAGAGCACACCGATGACTATTACACCGATGACCTTTATGTACAGGCAAGCCATCGCAACTCGCTTGGAATCCGTGTTGCCCGTGATTGACGAGAGAATCGGCGTTATGGTCGTGCCGATGTTCTGGCCGAGGATAATCGGTATCGCCGTGGAATACGGAATGGCAACAGTTAGCGAGAGCGCCTGCAAAATGCCGACGGATGCCGAGGACGACTGAATAATCGCCGTGAAAAGTGCTCCGGCGATTATGCCCATTACGGGGTTGGAGAACATGATGAGGAATTTTGCGAATGTCTCGCTGTCTTTGAGTCCACTCATGGCGTCACTCATGGTGTCCATGCCGAACATGAGCACCGCAAAGCCGATGAGTATGGACGCGATGTCCTTGTGCTTGTCCTTTTTGCAAGCCATGAGCATAACCACTCCGACTGCCGCAAGCACGGGGGTAAACGATGTGGGCTTGAAGATTTTTATCCAAAAGCTGTCGCCGCTGATGCCGCCGAGACTGAGCAGCCACGCCGTAACCGTGGTGCCTATGTCGGCACCGAGAATTATGCTTATGGTCTGCCCCAGGCGCATGAGCCCCGAGTTGACGAAACCGACAAGCATTACGGTCGTTGCAGACGATGACTGGATAATCGCCGTGACAAAGAGTCCGAGCAAAAATCCCTTGAATCTGTTGGATGTGAGTTTGGCAAGAAACATCTCCAGTTTGCCGCCGGCAAGTTTTTTGAGGTGATCCCCCATAACATCCATTCCGTACAGAAACATGGCGAGTCCGCCGAGTAGTGTCAAAACCGCAAAAAAGTCCATTGTATATCCCCCTATTGTCGAGTCGTTATTTACCGCAATTAAGAGTATGGCTGCACCGCGGCTTTATTTTGTGCCGCCGATTTGCCCATACACACTTATTATATACCATGTTGACCCCATTTTACAAGATGTTTTGAAAGAAAACTCATAAATTCGTGAATTTTTTGCGATTTCTTAGCCAAATACAAAATAACCTGCCGCATACGCGACAGGTTATTTTGTATTTATCTTACAGGCGAGCCTCAAGTTCCGCCTTCATGTCCTCATATCCAGGCTTATTGAGCAGGGCGAACATATTCTTTTTGTATGACTCCACACCCGGCTGATTAAACGGATTTACACCAAGTATATATCCGCTCACCGCGCAGGCTTTCTCAAAGAAATAAACCATGTAACCGAAGTAATACGGGCTTATCTCGGGAACATTTATCACAATGTTGGGCACCTCTCCGTCCGTGTGTGCAAGCAGAGTACCCTGGAACGCCTTGTGGTTAACATAGTCGACCGTCTTGCCGGCAAGGAAGTTGAGCCCGTCAACATTTTCGCTGTCTGTGGGGATGGTGACATCCTTATTCGGTTTTTCCACATTAAGCACTGTCTCAAACATGATTCTCGCGCCGCTCTGGATATACTGACCCATGGAGTGGAGGTCTGCCGAGAAGTTTAACGATGCCGGGAGGATTCCTCTGTTGTCCTTGCCCTCGCTCTCGCCGAAAAGCTGTTTCCACCACTCAGAAAAATATGTCAGACAGGGTTCGTAGTTTACAAGGAATTCTACCGCTTTGCCCTTACGCGCAAGAATGTTGCGCAGTGCGGCATATTTGTAGCAGTCGTTCTCCGCATAGGGTTTTGAATAAGCCTGTCTTGCGTCTGCTGCGCCCTGCATCATGGAATCAATGTCTATGCCTGCCGCCGCAATCGGGAGCAGACCCACTGCGGTGAGCACGGAGAATCTGCCGCCGACATCATCCGGCACAACAAATGTCTCGTAACCCTCTTTGTCTGCAAAGTTTTTGAGCGCGCCCTTGTGCTTGTCCGTGGTGGCATATATTCTGCCGACTGCCTCGGATGCACCGTATTTTTCAATAAGCATATTGCGCAGGATGCGGAATGCAAGCGCCGGTTCGGTGGTCGTGCCCGACTTTGAGATGATGTTTATGCTGAAATCCTTGTCCTTGATGAAATCCGTGAGATCCGCAAGGTAGGTTGAGCTGATGCTGTTGCCGGCATAGATGATTGTCGGATTGCCGCCCGTTGCGCCGAAATCGGCAAAGCTGTTGCGCAGCATGGAAGTGGCTGCCTTTGCGCCGAGATACGAACCTCCGATGCCCACAACCACAAGCACCTGAGAGTCAGAGCGGATTTTATCCGCCGCTTTTTTGATTCTTGCAAATTCTTCTTTATCATAATTCACCGGGAGATCGACCCAACCGAGAAAATCGTTTCCCGCGCCGCTGCCGCTTTCAAGAATATCTGCGGCAAGCGTGGTTATCTTCTCCATGTTGTCCATTTCTTCGGCAGAAACAAATTTTTGCACTTTTGAACAATCGAGACTTAACATAAGCTGTTACCTCTTTCTTAATTAAATTATTTAACAAAGTTATTATACCACCTTAGCGTATATTTTGCAATATGTAATTTTTATATATATTTCAAATAATTTCATCTTTTTTTGTGCGAACCATAAGCGCCATGACCGCATCACGCGGATTTTTGCCGTTGTAGATGACATCATATGCCGCACTGACTATCGGCATATCCACATTTTTCAGTTTAGCCAGTTCGTAGACGGACGCCGCACAGCTTATACCCTCAACCACCATGTGCACTTCGGTCAGGGTCTCGTCAAGTGATTTGCCCTTGCCGAGCAGTATTCCGGCGCGCCTGTTGCGGCTGTGCATGCTGGTGCAGGTGACAATCAGATCGCCGATGCCGCTCAACCCCCAGAATGTGTCCGGCTTTGCCCCCATGGCAACGCCGAGCCGCGAAATCTCTCTTATGCCGCGCGTCATGAGCGCAGCCTTGGTGTTGTCGCCGAAACCGATGCCGTCTATTATGCCGGCGCACAGCGCGATAACATTCTTGACCGAGCCGCCGAGTTCAACTCCGAGCATATCGTCGCTGGTGTACACGCGGAAAGTGTCGCTCATGAACATATCCTGAACCGCGCGCGCGGTGTCGGGGCAGTCGGACGCAGCCACATTGCATGTGGGCACGCCGCGCGACGCCTCCTCGGCATGCGACGGACCGGACATGACCGCCACGCGTGCACGGGGACATTCCTCGGCGACCACATCGCTCATTATCTTGTGAGTGCCTTTTTCTATGCCTTTTGACAGGATCACGACGACAGTGCCGTCCGCAAGGTGCGGCGCAAGAGACCGCGCAGTCTCACGCACGGCTGCCGACGGTGTGACGAGCACAACCGCGTCCGAATCCGCAACGCACGATATGTCGGCTGTAAATTCTATCTCCGGGTCAAGCGTTACTCCGGGCAGGTACTCACGGTTCTCCAGGTTTTGCGCCAGGAGTGCGCTTTTGATCTCACTGCGCGACCACAGGCGTACCCTGTGACCGTTTTTGCGCAGCAGCACCGCCGCCGCGGTGCCCCAGCTGCCCGAGCCTATGACCGATACTGTTTTTATGTCAGACATAACGGCACCTCTATTTTTTACCAAAGTATGTTTTTGATTCCGTGCCCGATACAAGGCGGCGGATGTTTTCTCTGTGCTTGAACACGGCAAGCACCGCTATGAGACACGCCACGGCGACAAACTCACTGTCGCCCCTGTGAAACATATACACAAGCACCGGGAACATAATCGCAGATATGCATGAGCCAAGAGAAACATAACGGGTGGTGACGAATATCGCTGCAAAGATGAGCAGCAATATGACGCCGATTTCCCAGTCAAGCATAAATATGACGGCAATGCTTGTCATTATTCCCTTGCCGCCGCGGAAGCCGAAGTAGATAGGGAAAATGTGCCCCACCACCGCAAAGAGCGCCGCGTAATACTGCGGAATACGCACATTGCCGCTGACGGCAAAAAATTCGAACGCAAACCGAGCAATGAGCACGGCAAGAATACCCTTTAAGGCGTCACCGATAACGACGGCGAGCGCCGCGCCTTTGCCGAGCACACGCAATGTGTTGGTGGCACCGGCGTTGCCGCTGCCGTAGTTGCGGATGTCCGATTTGCCGGCGATTTTTGACACAATTATGGATGTGTTGATGCTGCCGAGCAGATATGCGATTGCCGAACTGAACAAAATGATACTTAACATGGTTATCCCTCCGATTATTTTGTTCCCTTATCCTCGCCGCGCTGACGGATGATGAACCTTATCGGCGTACCCTCCAGTCCGAACGACGAGCGAATCTGATTTTCTATATAGCGCACATACGAATAGTGCGCAAGTTCCTTGTCGTTGACAAAAAGCACAAATGTAGGCGGCTTTGTGCTCGCCTGGGTGATGTACATAATCTTGAGGCGTCTGCCCTTGTCCGACGGCGGCTGAACCTTTGATACCGCCTCGTTGAGGATATCGTTGAGCACGCCCGTGGATATGCGCATTGCGTGCTGCATATTGACATACTTTATGAGGTCGAACAGTTTGCCTATGCGCGCGCCCGTGAGTGCCGAAGTAAACGCCACGGGAGCATATGTCATGTAGGCAAGCCCCTTCTCCACATCGGCGCGGAATTTTGCCATGGTGTTGGAATCCTTCTCCACCAGATCCCACTTGTTCACGACAATGATGCTCGCCTTGCCCTGTTCGTGAGCGTAACCGGCAATTTTGGTATCCTGCTCCGTCACACCCTCCTCGGCATCGATCAAGATAAGCACAACATCGCTCCTGTCAACTGCCGCAAGCGAACGCACCACGCTGTAGCGCTCTATGTTCTCGTCTATCTTGCCTTTTTTCCTCATGCCGGCGGTGTCTATGAAGGTATACTTCTGCCCGTCGCGCTCATATTCGGTGTCTATGGCGTCCCTTGTAGTGCCGGCAATGTTGCTTACGATTACGCGGTTCTCGCCGAGAATCTTGTTTATCAGCGACGATTTGCCCACATTCGGCTTGCCGATTACGGCAACCTTTATGGAGTCGTCCTCCTCCTCGCCGTCATCATCCCAATTTACATACTCGAACAGCTTATCGAGCAAATCGCCCGTGCCGAGACCGTGAACGGACGACACCGCTATGGGTTCGTCCAGACCGAGATTATAGAATTCGTAAAATTCCATGGGCACATCGCCGACATTGTCTACCTTGTTGCACACGAGCACTATCGGTTTGCCCGAGCGCATGAGCATTGCGGCAACATCTTTGTCTGCCGATGTGAGCCCCGACTTGACATCCACCATGAATATTATGGCGTCGGCCATGTCTACGGCTATCTGTGCCTGGCGGCGCATCTGCTCCAGAATGATGTCATCGTTTGCCGGCTCTATGCCGCCGGTGTCTATGAGGATGAATTTGCGCGTGAGCCACTCGCCCTCGGCATATATGCGGTCGCGCGTTACGCCGGGGGTATCCTCGACTATGGATATCCTCTCGCCGATTATTTTGTTAAACAATGTGGATTTACCCACATTCGGGCGTCCCACTATTGCAAATGTTGGTTTTCTCATGTTCTTTCTCCGTTCTAAAGGAAATATTTATTACAGCATCAGCACTCTGACAAAATCCATGCCGCTGTTATCCGTCTTGACCACCTTTACGCCCAGTGC
>ERZ808246.2291-NODE-2291-length-12188-cov-8.726284_pt1 | contig 12188 bp, 11 predicted proteins | sample MGYA00521083_ERZ808246 | MGnify/ENA primary metagenome ERZ808246 (study PRJEB31516, sample SAMN03275577) | gut metagenome | biome: mammalia-associated habitat; material: feces | host: Papio cynocephalus | place: Kenya | collected 2012-07-07 ...
GTAGGCCACGACGTCGCGGACGACGCCGTTGATCTCCACGGTCTTGGCGCCGTCTGCCAGCGCGGAGGGGACGTAGTAGCCCACGTCAGAGGCAAAGCTGGGGGAGAACATATACTTCAGGCCGTCCAGCGCGCTGCCGTGGACCACCTGCTCCAGCACGGAGCCGTCCGCCTGCAGCACCGCCACGGTGGTGTCGATGCCGTCCAGGGTGCAGGCGCGGATGATGCAGATCAGCAGCGCCACGAACAGGGCGGGCATGCCCACGGAGCACACCTTCTCGATACCGCCGCCCACGCCGCCGAGGACGATGAGCATGGTGATGACCACGAAGATCAGGCCGAAGATGATGCTCTCCACCGGGCTGCTCATGAACGCGCCGAAGACCTGGGTGCCGTTCATGCCGTTGGTGCCGAAGGAGGCGCCGAACAGGTCGCCGATGTTCAGGATGGTGTACTTGATGCAGTAGCCGCCCAGGGCGCAGTAGAAGAACAGAATGAAGAAGGCGGACAGGATACCCATCCAGCCCATCCACTTGAACTTCTTGGACAGGGCCTTGTACGCGCCCACGGCGCCGTGACCGGTCTTGCGGCCGATGGCCAGCTCACCCAGCATGATGATGAAGCCGCACAGGACTGCCAAAATCAGATAGATGATGAGGAACACGAAGCCGCCGGACTGTCCCATCTTCGTGGGGAAGCCCCAGATGTTGCCCAGGCCGACTGCCGAGCCGACCGCGGCCATCAGGAACCCAAAATTGGTTCCAAAGCCTTTTCTTTCTTCCATTGTTTCTCTCCTTTTAATTTTTTCTCCTGAAAACACATCCGCAGAAAAACGCTGCGGACTATGGAAAAAGTATACAGGAAATCGTCGAATGGTTCAATTAGCAATTTTAATGAAATTTTAACGGTCTTTTTTACTATTTTAACATTATCTTAGCGTTAACAAAGTGGTTTTTTGTGGTGTTTTTCAGCTGTTCTGCATTCAAATACACGCAAAGCGCAGGTGTTTTCCATGTTTTCCGGCGCAAATACGTTCACTTTCATGTGAAGAAACTTTTTCGTCACTGTGTTAAGAGCGCGTTAATCGTGCACAGAGAGCCGGTGTCCGGACGCAAAAGGATCAGACACTTCCCTTTTGGCGCATTGTGTGGTATACTGTGGTTTTGCGAGACAAGACACGCGAAGGAGGCAGGGCACGTGAGACGAGCAGGCGCGGCGGTGCTGGCGGTGGTATTGGCGCTGACGCTGGCGGGCTGCGGGCGGCAGGGCCGCCCGCAAAGCGAAAAACTGAACGTGGTGTGCACACTGTTCCCCTACTACGACTTTGTGCGGCAGATCGGCGGGGACGCGGTGGACGTACAGCTGCTGGTGCCCGCCGGACGGGAGACGCACAGCTTTGAGCCCACGCCGCTGGACGTGATCGCCGTCAGCGAGGCAGAGGTGTTCATCTACAACGGCGGAGAGAGCGAGCTGTGGGTGGAGGACATTCTGGACGCGGCGGGCGAGGCCATCCCCTACCGACTGGCTATGATGGACTGCGTGGAGACATACCGGGAGGAGTACACCGAGGGAATGCAGGGCGGCCATGACCACGCGCATGGGCATGACGAACACGACGAGCATGACGAACACGACGAGCACGACGAACACGATGAACACGACGGACACCTGCACGACGGCCACGAAGAGGGCATCGAGTACGACGAGCACATCTGGACATCACCGGTGAACGCCATGGCCCTGTGCCGGGCCATCTGCGATACGCTGTGTGCGGCCGATCCGGACAATGCCGACGGCTATCGGGCTCGGCTGGCGGACTATCTGGACGAATTGCAGGCGCTGGACGAGACATTCCGCGACATCACGGACCATGCGGCACGGCGGCTGCTGGTGTTCGGCGATCGGTTCCCGCTGCTGTATTTCTGCAGGGAGTATGATCTGGATTACCGGGCGGCGTTCCACGGCTGTGCGGGAGACACGGAGCCGTCCCTTGCCACGCTGAAATATCTGATCGACGTAGTGGAGAAGCAGGAGATACCGGTGGTATACACCATCGAGCTGAGCAGCCGGAAGGTGGCGCAGGCCATCGCCGAGACCACCGGGGCGCAGGTGCGGACATTCCACTCCTGCCAGACGGTGAGCCGGGCGGAATTCGACGGCGGAGCCACCTATATCAGTCTGATGACCGCCAACGCGGCGGCACTGAAGGAGGGACTGTCCTGATGGAACAGGAGAAACGCATATTGCTGGACTGCCGGGACGCGGCGCTGGGTTATGAGGGCAAGCCGGTGTGGGAGCACCTGAGCTTTCAGGTACACAGCGGCGACTATGTGTGCATCGTGGGCGAGAACGGCAGCGGTAAATCCACACTGGTGAAGAGCCTGCTGGGGCTGCTGAAGCCCCTGTCCGGTGAGATCGTGCGCTCCCCTGCCCTGCGGGGCGGGGCCATCGGCTATCTGCCCCAGCAGACAAAGGCGCAGAAGGACTTTCCCGCCACGGTGACAGAGGTGGTGTGCAGCGGCTTTCTCAGCGGAAAGGGAATGCGGTTTTTCTACACGCCGAAGGAGAAGTCCACGGCGCTGATGCACATGGGCAAGCTGGGTGTGCTGGAGCTGAAGGACCGGTGCTACCGGGAGCTGTCCGGCGGGCAGCAGCAGCGGGTGCTGCTGGCGCGTGCCCTGTGCGCCGCCGGCGAGCTGCTGATCCTGGACGAGCCGGTGACGGGACTGGACCCGGCGGCGGCCCAGGAGCTGTACCGCACGCTGGAATACCTGAACAAGCAGGAGGGCCTCGCCATCGTGGCGGTGACACACGATATACGCAGCGCCCTGCGCTACGCCGACCATATCCTGCACGCCGGCCACGGAACGTACTTCTTCGGCACGGCGGCGGACTATCTGACGTCCCCCTGGGGCAAGCGGTTCGGAGGTGACGAGGCATGAGCTTACTGCTGGAGATGTTCACGTACCCGTTTATTCTGCGGGCGTTCGTGGTGGGTATCCTCGTGGCGCTATGCGCGGCGCTGCTGGGCGTGCCGCTGGTGCTGAAGCGGTACTCCATGATCGGTGACGGGCTGAGCCATGTGTCCTTCGGCGCGCTGAGCATCGCGCTGGCCTGCGGCTGGGCGCCGCTGCCGGTGTCCATACCGGTGGTGATACTGGCGGCGCTGGGGTTGCTGCGGATGACGGAGAAGAGCCGGATGGGCGCGGACGCGGCCATCGCGGTGGTCAGCGCCTCGGCGCTGGCCGTGGGCGTGGTGGTCACCAGCCTGACCACCGGCATGACCACGGATGTGGACAGCTTTATGTTCGGCTCCATTCTGGCCATGGATCGCGCGGACGTGGCGCTGAGCGTGGCGCTGTGCGCGGCGGTGCTGGTGCTGTATGTGCTGTTCTACCACCGGCTGTTCGCCATCACCTTCGACGAGAGCTTCGCCCGGGCCACCGGGGTAAAGGTGGGGCTGTACAACACCATATTGTCCGTGCTGACGGCGCTGACCATCGTGCTGGGTATGCGGATGATGGGCGCGATGCTCATCTCCAGCCTGGTCATCTTCCCCGCCCTGACGGCCATGACGCTGCTGCGGAGCTTCCGGGGCGTGGTCATCTGTGCCGCCGGGCTGAGCGTGGTATGCTTCTGCGTGGGACTGACCGGGTCGTATCTGTGGGGCACGCCGGTGGGCGCCACGGTGGTGCTGGTGAATTTGGCGGCGTTTTTGCTGTCAAGAGGCGTTATGAAGTTGAAAAGAGCGTCCTGAGGGGCGTTCTTTTCAGCTTTTCGGCCTATTTCGCGGGTGTTTTTTGCGGAAAAACACTTGCGTTTCGTGTACTTATATGGTATGCTATGTGTACGTAAGGTTAAGGTAAGGTATTGACTGAGTGGACGAGATCGTCCGCTTTTTTTAATGGTCATCGTTCCATGGTGACCGGGACGTTCTGTTGGAGGGCTTGCTGTGAAAAAGATCACCGAGGTCGTATGGGAGCTGGCGGAGCCGGCGGTGCAGGCGCAGGGCTGCCGCATCTGGGACGTGGAGTACGTCCGGGAGGCGGGACAGTGGTACCTGCGGCTGTATCTGGATAAGGACGGCGGCGTGGATATTCTGGACTGCGAGGCCATCAGCCGCACGGTCAGCGATCTGCTGGACGAGGCGGACCCCATCGAGAGCAGCTACGTGTTCGAGGTGGGCTCGGCGGGGCTGGAGCGCCAGCTGAAGCGGCCGGGGGACTTTACGCAGTTCATGGGCAGCCCCGTGCTGGTGAAAACGTACCAGCCCAAGGACGGGCGCAAGGAGTTCGCCGGGACCCTGGCGGGCTATGAGGACGGCGCGGTGCTGCTGGATATGGGCGGCGAGACGGTGCGCTTTGAGAAGAACGAGACGGCGCTGGTGCGCCTGCGGGTAGAATTCTGAGACAACACGACTTGAGATAGAAGGAGAAACGACCATGAAATGTGACGAGATCTTTGCGGCGCTGGCTATGCTGGAAAAGGAACGGGGCATTCCCCAGAGCTTTATGATGGGCAAGATCATCCAGGCGCTGACCACCGCCTATAAGCGCGACCACGAGGGCGTGGAGTATGTGGTGGTGGACGTGGATGAGGAGAAGAAGGACCTGAAAATGTACGTCCAGAAGGAGATCGTGGAGGAGGTGGAGAACCCCGCCAGCCAGATCTCGCTGGAGGAGGCCAAGCGCATCTCCGCCAAGAACGAGCTGGGCGGCATGGTGAACTTCCCGGTGGAGTCCGTGGAGTTCGGCCGCATCGCCGCCGGCAACGGCAAGCAGGTCATCATCCAGGGCCTGCGGGAGGCCGAGCACGGCATGATCTATGACGAGTGGGGCAGCAAGCAGCATGAGATCCTCACCGGCACCGTCAGCCGGATCGACCCCCGGAACGGCAATGTGATCCTGCGGATCGGCAGCGGCAGCGAGGCCACGGAGGCCGTGCTGACCATGAACGAGCAGGTGCCCGGCGAGGAGCTGCACGAGGGGCAGATGGTGAAGGTGTATCTGGTGGAGGTGCGCCGCAGCACGCGCGGGCCGCAGGTGATGATCTCCCGCACCCACCCCGGCCTGGTGAAGCGGCTGTTTGAGCTGGAGGTGCCGGAGATCTACGACGGCACCGTGGAGGTGCGGTCCATCGCCCGGGAGGCCGGCAACCGCACGAAGATCGCCGTGTGGTCCGAGGACCCCAACGTGGACGCCATCGGCGCGTGCGTGGGCCCCAGGGGGCAGCGCGTGAACGCCATCGTGGACGAGCTGCGGGGCGAGAAGATCGACATCGTGAAGTACAGCGAGGACCCGGCGGAGTTTATCGCCGCGGCGCTGGCACCGGCGGATGTGGTCAGCGTACAGCTGGCCGACGAGGGCAAGGCCTGCCGCGTGACGGTGCCCGCAGACCAGCTGAGTCTGGCCATCGGCAAGGAGGGGCAGAACGCCCGTCTGGCCGCGCGGCTGACCGGCTATAAGATCGACATCAAGGCGGCCAACGCGGAGTAAGCGGCGGCTGCGGAAAGGAACGGCAGCGATGCAGAAGACCCGTAAGATACCCCAGCGGCAATGTGTGGGCTGCCGGGAAATGAAAGACAAAAAGGCGCTGCTGCGTATCGTGAAGACCCCGGAGGGGGAGATACTGCTGGACAGCACCGGAAAGAGATCCGGCCGGGGCGCGTATGTGTGTCCCGACCCGGAGTGCCTGAAAAAAGCACGGAAAAGCCGTGCGCTGGAGCGCGCCTTCGACACCGCCATACCGGCGGAGGTATACGACGCGCTGGAAGGGCAGATGGTGACGCTGTGACGGAGCATTTGTTATCCACCCTGGGCCTGGCACTGAAGGCCGGGGCCGTGGCTGTGGGCGAGGAGCCCGTGGGCGCGGCGGCGCGGGCCAAGAAGGCCAGGGTCATCTTTACGGCGCGGGACGCGGCGGCGTCCTCCGTGCGGCGGGCGTACAGCTTCGGCCGGGCGGGCAGCTGCCTGTGCCTGCCCTTCCCGGCGGACAAGGAGGCCTTTGGCCGGGCGCTGGGACGGACCAGCGTGGCCATGTGCGCGGTGACGGATATCGGGTTTGCCCAGTCGCTGGTGAAAAAGCTGGCGGCGGCGGAGCCGGAGATCTACGGCGCGGCGGCGGAGGCGCTGGACCTGAAGGCCAAGCGGGCAAGGGAACGGAAGGAAGAGCAATTACAGCACGAGAAGAACCTGCGGCAGGGCAGGCACCGCGTTCACGGCGGCAAGCCGCCGGAGCCGCCCCACGCGCCGCCGGAGCCGCCGGCACCGGAGCACCGGCGGCCGCCGCGGCGGGAGCGTCCGGAGGGACGCCCCGATCGGGTCTATAAGGAACGAAGCGGCCGCCCGCCCAGGGATAAACGGCCGGCGAAGAAGGAGGCCCCCGGCGCACGGTATGAAAACGCGCGGCCGGTGAAGAAGGGCAAGGGAAGCCGGAAGACGTCCGGCAGATAACAGGAACACAGCGCGCCGTGAACGCGGCGCGAGCAACTGAGATGGAGGTGGCTTTATTTGGGTAGTATCGCTAACAAATACAGAGTGCATGAGGTGGCCAAGGACTTCGGCGTGTCCACGAAGGAGATCACGGAGATCCTGACCAAGTACGCCGAAACACCCAAAAATCATATGCAGGTGCTGGAGGACCGGGAGCTGAGCCTGATCTTTGAGTATCTGACCCAGCACAACCCGGTGAGCAGCATCGCGGTGATCTTCGCCGAGGGCGCCAAGCCGGAGGAGAAGAAGGCGGAGAAGCCCGCCGCCAAGCCGGCGCAGAGCGCGTCCGCGCCGGCACAGGGTCAGGGCCAGGGCGGCAGGCCCCAGCAGGGCGGCGCGCCCAAGGCGGAGCAGCCCAAGCAGCCCATGTCCCGGGTACCTCAGAAGCAGGTGGTAGACACCCGCAAGGCCACCAACGTCAATCTGGACAAGTACGACGAGAAATTGCAGGATATGGCCGACGCCCGCAGCAACGGCAAGCGGGACCAGCAGGCCCCCCAGGGCAAGGAGAAATTCCGCAATAAGCAGCGGCGGGACAATAACTTCGCCAGCAACAAGCGCAAGCAGGAGGAAGCTGACCGTCTCCGCAAGCTGCGGCTGGAGGTCATCAAGAAGACCCCTGTGACCGTGCAGATCCCCGACGAGATCAGCGTGGGCGAGCTGGCCAGCCGGATGAAGAAGACCGGCGCGGAGGTGGTCAAGTGCCTGATGAAGAACGGCGTGATGGCCTCCCTGAGCCAGATGATCGACTTCGACACCGCCGCCATCATCGCCGAGGAGATGGGCTGCAAGGTGGAGAAGGAGGTCGTCGTCACCATCGAGGAGCGCCTGATCGACGACCATCAGGACAAGGACGAGGACCTGGTGCCCCGGGCACCCGTGGTGGTGGTCATGGGCCACGTGGACCACGGCAAGACCAGCCTGCTGGACTATATCCGCAACGCCCATGTGGCCAGCGGCGAGGCCGGCGGCATCACCCAGCACATCGGCGCGTATCAGGTGGAGATCCACGGCAAGCCCATCACCTTCCTGGATACTCCCGGCCATGAGGCCTTTACCTCCATGCGCGCCCGCGGCGCCATGGTCACGGACATCGCCATCCTGGTGGTGGCCGCCGAGGACGGCATCATGCCCCAGACCGTGGAGTCCATCAACCACGCCAAGGCCGCCGGCATCCCCATCATCGTGGCCATCAACAAGATGGATAAGCCCGAGGCCAACCCCGAGCGCATCAAGCAGCAGCTGACCGAGTACGGTCTGGTGTGCGAGGAGTGGGGCGGCGACACCATCGTGTGCCCCATCTCCGCCAAGACCGGCATGGGCGTGGACAATCTGCTGGAGATGCTGACGCTGACCGCCGAGGTGGGCGAGCTGAAGGCCAACCCCAACCGCGCGGCGCAGGGCACCGTGATCGAGGCGCGGCTGGACAAGGGCCGCGGCCCCGTGGCCACCCTGCTGGTACAGAACGGCACGCTGCATCAGGGCGACGTCATCATCGCGGGCACCTCTGTGGGCCGCGTGCGCGCCATGGTCAGCGACAAGGGCCAGCGCATCACCGAGGCCGGACCCAGCGTGCCCGTGGAGATCACCGGCCTGAGCGAAGCGCCCTCCGCCGGCGCCACGTTCAACGCCGTGGCCGACGAGAAGCTGGCCCGCGAGCTGGTGGAGCAGCGCAAGGCCGAGGAGAAGGCCAAGGCCAACGCCCCTGTGACCAAGGTGTCGCTGGAGGATCTGTTCAGCCAGATCCAGGCCGGCGAGATGAAGAACCTGAACCTGATCGTCAAGGCCGACGTACAGGGCAGCGTGGAGGCGGTGAAGGCCTCGCTGGAGAAGCTGAGCAACGAGGAGGTCCGCGTCCGCGTGATCCACGGCGGCGTGGGCGCCATCAACGAGAGCGACGTCATGCTGGCGTCCACCTCTCAGGCCATTATCGTGGGCTTCAACGTCCGGCCGGACGCCGCCGCCCGCGACAGTGCCGCCCGGGCCAACGTGGATATGCGGATGTACCGCGTGATCTACGACGCCATCAACGAGATCGAGGCCGCCATGAAGGGTATGCTGGCCCCCAAGTTCCGTGAGGTGCTGCTGGGCCACGCCGAGGTGCGGCAGACGTACAAGGTCTCCGGCGTGGGCACCGTGGCCGGCTGCTACGTGCAGGACGGCAAGCTGCAGCGCAAGGACTGCCAGGTGCGGCTGGTCCGCGACGGCATCGTCATCCACGAGGGCGTGCTGGCCTCTCTACAGCGGTTCAAGGACTCCGTGAAGGAGGTCCAGTCCGGCTACGAGTGCGGTCTGAGCATCGAGAAGTTCAACGACATCAAGGAGGGCGACATCGTGGAGGCCTTCACCATGGAGCAGATCGAGGTATAAGCAACAGCCGAGGGGTGGGCAAAGCCCACCCCTCTTTTTCTTGAGAGGAGGAACGGTCTATGGCCGGAAACCGTATCGGGCGCATCAACGAGGAAATGCGCAAGGAGCTGAGCGCCCTGCTCCGCACCGTAAAGGACCCGCGGGTATCCGAGGGGATGCTGACCATCACGCGGGTGGACACCACCAGCGACCTGCGGTACGCGCGGGTATATATCAGCGCGCTGAACTGCGCGGATGAAAAGGGCCTGATGAAGGGTCTGAAGTCCGCCGCCGGGTATCTGCGGCACGAGCTGGGCCAGACCATCGACCTGCGCTACACGCCGGAGCTGCAGTTCTTCATGGATGACTCCATCGCCCACGGCGCGCACATTCTGGACCTGCTGAACCACGTAAAGCCCGCCAACCCCGCCAACGCGGACATCGTGCTGCCGGAGGACCGGGAATGAGCGCGCGGCTGACGGTGCAGGAGACGGCGGACTTTCTGCGGACGCTGGACGGCGTGCTGATCCTGACCCATGTGCGCCCGGACGGGGACACGGTGGGCTGCGCCGCCGCGCTGTGCCGCGCCCTGCGGGCGCTGGGCCGGACGGCGTATCTGCTGGAAAACCCGGAGATCACGGAGACGTACACGCCCTACGCCGAGGGGCTTTGGGCGCCGGAGGGCTTCGTGCCGCAGCACGTGGTGTCGGTGGATATCGCGGCGCTGAACCTGCTGCCGGAGAACGCGGCGCAGTATAAAAACGATATCTGTCTGGCCATCGACCACCACGGGTCCCAGGAATTCTTCGCGGAGAGGACGTGCCTGGACGCGGAGGCCGCCGCCTGCGGCGAGATCGTGTATGAGATCGTGGGCAGGCTGACGGACATCACGCCGGAGATGGCCATGGCGCTGTATGTGGCGGTGTCCACGGACTGCGGGTGCTTCGTCTACGCCAACACCACGGCGCGGACGCACCGTATCGCCGCCGCGCTGATGGAGCGCGGCATCGACGTGGGACCGGTGAACAAGGCGCTGTTCCGCACGAAGTCGCCGGTGCGGCTGGCCATGGAGGCCCGGATGGTGGCGGATATGGAGCTGTACGACAACGGCCGGGTGGTGGTGATGTCCATCCCCCTGTCGCTGTGCCGGGAGCTGGGCGCGGCGGAGTCCGACGTGGAGGAGCTGAGCAGCCTGGCGGCGCTGGTGCAGGGCACCGACTGCGGCATCACGCTGCGGGAGCTGAAGCCGGGACGGGTGAAGCTGTCGCTGCGGACGGGACCGCGGGTGGACGCCAGCGCCGTGTGCCGCGTGCTGGGCGGCGGCGGCCACAGGGGCGCCGCCGGGGCCACGGTGGACGGCACCATGGACGAGGCGAAGGCGGCCATTCTGGCAGCCTATACGGAGGTCATGGGGTAACATGGCCGACGGGATCATTATTATCGACAAGCCCGCGGGTTGGACCAGCATGGACGTGTGCGGCAAGCTGCGGGGCATACTGAAAACGAAAAAGGTGGGCCACGCCGGAACACTGGACCCCATGGCCACCGGCGTGCTGCCGGTGTTCGTGGGAAGCGCCACGCGGGCGGTGTCCTACGCCGAGGGCGGGGACAAGGAATACATCGCGGGGCTGCGGCTGGGGCTGACGACCAACACCCAGGACACCACCGGTGAGGTGGTATCGGAACGTCCTGTGTCCGTGACGCGGGCGCAGCTGGAAGACGTGCTGGCGCGGTTCACCGGGGAGATCGACCAGGTGCCGCCCATGTACTCGGCCATCAAGATCAACGGGCAGAAGCTGTATCAGCTGGCACGGAAGGGGCAGGAGATCGAACGGCCCCCACGGCGGGTGACCATACACGAGCTGGCGCTGCTGGCGCCGGAGGACGGCGACTGGCGGCTGCGGATACGGTGCAGCAAGGGCACATATGTGCGGGCGCTGTGCCACGACATCGGGCAGGCGCTGGGCTGCGGCGGGTGCATGAGCTCTCTGCGGCGGACCATGGCCGCCGGGTTTACGCTGGCGGAGAGCCGCAGCATCGAGGACGTACAGGCGCAGGGCGAGGCCCTGCTCTCCCCCACCGACACGCTGTTCCGGCAGTATCCGGCCTATCACATCGCCGGTGAACGGGACCACAGACGGTGCCTGTGCGGCAATCCGCTGGCGGCGGAGGGCCTGCAGCCGGGGCTGTACCGGGTATACGGCCCGGACGGGGCGTTTTTGTGCCTGAGCCGGTGGGAAAACGGGGTGCTGACCTCGGAGAAAAACTTTTTCGGAGCGTGAACAACTTGGAAAAGACAGTTATCGCCCTGGGCTTCTTTGACGGCGTACACCGGGGCCACGGCGCACTGCTGCGGAAGACGGCAGAACGCGCCCGGGAGCTGGGGGCCGTCCCCGCGGCATTCACCTTTGACCGGCCGCCGAAGGAGGTGGTCACGGGGCAGCCCGTGTACCTGATCAACTCCAACCGGGACCGGCAGGGGCTGATGGAGCGTCTGTACGGCATCGAACGGGTCATTTTCGCGCCCTTCGACCGGGAGATGATGACCATGCCGTGGGAGGCCTATCTGGAAATGCTGATCGGGACATACGGCGCGGTGCACTTCGTGGCCGGGCACGACCACCGGTTCGGCCATAAAAACGCCGGAAACGTGCAGCTTCTGCGGCAGAAGTGCGCGGAGATGGGCATCGGGTGCGACATCATCCCGCCGGTGCAGTGGGAGGGCATCACGGTCAGCTCCACGTACATCCGGACGCTGGTGGAGGCGGGCGACATGGAGCGCGCGGCGGACTTTCTGGGCCACCGGCACTGCCTGAGCCAGACGGTGCAGCACGGACAGCGGATCGGGCGGACCATCGGCATCCCCACGGTGAACCTATCGGTGCCGGAGCACGTGCTGGCCCCGGCGCACGGGGTGTACGTGACGGAGGTATTTCTGCCGGACGGACGGCGGTGCGCCGGCGTGACCAACGTGGGCACGCGGCCCACGGTGTCCGACAGCGATCGGGTGTCCGTGGAGACGTATCTGCTGGGCTTCGAGGGCGACCTGTACGGGCAGGAGCTCCGGGTGGAGTTCTGCCGCCGGCTGCGGGGCGAGCAGAAGTTCGACACGCTGGAGGCGCTGCGGCAGGAGATACAGCGGAATATTCAGCAGGCAGAAGCCTATTTTAAGGCATGAGAAAAGGCGCCCCGAAAGGGGCGCCTTTTCTGTTATTTCACACGGCGCCGGGGTAAGACACCGCGGAAAACGGTATCAGTCCTCGCGCTTTTTGGCCGTAAACGCCACGCCGGCGGCGGAGGTCAGCGCCATGCCGACATACAGGGCAATGCCCGCGTCGAAGGTCTTGGG
>ERZ808246.2292-NODE-2292-length-12184-cov-2.894715_pt1 | contig 12184 bp, 5 predicted proteins | sample MGYA00521083_ERZ808246 | MGnify/ENA primary metagenome ERZ808246 (study PRJEB31516, sample SAMN03275577) | gut metagenome | biome: mammalia-associated habitat; material: feces | host: Papio cynocephalus | place: Kenya | collected 2012-07-07 ...
AAGGTCAGCCTATGCCGGAGATTCAGGTTGAATCCGCAAACGGTAAGTATGAAATCAGCAAGGCAAGTTCGACGGACGAGGTTACCACAATCACATCGTATGATGACAGCGGCTTGTATTCGACCGTATATGTTGTCAAATATGTGCTCCTTAAGACGCCGAAAGATGTATTCGGCATGACGAGAAACATCGTTTACGATTTGCAGGTAAGCTCGACTCCCGAGGAGGCAAATGTAGGACCGAATATGCTTGACGGTGATCTCAGTACTCGCTGGGCAGGTCAGGGCGTAGGCGAATGGGCACTCTTTGATCTGGGTTCGGTTAAGCCGATAGACGCTATTGCTATTGCTTACGAGTGGGGCGATGAAAGAAACTACAGTTTCTCTGTGGAAGTATCCGAGGACGGCGTTCACTATACTCAGGTATACAGCGGCGCAAGCAGCGGAACTACCGAGGATATGGAGCTTGTACCTCTTGCGGCAAGAGTAAATGCGAGATATGTTAAATTCATCGGCGGCGGTAATACCGTTAACACATGGAACGGTGTAAGAGAATTTGCAATTCTTACACAAAAAGGAGAATGACGATGAAAATATGTAATAAATTCACCATTTTGATGACTCTGGTGGTAATGTTATCAGGTCTTTTCGGTACGGAAGCTTTCGCAGCTTCCGTGCTGAGACTGAATGATTCCGCTTATGTTCCGGTTGTAGTCAAAGAAACGGATTTCAGCGGTGACTCGCTCAATAACAACACAAATAATAAAGGTTCTGTCGAAAAGGCAGTTCTTGACGATGAACACGGCACAAGCATCATGGTTAAGTCGGATCCGCAGATAGAGGGCGAAGGTCCTTGGGTTGAGCTCAAAGGCGACACTCAGAGTCTGTGTATGTATGAATTTGAAATGTACATAGACAGTTTTGACGACGGCCAGCTCAAATTCACAAGACGCGTAAACTGGTGGCAGTACCCGGTATATATCGATAAAAACGGAATTACCGCTAACGGAACCGATTATGAACCTTTCGAACTCGGACAATGGCACAAACTCAGATTCATTTACGACGGTAATGACTACTATGTGTATGTGGATGACGCAGACACATATTCCATAAGCGGAAAGTTCATGGGCAACCCATCATCACCGGATAATATGCGAATTGCCCTGTGGGCAAACAACATGACGGTGTATATAGACAATTTCAAGTTCTATCACCTCAACAAAATGATAGACGGGTACGAGAAACCGGCTGTGACTCTGAGCTGTGACACCGAGTCGGTTACGGAGAGTCTGCCTGCGAAGATAAGCGCAAGCGTGGAATCTAAGGTCGACATAAATAAAGTGGATTTTTATGTGGAAGACGAACTTGTGTTCACCGACACCGAGGCACCGTATGAGTTTGAACGCATCTATGAAAAAGGCACATACACCGTGCGCGCCGTGGCAGAAGATATCTATGGCGAGACGGGTGAGGACAGCATAGACATTACTTCGGCGGCAGACACAAAACCTCTCATAAAGTGGAGTCTGGAGAACAACATTTCCTATGAAAAGACCGATCTTGAAAGCGTGTCCGCACAGATTACCATGACCGACGCGGAACTTGTGAAATGCATAGTCGAAGCGGACGGAGAGACGGTTGCCGAACTCGGACTCGGTGACAATAGCTTTGATTTGTCCAATCTTTCAATAGGCAGACACGAGATAAGAATTTTTGCCGAGAATGATCTTGGCGAGACGGCTGAGAAGAAAGTTGTCATAACCGTGAACAGAAAGTTTGACGACGCAGTGTGGACCGCAAATTTTGACGACGGCTCCACATCCGGATGGACAAACGGCAACGGACAGTTCGTCCGCACGGAAGTGATTCGCCAAGACTTCGGCGAAAGCCAGCTGGTCGGCGCAAACACGACTCAGAACACCAATGTTGAGGGAGCGCTTGCGGAGATCAAGTATCAAAATATCAACACAGTTGCCACGGCGGAATATGATTTGTATTTCAACGACATAAACGGAAACGGAATGACGGCGATGCTGTGCTTGGATGGAAACAACGCCGTAAGACCGGTGCTGTTCACTGTCAACAAAGACGGGCTTATGTCGGCAAGCGGAAAAACACTCGCTGCGTTTGAAGCAAAGAAGTGGTATCACATAAAATCGGTTGTCGATTCGCAAAACGCTGTTTGCACACTCTATCTGGATGGCGAAGAACTCCTGACGAACGAACCCCTCGCCAAGATGAATAAGGGCGAAAAGCTTAATTCTGTTCGACTTGTATCAAAACTCCAGGGTACGGAGGAAACATATTTTGCGGTTGACAATATTGTGGTGAGAGAAACAACACTCGCTCCCACGATACTCAATGTTACATCGGAAAACGGTCATGAAAACATCGTGTCCGCAAAAGACAGCGTAATCACGGTATATTTCTCGGGAGCTCTGCAGCCGACGAGTGTGTACCCCGCAAAATTCACCATAGACGGCGCAGTTATTAAGTCGGCGCAGTATGACAACGACAAGCGCGCGGTTATCATCACACTGGACAAACCCCTTGCCAAGGGCAAACACAGGGTGACTGCGGCAGAAAATCTGGTTATGGGCAACGGAGAGATATATGCTGAAAAACTCTTTGCGGATTTTGAGGTAAAGGCAAATGACATAAGCGTTGTAACCGCAGAAATCAGCAACGGTCAAATCAATGCGGAGCTTGTAAACGATACGGGCACAGATATCAACGGATATATGATTACCAATTTGTATGACGGCACGGCGATAAAGTCAACAACGGTAAAAAATATAGTGTTGAAATCCGGCACGACGAACATCTCGGAAACAATACAGAAATACGAAATTGGAAATGGGATCGAAGTATTTATCTGGGATAGTCTGAAAAATCCGGAATGTCTGATGTATGCGGAAGATTAAGTGTTTATGGCAGGGCGAGGAATTTGCCTTGTGATAATAAAAAATTTCAGAAAAGAGGTTAGTAAAGATGAAAAAACGATTTTTGAGTTTACTGACAGCTGTGGCAATCGGCTGCACAAGTGTTGCGATGCCGGCTTTTGCGGAGGCGGGGGCGGATGTTTCGAATGTTTATACATTCGAAGATTACAGCCCAAGTACCAAATTCGAACTTCCGACAAATTGGACGGACAAAAATGGCTATACAGAGCCGGATAATGATAGCAATAAAGGTAAACTGAAAACAGGAACAGAACTTTACGCAAGAAAGGGTGTGTTTGGAAAGCCTTCCGACGATACAGCTTATGATATAACGACACTTTACAGACCGGAAGATCGTGGTGTATTCATTTCACAGTGGTATGATACGCGCTATAATATGGCTGCAAATCTTGAAGGCAGGAGATATATAAAAGCAAGCAGTGAAGTGGCAATTGACAGTTTCAGGTCAACAAGATTTATAAGTATCCAGTTTTATAACAAGACTGCAAACAAATGGTTAACCATTGAGCGTTTGATTGAGATGGTCCCGGGAAATACAGACGGTGACTATACGCTTAAGATCGGCGGAGAGACCTCTGATTATGCAATACCGGATAATAAATGGATCAAGTTTGACTTGGTGCTCGACACGCAGACAAAGAAGACGGATGTATATATAAACGGAACTCTTGTCAAGTCAGGTGTAGACTTCGGAATAACCTTAGATTTTGCGACATCAAGGCTCAATTCAATGATATTCGGTCAATATGCTGTTCCTCGTAACGAAAAAGGTGAAGGAACATATGAGGCTCATACTTACCTTGATAATGTATCCTATCTGCTGACCAACACAAAGCCGACGGTTGAAAAATACATAGCTCCGGATGTAATAGATTTTCAAAACTATAACGGTGATCTCCCTCAGGGATTTAATTACAGCACCAAAGCGTACCAATCTTTTGGCAGAGCCGTTTCACCTTCGAATCAGACTCTATCTAAATACACCGGTTTAAGAGGCAAAGACCAAAGCGATATAAGCTGGAGAATTGCTTCGCCTGAAACAAAGGATAAATCTGACGAATATCAGAGTTACAGATGGTATACAAACTTGGACGCATCAAGCTATAATATGGGATTTATCAAATTTTCCACGGAATTTTGTATGGAGGGTGCGTCGATGACTCGAGGCATAGCCATACAGACGACGCACAACACCGGCTGGACGGAAACCGACCTGATCAAGATTGAAAAGAAGAATGGAGAACAGGTGGTTACAGTCGGCGGAGGAACCTCTAAGAACGGCGATAACAGAGTTACCACTGACGGACAAGTTATGACGCTCGACTTGCCGATGAGCGTTATAATGAAAATAGATGTTGTTATAAATAGGATTGACAGAATATTTGACCTTTATATCAACGGAGAAAAAGTAGCAAACGGTGTGTCGATGAATGCAAGCTATATTTCAAATGTCAGTCAGGTTATACTGTATGCTCAGCAAAAATGGGTAGGAAGTGATGTGTACAATGGCGTTTACGGTTCAAGAAACTGTTTCCCGGCAAGTGATACCTACATTGATAATATGGAAATTGGTAGATACTATTCGTACCCGGCAGTGGAATCATACACTTCCCCGTCAGTCACGGTAATGACCGAGGCAAAAGGTACGGTCGAACCGGTAGAAGGTATGAAGCAATTCGGTCACTGGGTACCATTGAAGGGATATGACTCAAAGTATTATTACTACGCTGAAAGTGTATCTATGCCTGCTGACAACGCAACTCGCGCTTATAAGGCAACTTTCGGAAAGGCAACAATAAACGATGCCGCCAACACAACAATCATCACAAACGGTAATCTTGTCGAGGTGAAGAACGGTGCGGTAAATGTATACGGCAAGGATATTGCGGTAACTGTCCCGACAGGCGAAAAATTTAAGCTGTCGTTCCTGTTTGATGTCCTCAACAAGAGCTACAATGTGTATGTGAACGACGAGGCAATTGCAGTGGATGTGAAATTTGAAACAAACAATGCCGGTCAGCCAATCGAGGAGTTTTCGGGTATCGAAAACTTTGTGACTGCCTATGGGCAAGCTGCAACGGTATCTGCGAAGCCGGTAGCCTCCGGCGCGTTTACAAAGCTTCCGGAATATGCAAAATCCTATGAACTTACAAAGAATGGCACAATGGTAAATGCCAAGGTGTTAAGCAGCTATCTTTCGGGCAGAATGATTCTTGCAACATACGGATCTGACGGTGCTTTCAAGGGAGCACAGATCGGCAACAGCGCTGACAAGACTCTCACCGTAACAAAGGATGATGCCGATACCGCTGTGTTCATGTTCTGGGACTGGAGTGATCTGTCACCTTTGATGAGAACGGCAGAAATCAAATAATTCATCAACAATTTTACGGAAGACGCTGTCGCTGGCAGCGTCTTCATTTAACTAACCAATTACGGAGGGTGACAATGAGGAAACACATTGCAGCAGCATTAGTATTAATATTGCTGATAAATATGTTTGCGTGTATATCGGTGCAGGCGAGCAGTATTATATTTTGCGATATCGATTTTGAAAACTCCGCTAATCCTTTTGGCGGAATTGTCCGCTACGACAAGGGTAACTCGATAACGGTCGGCGGCAACGAAAGCAATCATTATGCGGTGATAAGTAAGGTAAACGGCAGCGACTGTCACATGGATTACAGAATAGAAATGAGTGTGGACAATCTTGTTGCCGAGGCGGATTTTTCTTTCGGAGACATTGGCTCTGTCATAACTCCGTTTTATTTTATCGGCGTTTCATCAGACGGAAAAACACGCGCGGATATGGATGCCGTATATGTGGGTACTGACAGAAAATTGCATCTGGCATACAGTCCGGGACAGAGTCCTTTATATACTTTTGAAAAGAATGTGACCTACAGAATATCCCTTGTCGTGAGAATACCGGCGAGAGTTGTAGATATTTATGTAAACGGTAATAAACTTGCCGAAAAACAAATAACCGACAGCAATTTCAATGCCGTAAAGTCGATCAGAAATTGGATAAGAACAGGCGATACGAACTCGGATTTTACGATGGACAACTACCGCATTTATGAGGCGGATAAGCCGAGTGCGGAGTTGCCGGATGTCTGGGAAAGTGTATTCCCGGATGACGGCAAGGATAGAATACAGGCGAGCGAAATCAAGCAGATTTTTTCACAAAGAGAAACGGGTTATCCGCGGCTTTTTGCAGCGGAAGCGGATTTTAACGATTTGAAAATTTCGTCGGACAAAGCGGTGTGGTACAAAAAGGTCAAACAGCTTGCGGATTCGAAGCTGAGTGACGCTGTTCCAAAATATGAACTTGCGGACGGCTACCGTTTGCTGCCGGTATCGAGAGAGGTGCTCAAGCGGATGCAGCTTTGGGGGTTCATGTATCGTATGACCCAAAATACCAAGTATTCGGAGCGTGCTATGCGTGATTTGGACACAATATGCAATTTCGCGGACTGGCATCCGGAGCATTTTCTCGACACGGCGGAGATGATGACTGCGGCAGCAATAGGATACGATTGGTTTTATGATGCCATGACGGACGCGCAAAGGGAAAAACTTGCCGATGCAATCGTGGAAAAGGGTCTTAAGCCGACGCGTATGGCATACTACGGAAGGCTCGGGACCGGCGGAGTTGCAGGCGCTTCCATGAACTTTGTAATGGCGTCTGACAACATGAACATTGTGGACAACTGCGCCGCAATCATAGCGGCTTCCGCAGTGTTTGAAAAGAACAAAGATTTGTGTTCGGATGTCATAGAAAAAGCAATAAGAAGTCTGGCGTATTCTCTCTCCGGATTTGCACCGGACGGCGCATGGGAAGAAGGCGTGAATTACTGTGTATATTCAGCGGAATACATTACTCGAGCCGTGATTGCACTTGATAATGTGTTCGGGTCCGATTTCGGTATTTCCGAATATGAGGGTTTGAGTAAGACGGCTCAATGGATAATTTCGCTTGATTCGTACAAAGGCGTTAACTCATATCATGACACATGGGACGGTATGCACGCGGATACATTTGCATTGGCAGGGCTGGGAAAAATATATTCCGACAATGCAGTGCTGAAATTCAGGCGAGAAACCATTAATCAGATGGATTATATGCCATCGGTGTTCGATTTACTCTGGTGCGACAAAACAGATACGGCTGCAGAGCCGGCAAACAATCTTTACTCCAAAAAAACGGAAACTGTTTCAATTCGCGAGAGCTGGTTCAATTCCGATGGAACAATCAACTCCGACGGCTTGTTTTTTTCGACTCACGGAGGAAGAAATGACTCATATCATTCCCATGTGGACGCAGGGGTGTTTGTGTTTGACATTTTGGGCGAACGCTGGGCAATGGATATACCGCCGGAAGATTATAACCTGATGTACGGAAAGGACTATGGTACTTACTACAGACGGCGCGCAGAGGGACATAATACCGTTGTCATAAATCCCGACGCCACTTCGTCATATGTCACCGATTATCGTTTCAGTGACAAAGACGCATATGCGGTATATGATATGTCAGATGTATATCGAACATGGGCGAGCGCATATAAGCGCGGTTTTTATGTCGGCGACAACAAGCGCAGTCTTACGATTCGTGACGAAATAACTTTGAAAAACAGTTCGCAGATATATTGGTTTATGCACACAAAGGCGAATATAGAACCGACGGCAAACGGCGCAATACTTACACAAAACGGTAAAAAGCTTAAGCTTGAGGTCAAGTCAAACTGTTCCTTAAAGGTGAGCAAGGCAGACGCTAAGCCGCTATCAACTTCGCCCAATCCGTCACAGACGGCAAATGACGGAATTTATAAAGTGGCGATAGAACTGAGCGGCAGCGGCAATGTCACGATTGAGGTAAAGCTTTCGCCGTACGGAGAGAATGTGTCCGCTATGATGAACTGCAGCACTTCTTTGTGGCGAAGCTCTGTGAATAACAACACCGATCAGACCATATATGATTTTGAGGACTATTCCTCCGGTTTGCCGTCGGGATTCACGGAGATTAATCCAAACAATGTTACGAATGTCAAGCCGGCTGACAGTGCATTCGGTCTTGCAGGACGCTCGCTTTGGATTGCCCAGGCAAAAACCGCAACTGCCGGCAGTGACCAATGGTATCAGTTGCGAGCGATGGTCAAACCGGTAAACAAGCGATATCAGTATATACACTATGAACAGGGGTATGACAATCAGTTCTGTGACCGCTGGCTTATGCTGAAGTTTTTTGGCAATATTGAGACAAACATACCGCTTTACAGGTTTACAAGAGCGGACGACATGTCAAACTGTTTTAAGGTAAGTAATCTCAACTATGGCGTGCAACCCGTGAATATCGGCTGGAACTCATATGATGTGGTGGTGGATATGCAAAATAAAACTTATGATGTGTATGTGAACAATGTTCTTATGGGCAAAGACATGGCAATGCAATTAAAAAAGAGTGGTATCATCGGTGACTACGAGCTTGCCGGAATAGATGAGTTGCAGTTTGGAATCAATCATCAGTGGGATTCGGCTACGAAAGCTTTTGCGTCAACGAGCACATATATAGACAATATTGTGGTGACGCCGATTGACAAAAAGCCGGTAATTGCCGATATTCCGGCTCTCTACTGCACGCGCGGCGGTATAACTTGCGATCCGAAATATGCAGATTCGCTGGTATACAAGCCCGGCGCAGGCGTGGTGATTTTGGCTAAATATGATTCCGAAAACAATTTGACCGAGGCTTCGTTTAACAAAAACGAAATTACTGCAAGACTTTTTGATGGTGAAAAGATTACATTGTTTAACTGGAACAACATAAAGGATATGAAACCGTTGAATAAACCGATAGAATTCGGTGTTAAGTACAACTGATGTGAAAGGAAGGGAATTTTAATATGCTGAAACCGGTAAACGGCACATGGTTTGAATTTCGTCATCACAATGCCGCCGAGGGCAAGTATTGGAATGAAATATGCAAAAATTTTACCTCGGAGCAATGGAGCGAAAAGATAGGCGAGATTGCTTCGCTTGGGATGAAATATATAGTTCTTATGGCAACCGGCTACAAGAATGACACCGAGGAAGAGTGCTATTTTGAGACGGACATTTTTCCTCAAGCACAGCTCAAGTGCGACGACCCCATGGAAGTGCTGATGGAGACTTGCGATGAAAAGGGGATAAATGTTTTCGTATCCTGCGGATTCTACGGTCACTGGCTCAAAGCCAAGGAGAACATCGAGTCCGACGAGGTGAAATCGAGGGCTTTTCGGGCGATGGCGCAGCTGCATGAAAAATACGGTCATCACAAGTCTTTTTACGGCTGGTACTATCCGGATGAGATTTGCATAAACGGTCACTTTGATGAGAACTTCATCTCTTTCGTCAACGAATATTCCGCTTATGCCCGAAAAATCGCCCCGGGCACCAAGACTCTCATAGCGCCGTATGGCACCAACCGTGCGGCGGCGGACGATTTGTTTGTATCTCAGCTTGAGAGGATGGATGTGGATTTCATCGCTTATCAGGACGAAGTAGGCGTGCAAAAATCGTCTGTTGACGACACAGGCGAATACTACAAGGCGCTCAGGCGTGCTCACGATGCCGCCGGCAGGGCGAAGATATGGGCAGATATTGAATTTTTCGATTTCGAGGGCAGGGTGTATGAATCGGCATTGATTCCGGCAAAATCCGAGCGCGTGATAAAGCAGCTTGATGCAGTGTCACCCTATGTTGATGAGATTTTGTGTTATCAGTATCAGGGCATGATGAACAAGCCAAATACAAACAGCTATTGCGGATATGAAGGTTCGGAAGAACTTTATCGGGCAATTTGCAAATACAACAAGAAATGTTTGGAGGCATAAAAATGAATTTCAGGGAAGATTTGAAAAAAGTATTGGATTTTTGGATTGAAAACAGCATCGATTACGAAAACGGCGGTATATACACTTGCGTCGACAAGACCGGCAAATTGTACGGAACCGACAAAAGTGTGTGGTTTCAAGGCAGGGCGCTGTGGGCTTTTTCAAAAGCATACAATGTGATTGAAAAAAACGAAAAGTATCTTGCCGCCGCGAAGAAAATATATGACTTTTTGCCGAAATGCGAAGATACCGACGGCAGAATGTATTTCACGGTGACAGAGGACGGCAGAGGGTTGCAAAAGAGAAGATATTTTTTCTCCGAGACTTTTGCGGTGATAGGCTGTGCCGAGTATTACAAGGCGACAGGCGACAGAGACGCACTCGCAGCGGCAGAAAAGTATTACGACATTGCATACGGCTGCATGAGAGGAACCATAAAGACAGAACCCAAGATAAATCCCGAGACAAGGCAGATGAAATCACACTCGCCCATTATGATTATGCTCTCCACATCGCAGGAGCTGAGGAGTATTCCGGAGCTGCACGACAAATATGCGCCGAAGGTTGACGAGTTTTTGGATGAACTTATGAACGGCGGATTTTTGACGGAGCACGGATTTATGGAAAGCGTAAACACGGACGGCAGTTTTGACGATTCGCCGACGGGAAGAATCGTCAACCCCGGTCACTGCATGGAAACTGCGTGGTTTATCATGTCGGAAGGACTTTTGAGAAACGACAAAGAGATCATAAACTTCGGCAAGAAGATAATGGATATTATGCTCCCGATGGGATGGGACAAGAAAAACGGAGGCATGATTGCGTTCAATGATGCTTTGGGATATCCGCCGCAGCAGCTCGAGTGGGATATGAAACTCTGGTGGCCACAGTGCGAAACCATGATTGCCGCAAGACTGGCTTACACAATCTTCAAGGATGAAAAATACAAAAAGCTCTATGAGGATGTTGTCGACTATTGCGAGAAGTATTTTGTCGACCGTAAAGACGGCGAATGGTACGGCTATCTGCATTATGACAACACTGTTGCGACATCCCTCAAGGGAAATATATTCAAAGGTCCGTTCCATATACCGAGAATGTATATGATAATGACGATTATGGACGAAACCGGAGATTTCACCGAGTATATGAAATAAGGAGCGTGCGGCATGAAAAAAATTACATTCGGCAAGCCCGAAAATATTGTGCCGAGTAAATATTGCGGCGGTTTGAATTATGTTGAAACCAAAATTGATTATGATGTAAACAAGATTGAGTTCAAAACAACCGCAAGGGGTTGTCTGATAGAGTTTCCGCTCGAAGGAGACGAGGCGGTTTTCGGATTCGGCTTGCAGCTGAAGTCTTTCAATCACAAAGGGCGTAAATTGCAGCTGAGGGTCAATTCCGATCCCGTTTCGGATACCGGCGATTCCCACGCACCTGTTCCTTTTTTTGTAACCAACAAGGGATACGGCATGTATTTTGATACGGCAAGGTATGCCGAGTTTCATTGCGGTTACTGCAAAAAGAGAAACAGGGAAATCTCACTTGCCAACAATGAGGTTGCCGTTTCGACCAAGGATTTGTACGCTAAAGGCAACAGCAATGAAACAACCGTTATGTCTGTTGAAATTCCCGCTGCAAAGGGCATAGATGTTTACATTTTCGAGGGAGACACCATTCTTGACATTGTGTCCGAGTATAATATGTTCTCGGGCGGCGGATGCGATGTTCCTCAATGGGGGCTCGGCACAATTTACAGAGCATACGGCAGAAGTAACGGCGACCAAATAATTGCGCTTGCAAAGTATTTCAGAGAGAATGATATACCGATAGAGATTATGGGCCTCGAGCCGGGGTGGCAGTCAAGTTCATATTCGTGCTCATATGTGTGGGATAAGGAGCGCTATCCGAATTACAAGGAAGTTGTAAAATTTCTTAAGGACAACGGATTCCATATAAATCTTTGGGAGCACGCCTTTATAAATGCGGCGTCACCGATTTACCGCGATATGTATGATTACAGTGCCGACTATGAAGTCTGGGAAGGGTTGATACCCGATTTCGGACTGAAAGAGGCCCGGGATATATTTGCAAAATATCATAAAGAATATCTTGTTGATTTGGGAATTGACGGTTTCAAACTTGATGAATGTGACAACGGGGACTTTGTGAACGACTGGAGCTTTGCAAACTGCACCGAATTTCCGTGCGGAATGGACGGAGAGCAGTATCATCAGATGTTTGGTGTGTTGTATATGCAAACGCTTTTGCAAGCTTTGGGCGACACCGAAACTTTGTCGGAAGTGAGAAGTGCCGGAGCGTCGTCATCGTCGTATCCGTT
>ERZ808246.2293-NODE-2293-length-12175-cov-6.257838_pt1 | contig 12175 bp, 20 predicted proteins | sample MGYA00521083_ERZ808246 | MGnify/ENA primary metagenome ERZ808246 (study PRJEB31516, sample SAMN03275577) | gut metagenome | biome: mammalia-associated habitat; material: feces | host: Papio cynocephalus | place: Kenya | collected 2012-07-07 ...
GCAAAATTATATCGCAATGAGAATATGCACAACCGCACTTTGTCGGATGCTTACCGCAATATAGGGTTTATCATTTCCCATACTGTTACAAAAAATCAATAACATATACAATGGATAAATGTTTGTATGTCATTATACTGAATGACTTTTGACGAGCAGGGCTTTATGCTATCATCGCACCTCTACAGAACTCATAAACGGGCGAAAATAGTGATCGTAACTATTCATTTAACCTAACGATTCAATTGTCCTTGGTTTTTATTCGATTTCATCTCCTAACTTAGGTTAATTCAAAGACACGCTCGCCATATTTAGCGATTAATGAATTCCTCAGAATTGAGTCATAGTAAATCTCGGCACAAGAGGCAAATGCCCCGTCTCCAACTACTGTCCTATCATTGCTTATTCGTATGCATCTTAAGTGCTCACAGCCTTGAAATGCTCCCTTTTCAATCTCGATTACGCTATATGGAATTTCTATTCTTTCTAAGGAACTTTCACAAAATGCGTACTCTCCTATTGTCGTTAAATGTTCTGGCAGTTCAACATGTTCAATGCCACTACCACAAAAAGCATATTTTTCTATCGAACTGACATTATTGGAAATCTTGATGTCCTTTAAACTATGGGTTCCAAGGAAAGCGCACATACCGATTTTGGATAGACCCTCAGGCAGACTAATTTGTTTTAAGGAAGAGCAGCCTCTGAATGTACTTTTCGATAGTGTATGAATGCCATTTGGCAAGTTCATATGTTCAAGCAAACTACAGTCGGCAAAAGCCCCCTCCTCGATGTCTGTGACATAAGGTGGAATGTCTATATTTTTGAGATTGCCACAATCGCTAAATGTGCAATATCCTATTTTATCCAAATTATATGGAAGCTTAATGGTGTTCAAACTGTTACAACCCATGAATAAACCATATGGTAGTTCTGTTATGCCTTCGGGTATCTGAATTTCTGTAAGTGAGGCACAACCATAGAATGTACTATTGCCCAATAGAGAAAGGGAGGGCGGTAAAGCAATTTTTTGTAAATTTTTACATCCATCAAAAGCCCCTTCTCTTATTGTTTTTAAAGATATCGGCAGTTGTACTGTTTTTATATGCTCACAACCGCTGAACGCGAAAGATGATATTTCAGTCACACAATCAGGAACCGAAAAATATGGCGATATTGATCGGTAAGATATGAGCTTTTCTTTTGAAGAACTATATATGACATCGTTCTCTAGAACAAAGTGATTGCTATAATTGTTTACAGTCCCATAGTATCCCTCAAATGGATTCTCCATATCAATAACTGTCTCTGGAATTTCAATGCATTTGAGCGCGAAACAATCAATAAACGCCCCTCGTCCCATAAATTGTAACGATTTGGACATTTTGATGCATTCCAGTTTCTCACACCCTCTGAATGCAAATTGTTTAATACACGCTATACCGTTGGGCAATTCTATTTGTTTTAAAGATATGCAATTGGAGAACGCAGCTCCTTCGATAGTTACAATAGTATCGGGAATAAAAATTTGCTCAATGTCTTCGCACCCCCAAAAGGCAGCATGTCCGATGACTTTTGTGCCATGCTTGATAGTATATCTCGTCAAGTTATGTGGCGCACGTAACAATTTGCTGCCATCATTGCTGTATGCTGCGCCATATTTGTCTTCTACATATTCACCTTGCGAAAGTGATGGTGTCATATCATAAACTATATCCATATTTGTTATGCTCTCTGAGTTAATTAGTAAAAATCAATATCGAAATCATCAGCCAGCCCATAATAAACTTTGTTCCCGTATTCTATTCTTGTGAACACTTCACCGAATGGAGATGTGCTTTTTATAACATATCTCACTTTTGCATAAGACATTGTAATTCCAATGTTTTGCAACTCATCGACTATCTCCATAGTACGCATATTGCCTTTCGCCGAAAGTATTTGACGAATTATTTGCCTAAGCCTATATGTCGCTGAAGTCTGGCGCATCAAGCAATTATTTTACAAGATTCCAAGGTACTGTGATTGCAAATCCACTGTCTCCGGAAATGACATTATAAACATAATTCCCGTTTGATTTCTTCAGTACCTTTACTTTTACGAGTTTCTTTTGAACGTCATAAAAATGTACGGAGATTTTCTGGACATCCCCACATAATTCTTCCCAACTGCGGTATTCATCAAAATAAACATAGCCATTATAACTATACCATTTATCGATCTCCTGATTTATCAAAGTCTCAGATACAGATAGGCCCAATATTTCGAGCTTGAAACAATAATTGGAGGGATGGTAATCGGCGTCGTAAATGATGAAATCGTTTCTACAACCATAAAAGGCTGGGGTCTTCCAGTCGGTACTTGCATTTTTCCATTTCCCCCAATATCCTTTGCTGTAGCGATTTACCATCATCTGATTTGAGGTTCCGCAGCTTACAATAAGCAGCAGTACCACAATTATATTCAATGTCTTTTTCATTTTGTTTGATTCTAAAATGCGTAGTTTTCAATTGGCTTTGGACTGATTTGTTCCCCATTATTGTCCTTTAGCAGGTATGTATCCAGATACTTGCTTAACACAAAAATTGGTAACCTTGTCAGCGATTTCAAATCCCTGTAGTCATCTGACTCAAAAGGTCGTGGTCTGATGCTGGTTGGGCATAAAATGATTGCTTTCAGGCATTTGCCAATCGATAGCTGGCAAACATTTTTATCTAAACAAATACATCGTAGTTCTTGTTCATGCGCCCAATCGTCAGTTTTTGTGAAGAACAACCGCTCTTTGCCCCAATCGAAGAATTCATCAATAGAACTGATTACCCCATTGAATATGTAGTCTGATTCAAATGAATACACATACTTGATAGGAGAGACTAACACGTTGGTATTCCTTTTCACTGTATCAAGTAATTTTGCCTTATAAAAGACGAGGCAGACTCCGTTTCCATTATCTCCATAATGTCCCCACATGGATGAAATGTTGAAGCCTTTCCTTCGCCCATCTTGGGTGAGGCTCATTTGAGTGTAATTCTCAAGAATATTCAGAATCGATGGAATCAAGGCACTGTCATTACATTTTATTATATCTCGGAATGATTCGTTCAAATCGTTCTGATTGCATGGTTTTGAAAGTTTAAACAAAAGGCTACCGAGTATGCTTTTGGCGTTACCAATGCGCGTGTAATGGTATAAGTTTTCCGTGGCAAATATGTCAGTGTGAATGTTTGCGCCCATAGCGATACGATTTTATCAATGTGTCATGATGCCTTATAACGCCTCGCATTTTACATCATAAATAAGTAACCCTAACTCTTTAATTGAGACAACAGCAGTATTTGTTTTTTCATCACATAAAATGACAATTTGATATTTTTCACCATATTTGTTTTTTACGACATAGAGAAATCCTTTTGTCTCTTCGTCCATGTAGGCATCTACAATATCTAAATAGGTGAATGCATCTCCAACCGAAAGCATGGCTTTTCGAGTAGAGGGGTCCATAACTAATTTGAATGAACAATTTTGAACTCTCTCCAACTTCTGCATATTGTACACTTCTGTTGAATAGAAAACCTGCCCTTTAACAAATATACTCATTAACAGGAAAAACAACAATAAAAAAAATCGCTTCGCCATATTAAAACTTTTTTGTCGTGTTAGAGATAGTCTGTTGCTTAATTACGGGAGTTATAGACCTATCTATTTTACAAATCAAAATAGTACCAAGCCATCCCAATCTTCGCTTTATACATAAACATACTATCAAGAGAATTATTGCTTATAAGCGATGTGCACTTTTGTGCAAAGCCTCCGGCAACAACCCGTTTCCACTCGCCGCCAAAGCCAGTGTTCACATATTGCTCTATTATTCGCGAATTGTTGCCTTGAACCTGTACCTTGATGGGCACTTTGTATGTCCCATTGGATGTTTGGACATACGCTGTTGTCCTGACTATTTGAGTCTGGGGTTGCGAGTATTGTTGAGGTGTACTTGGATAAGAATTGTAGTCAGACGATTGATAATTAGATTCTGTTGTTGTCCGATTGTAAGTCGGCAGATACTGAATTTGCGCCGTCGCAACTATGCAAGTCGCAACAAAAAGAATTGTAGATACCAATAAGTGCTTCATATTGCAGCAAATAATTTAATCCACCGTCCCAATAGATTATTTCATACAACAAAGAAAGTGTGGGGCGAAAGTTCATCCTGATGGAGGCTCTGACAAAGCCATGACGCGAATAAACAATACCCCACACCCTATGACCGTGCACGATGAGACCGTGCGGACAATCAATCGAGTGAGAGTGCATGCCTTTCCCTTGCGTCGTTGAAACTGTCAGATTTCCACCAAAGGACAAAAGCTTTACACTTTCATCAAATATGTACGTCGCCCGAGGGCAACACCGCAAATATAGGGATTTTTCGCCATATTGTGCGGGGTATTGTGATAAATTTCACGCAATTGGCATCGGAGCGGCTTGTTTTGTCAGTCCCGATGCCTATATAAAATGTAAGATTCTCCCTAAGGTAAACTTCCGGGAACGATTTCTTTAGGAAATGCCTGCTGCCCTCGTCGATTTATTCGTTCTGCAAGTTGTGGAACTGTGTGATTTCACGTTTCAGCAGTTCATAGATATAAGCCGGGCTTTCCGAGGTGAGGTCTGCTTCGGGGTCATTTAATAACGCGAATGTACGGGAGGTATACACCCGATTCAGCGCCTGCTCTATTGGCATCTCGTTGTCTTCAATCAAATATTTGACAAGCTGGTCAACAGCATAGTTTACAAGAAACTCCCGTCTGTTTTCGTCACTCATATCCGTGTGATAAATTTTAGGGCTTTTGCATTTCCGAAATAATACTGACTATTAAGCCGTTTGTACTCCAACTCTTCCGCAAGTTCATCCAGTGTTATCGTCCCTTCTTCGAACCTGTCGAGAAGGTATGCAACACCATCATCGGCAATGGGGCCGATGACAATGTCATACTCATGGCTAAAATGAGTATGACGATTTCAGGAATTGTATATGAACTCTGCCCATTCTTTTGTGGGTCTCTCGAAATTTAAGACATTCAATTCACCGGTGTCATAACCTCCTGCTTGAATTCATATTTCTGAATTATGGGAGAGCCACCGTAAATTCTTGACTTCTTCTGAGCCAGAGCATTAGCCTGCTCAATAATATCCGTAAGATAAAAGCCCCCTGCCCAAAGTCTTTGTACGGCAAGCATTTGTCGAGCCTTATTTCTTGGAAATCGGTATATGTGCCATGGTAAAGAATCATGACAGATGCCCTCCGTTCTTCTTGCAGTATAAGATGAGGTCATCGATGGCATCTTCAATGGACTGAAGGTGTTCAATCTCATAAAACTCAATGAGAAAGTCTATACCCTTGTATTTTTCTAAGTAGAGGAACGCTTCTTTTGCAGGCATCGCAAATCGGCGTCCGAATGCCCTTATGCAGGCATTCTTGTATGGAATCTGATATTTAGAATCTTTCAGTAAAGCCATTTCTGTACGCTTTGATTAAAAGGCGACTTTATGTTAGAGACATTTTGTGCAGTGCGCAAAACAAAGTCCTCTCGCAAATATAGGGATCTTTCGCCATATTGTGCGGGGTATTGTGATAAATTTCACGCAATTGGCATCGGAGCGGCTTGTTTTGTCAGTCCCGATGCCTATATAAAATGTAAGATTCTCCCTAAGGTAAACTTCCGGGAACGATTTCTTTAGGAAATGCCTGCTGCCCTTGTCGATTTATTCGTTCTGCAAGTTGTCTCAGTATATGTGCTATACATCGCAACAACTCCTTTTTTATTTGACATTACGAAATCTACTCTGCAATGCAGAAATCCGTTCAAGCAGCCTTTCAAAAGGAATTTTCTCTCCGTAGACAAAGTGTTCAAGCATTTCGGAATAATCCGCTTTCCAGGCTGATAGGCAACGCTCTGGAGGAAAAAAGTCAATCTTGTCTGGATAGTCCTTGTCATAATCGGCATATCCGACATGATAAAACTTACGGCGATGTTCAACTATCTTGGAATACAGTTCCAAGTCTGAAAGAGCAGTAATTCCAAACTCCGTATCCATCAAATGCTCCAAGTCATATAAATGCCTTGTCATGCGAAGGCTTCTCGGTTCTTCTTTTTGAAATTCCTCATTCAGAAGAAAGGCCTTTTCAAGGAATGTCCTTGATGGCAGCACAACAGGTATTACACTCTCCGTATCTTCGTCCTCATCCGGAAACGATGCGCTTATCAAAGAAGTGATGCTCTTCATTTCGAACGGCTCATCCATTGAAAGGCAGCTCAACTCAACCTTGACTCTAGACGGGACATAGGGCGATGCAAAATCGGAAATCGTCTTGTAATCAACCAGCAAAACCGTCGGATCCGCATCTGTTGAGATTGCCTTGCCGTCTTCATCATTGACAACCGGCGTTATCTTAAACCCAGTAAGACCGAGAGTTTGCATACATACATCAAGTTCTCCCGCCAATTCATCGATTATAAACTTGCGGCTCTTCTTACGAAGGTTCTTTAACTGGGTATTGTTGTCCAACTTTTCCACAAAGAACCTATAATTCAAAGCCATATCGATGTCTTCGGACATTCTCTCGATGAGCCTCCATCCTTTACTGAGACTTGTACCGCCTTTGAATTCCAGATATTTACCGCATCGTGTATTGAAAAGAGCCTTTAGCGTCATCGTCACCCACCAATCCTTTTCTACCGCATACTCCGGCAAATTTTCTTTTGCGGCCGTTTGTTGGAGCATAAACTTGCGTTCAAGCAATTTCGCATCAATCCATCTTTTCATTCTCAATCTCCTTTGCTATGTTTGCAATTATTCTTCTTACCCAGACAGGTGCCGTCTTTAAGTCTTCTTCAAGGGACACTATCGGCAAATTATTCTTAAGAAGTCCTTTAATGATAACCCTATGCTCACCTGTTATCCTATCTTGGCCAATCGATCTCAACGCCTGAATCAATATGGCAAGGAATTCATTTTTACAGGCAAAAATCTTCGGGACGCAACGCTTGAACGTAATTGTCTTTGGTCCGATTGTTAATTTTCTGGCGGAGCCGGATGTAAGATAAATATAGTTCATCGGCATCTGGGTGGACAATCCAAGCATATTTTGAGCTGTCTCGCCAGTAGGGAGTATCTGGGCATTATCCCGCCGGGCTATCGCTTTTACAATTTCCGGCACGTCTGGATACAAAACACCAAGTCTGGTCTTTACTGGCTTATAGTAGACCCCTTTGGCCAACCTATATAGAAGTTCTGTATCAACGAATTCAGACAGCACGCGGCTAATGAACACGTCATTGCCGGATGTCGCAAAATCCGAGACAAAGAAAAGACTTCCTGCTTCACTTTGTCGAATCTGTTGCTCTATATTATCTATTATCCTCATTTATTAGGTAGAAAATTTTTGCAAAAATTTCTACCTGCAAATATATACTTTTTTATTGAATTGTGATAAATTTCACGCAATTGACATCGGACGGGTTGTGAAGTCCGCCTGACGTCTGTATAATAATGTCGGATTCTCCGGGAAGTAAACTCCCGGAAACAGAAAAAATCTTTGCTAATCGGTCGCTGAAAAATCATCTGCTTTCCATACCAAGAAATGCTAGGCTGAATTTCACAACAATGTTTATGCGACATCGCGTGTTTACCTTTCGAATATTCGTGCAATGCCCCGGCGGTGCTGAAAACCTCGGATGAGGTCGCGGCAATCCTGCGGAAGGATGAACTCTATTTTCGGGCGACAGGGGGAGGTCGGAGTGGCCTTCGGAGGAGGGATGCATTGTCAATCATCGTCAGACAAATAAAGCCGTGCGGTGCTATATGAAAAAACTTTGCTAACTTTGTGGCGGATAAACTATTTGATATGACAGAGATAAGATGGGTTCAGAGATTCAGCAACTACCGGAAGGCATTGGCGCGGCTTTCTCAGGCGGTCAACATTGTTGCAGGCCATTTGGCAGGTGAGTCGGCATTGGATGAACTGCTGAAAGAGGGACTGATTCAACGATTTGAATACACGCACGAGCTGGCTTGGAAAGTAATGAAAGACTATGCCGAGTATCAGGGTTATACGGAGATTAGGGGCAGCCGTGACGCTTTGCGCAAGGCCTTTGAGATGGGTCTGATAGAAGATTCTGAATGGATGGATACAATCAGCGACAGGAATCGCACTTCTCACCAGTATGATGACGAGGCCGCAGACGAAATATATAAGGTCATTGTCTCCGAGTATTACCCTCTTTTTGTGAAATTCGAAGCCAAGATGTTGCCCTTAGGCAATGAATCACAACTGTTTTGACTATGCCATACGGACTTACAGACATAGAGTTACAGAAACTGACGACAGCATTGTCGTCGGCAGAAGGCGTTAAAAAGGCAATCCTGTATGGCTCAAGGGCGAAAGGAAACTACAAGCCTTTTTCAGACATCGACATCACATTGGTCGGGGATAGCCTGTCGCGGCATGACCTAAATGCCGTATCCCGTACTCTTGATGACTTGCTGCTGCCATACCAGATTGATTTGTCGCTTTATGACACTCTGAAAAACGAGGATTTGATTGAGCATATCAATCATTATGGTGTAGAAATATTTGTCAGAAAATAAAGACCCCAACAGGGGCACCGTTCTAAGCATAAAATCGAGAAGCAGGCTTGTTAGTACAAAAAGACACCCAAAATACGAACCTTTTCGATAAGCGAGAGCAGAGCCAAGCTCGCTTGAGCTATGCCGAGCGGAGAAAAGTGGCGTATGAAATACGAACGACATATAAAAATATTCGTTAGAAAAATTAAAACAACTTCTAATATACTTGGTAGATTCCAGCATTTTTGAAACAATGGAAATAATACAATTTAAGGATTGGGAAAGAAAGGAAATTTTTCGGTTGTTTGAAGGTTCAAGGCTGCCGTTCTATTTCGTGGCGTTTGATGTTGATGTGACTGAAGTATACCAGTATGCGCACTCCGGTCATAAGTCATTCTACCATACGATGATATGGCTTGTAACTAAAGCCGCGTGCAGCGTGCGCAACTTCCGCTACCGGGTTAAGGGAGACAAGATTGTGTTGCTCGACGGGCTCGTTCCCAGCTTTACTGTCATGTTACCGGGAGAGGAGTTGTTCCGGATTGTAAATTGTCCGATGGAGGATGAACTTGATGCTTTCCTTGAGAAGGCGGGGCAGAGATGTCGGGAGCAGAGAAGTTTTTTGTCAGAAGAGGATTCTGAAGATCTCATCTTTCTCAGTTGCGTTCCCTGGTTTGCGACAACGGCAATCAGCAATGAACACGACACCAATCCGGAAGACTATTTTACCAGAATATCGTGGGGGATGTTTGTTGAAAGGGAGGGACGTAAGGTTCTCAACGTCACGGTGGATGTGAACCATAGGGTTATTGACGGAATCCATATTGCCCGTTTCCGCGACGAGCTGGTCAGGCTAATAGGAACTTTGTAACCGATTGTTGCCGGCTTGATGATCTTTGGAAACCGTCAACAACCAGTTTATCGTTCTCGTTTCTCAAGACAAATTTCGACATCGGAAACTAAAAAATCTTTGCTAACTTTGCGGGTTGGATAAAGCATTGACGATTATGTTGTACCCGATTGGAATACAGAATTTTGAAAAGATAAGGCAGGGCGGATTCGTCTATGTCGATAAGACTGCGCAGATTTATAATCTGGCTGCCACGGGGGATTACTATTTCCTGAGCCGTCCGCGCCGTTTCGGTAAGAGTTTGCTTGTTTCGACTATGGAGGCATATTTTCAGGGACGGAAGGAACTTTTCAAGGGGCTGGCAATAGAGAAATTGGAAAAGAACTGGACGAAATATCCGGTGCTTCACTTGGACCTGACCGGCAACAGATATTTGACTGTTGCTGACTTGTATGAGAAGTTTGAGCTTCATCTGGACAGATGGGAAACCCCTCAATCACCCTGATGTACCAGACCGGCTATCTGACAATCAGTGGGTATGACTCTCGTTTCAATGCCTACAATCTCAACTATCCGAACGAGGAAGTTAAGTCGGGATTTCTCAACTCATTGAGCCAGCTCTATGCTCCGGAGTCCCGCACCGTTGACGCCTGGAAAGCGGAATGACAATGAAAAAGATACTCTTTGTCTGCCACGGGAACATCTGCCGCAGCCCGATGGCGGAGTTCATCATGAAGAAGGCTGTTGCGGATGCCGGGCTTTCTGGGGAATATGAAATCGCGTCGGCGGCGACATCGGCCGAAGAAATAGGGAACGACATATATCCTCCGGCCAAGGAAACGCTGCGGAGGCACGGAATCCCGTTTGAACGCCGCAGGGCACGGAGGATAACTCCCGAAGATTACAGACACTACGACCGCATCTACGTGATGGACCGCAACAACCTACGCTGGCTGGAGAGGCTCATGCCCGATCCGGACGGAAAGGTGCGGCTGCTGATGTCCGTCGTCGGGGAGGGGCGTGATGTCGCCGACCCATGGTACACCGGAGACTTCGAGGCTACATATCTGGACATAAGCGAGGCCGTGGAGGCACTGTTGAACGACAATCGTTGAACTGTCTCCTCTTGCTTTTGAAATTCAGCGTCATGGACGCGGCTTCACAGACGTCGCATGGTGTTCTCTTTCAGAAAACGCTTCAGGAATGGGGCTAGGAAGTAGGGGAAGGTGTAGAACTTTCCGTTCCATCCGATGTTTCTGTATCCCAGTTTAATTCCATAACGGACATCCGGATAGGATTTCCAGTCAATGAGATTGTTGAGCGAAGCCGTTGCCCCGTCACTTGCCTTCACTTCCACAGGAACAAGAGAATCGCTGTCTCTGACAAAGAAGTCCATTTCCACGGACGGGTTGTCGTGCCTGTAAAAATACAGCTGGTCGTATCCTGATTTAATCAGCATCTCTCCTACAACATTCTCGTATATGGCTCCCTTATACGTCCCGAAGTTCTTGTTCGCCCGAAGGTCGTCCTGCGCTTCTTCGTCCAATGATGCAATCAGCAGCCCCGTGTCATGATAATAAAGTTTGTAGTTGAAAGCGTCATAATTTCCTTTCAACGGCAGCTCCACATTGCCAAGGCAATACGCGACATTGATGACACCGGCCTCTTTCAACCATTCCACGCTCCCGATATAGTCCCGGCTCCGTGCGTTTTTTGCCACTTTCGTAATCTGAAACTTTTTGTTATCTTTTGCCAGAAATGTGGAAATGTGCTTATATACAGCCAGAATCTTTGCCTTGTCCGTTTCTTTTGCGTATTTTGTGATGTCTTCCTCGTAGTCTCGCAACAACTGTCTCTGAAGTCCCAACGTCCCGCTGAAATTGCCGTTGTCTATGTACCTCTTGACAACTTCCGGCATTCCTCCGATTGTCATATAATCCCTGAAGACGCCTATAATCGTGTCAAGTTCCAGCTGAGTGAACGGTTTAAGAGAAATCATATTTGAATATATCCCGTCAATCTGTTCCTTTGAATATCCCTTCGCCCAAAGAAATTCTTCAAAATCCATCGAGTGCATGTCATAGTCGTCCTTGAAGCCGACGGCATTGGATTCTATTTCTTCATAATATATGCCCATTAGAGAGCCGGAGCAGATGACATCATATCTCCTGTCGATGCAGAACGACTTGAGTGAAGTGGCACAGTCGGGACATTTTTGAAGTTCGTCAAAGAAGATAAGTGTCTTGTGCGGGATAAAATTCCAGGACGGTTCGAGAAGAGATATGTTTTTGACAATGGTCTCAACCTCGTATCCGTCCTCAAAGATAGACCGGAATTTCTTCTGTAACACGAAATTAATCTCAATGACGGACTCATAGTTGCCATGTCCGAAGGCGCGTATTGACAGCGTCTTTCCAATCTGTCTCGCCCCCTTTACAATCAGCGGCTTTCTTTCCGAATTTGCTTTCCATGATTTAAGAAAGCCATCTATCTTTCTCTCAAGTAGTTTCATCTATTGTTTCACATTTTAGGCTACAAAATTAGGCATTTTTTCACATTTTCGGATGATTTCCACCAGTGTTTCTTCACAATTTTCTTAGCCCATTGTACCAGACTGTACCATTTGCCGCCAAAATCTAAATAAAGAACTGTACCAGACGCGAAAAGTAGACACGGAAAATAATTTTTAGATGTTATTATTTT
>ERZ808246.2294-NODE-2294-length-12171-cov-3.021047_pt1 | contig 12171 bp, 14 predicted proteins | sample MGYA00521083_ERZ808246 | MGnify/ENA primary metagenome ERZ808246 (study PRJEB31516, sample SAMN03275577) | gut metagenome | biome: mammalia-associated habitat; material: feces | host: Papio cynocephalus | place: Kenya | collected 2012-07-07 ...
AAACTTGTTTGACGTGAGTTTAGTACCATTGCGTGATGAAGTGAGCGAGAGGAGAGCGCATATGAACCGTAGGTTCATATTTAGGATGCGCTCGACGATTTACCGCCGAACGAAAGTGAGGGGGTGTTACCCGTGCGTGTCTGCGTAGAATTGTAATTATGAATTATCTATGGACAAAGTAAATGGATTTGCGAGAGGGAGATTGTCATGAAATTTATCATGCATTTAACAATTCAAAATATCATGCGCAGAAGAGCACGGACGATTCTGACCCTCCTCGGTGTGATGATTGGCGTGGTAGCTGTTGTCTCCCTGCTATCGCTCGGAATGGGCGTGAAACGGGAACTTCTGCAGGACTATGGCGACGATGCTTCGATTCGTCAGATCACCGTGCAGACGCCGGAGAACAACCAGAACAAAAAAATGCTTCTGACCGACCATACCATAGAGAAACTTGCAAAGCTCGACAAGGTCACAAAGGTCTATCCGCGCTACGAGGTGTTTGCAAATATGCAGGTTGGACAATATACAGCCTATACGAATCTGGTCGGTATCCCTTCGGAGCAGTTAGCTGCAATCGCGCTGACGGATACATCCAGCCTGTCGGAGCATGCCCGGAAACCGGAGATGGTAATCGGAAATGCGATGGGATATATGTTCTTCCATGATAACACTATGACCAGCTATCAGGATAGCGATGGAGACTTGAATAAGTGGGTCGGAGAGAAGGCAAAGGTCTCACTTGGACTTGGCGAAAATGAGATCATAGACCGCCTGACAATAGCAGGTGTGATGCAGGGCGATGCGGATGCATTCAGCGAGCAGTCCCAGACAGTGTATTGTGATCTGGATGTGCTGCGTTCCTATCTGAAGAAGCATGCAGCGCAGGAAGGTGTCGTGCTTGGACAGCCGGTCGACAAGAACGGAAATGCATACACTTCGTGGGTGTACTCAAGCGTGGTTGTCGAAGCTGGCAAGATGGAAGACGTTGAGTTCGTTGTGAAGAAATTACAGGATATGGGATATCAGACAACGAATATGAAGGAATACCGGGATACTGCGATGCGTACCGTGCGGATGCTGGAGCTGCTGTTAGGAGGCATCGGACTCATTTCCTTCCTCGTTGCGGCAATCGGTATCAGCAACACAATGACAACTGCCGTTTATGACCGGGTTGCCGAGATCGGAACCTTAAAGGTGCTTGGCTGTGAGAAGCGCGAATTGATGGCAATGATCTTACTGGAAGCAGAAATTTATGGACTTGTCGGAGGTGCGTGTGGCGTGCTGTTATCGCTGCTATTTGGAAAGATTATCAACCGGATTGCGGTATCTGCATTGCTTTTAGAAGCAGGAACGAAGATTGCGGTGATCACGCCAAAGCTTGCATTATCGGCAGTCGGAATGGCGATGTTACTTGGAACGATTGCAGGATATTTCCCATCACGATGGGCGGCAAAACTCTCACCGCTCACTGCAATGCAGAGAGATTGATAAATAAGAAATGTGACGTATCATCTGAAATGGTGGTGCGGCTTTTTCATATTGATGATATAATGAGCGTAAGAGAACCATAGGGAGCTTGCTCACTTTTGGCGAGCGGCGAAGTGATTGAGAGATGAAATCACGAAATAATAAGCGTAAGAATACCAATATGATATTGTAATTATAGAAGGAACGGGGATTATGGCACATAAGATATTGATGGTGGAGGACGATTTCGCCCTCGCAATGGGAACGGAATATGCGCTTACTTCAGAGGGCTATGCGGTGGCAACGGCGGGGAATCTGGCACAGGCGCGCGAGAAATTCAACGATAGCATCGACCTTGTGCTGTTGGATGTGATGCTGCCGGATGGAACTGGATTTGAGTTTTGCAAGGAACTTCGGAAGAAGAAAAGCGATGTCCCGATTATATTTCTGACGGCGGTTGCAGAGGAAGCAAATATTGTCCAGGGGCTGGAGCTCGGGGCGGATGATTATGTGACGAAACCGTATCGTGTGAAGGAGTTGCTGGCACGGGTGGCAGTGAATATCCGACGTTATGCGCAGGCGCGGCAGAAAGGTAAGGAAAATAGCAGTCGTGTCATAACGTTTGGAGATACAACCTTTGACGGCGAAGCATTTGTTCTCATACAGCATGGGGAGAAGCTTGACTGTACGACGAGTGAATTGCGTTTGTTACGGTTTTTATTGCAGCACCGTGGGCAGGTGATCAGCCGGAGTGCAATCATGGAACAGCTCTATGATATGGATGGTGAATTTTTTGAGGACAATACACTTTCGGTTTATATCAAACGGCTTCGGCAGAAGCTGGGCGAGGATGGTGCATACATCGAGACGGTGCGTGGAATGGGGTACCGGTTCCGGAAGTGATCGTGCGCACATAAGGTGCTGGTGATTGGTTTCGGATACAAACTGTAAAAAATAGCGTGGAAACGCATTGTTAATGGATCAGATATGCAGGTGAAAAGTTACGAATTACAACAATTTCATAAACAATTTTTCTTATACGGCGGTATCGCATACAGCATATACGCCGTTTTTGCTGTGCTTGTTTTGTGGCTGCGTGGCCGGCAGTTATGGGTGGCACTGTTGCTTGGCTGTCTGCTGCTTGGAAGTGCTTATGTGGCAGGGCGTCGTTCGATCGGCACTATGAGCCGGGAGCTGCGGGCAATCGTAGATATTATGAACCAGATTCTCGAAGCGCCGGAACAGGTTCCGGCAGAACCATATAAGCAGGGCGAGCTTGGAGAATTATATACGAATCTGTACAAGCTGGTGCAGGCGTTAAAGGAGAGCAACCGTAAAGAGCAGGAGGAGAAAATTTTTCTGCGGGATATCATGTCGGATATTTCGCATCAGTTGAAAACACCGCTTGCGTCGCTCACGGTATTTTTGGATCTTCTATATGATGGGCGTGTGCCAGATGTAGATAAGCAGAAGCAGATGCTTTTGGAATCAAAAAATCAGGTCAGCCGCATGGAGTGGATGGTACTGTCCATGCTGAAGCTTGCGCGAATCGAGGCGGGCGCCATCCAGTTTGAGAAGCATCCGTGTAGCCTGTATGCGCTTGTGGCACAGGCGAAGGAGAGTGTAGCATATCTGACGGAAAAACGCGGGCAGCAGATTGACGTACAGATCGACGAGAAACAGATGCTCGTCTGCGACGGAGACTGGCTGACGGAAGCAATCATTAATTTGCTGAAAAATGCATCGGATTATTCCGGCGAGCAGACGACGATTCATATCTGGACCGAAGACAACCCGATGTACACGCGTATTTATGTGAAGGATGAGGGCTGCGGCATCGCGGAGTCCGAACTTAAAAATATATTCAAACGCTTCTATCGCATCAACAAAGAGGTCAATCCGAATAGTGTCGGAATCGGTCTTTCCCTGACGAAATCCATCGTCGAGGGCATGGGTGGTAAGATCTCGGTACGAAGCGAGCTTGGCAGCTATACGCAGTTTATTTTAACGTTTGTGCATACATAGATATATTCGAGGGTATGTAGTTATTTTTCTCCACAAAAACTCTTGCTATTTTCACTATGCTATGTTACCTTAAATAAAAGCATTAGATTTCAAATTCTATTTTATGGGAAACCATATCTAATATTCTTAGAATCCAAGAACTTCGATGCTTTGAATTCATATTACAACATAAGCAGAGAGGAAATGGACTTTTAGGAATAAAGCATAGTTGTTTTCTCCTGCGCAGCGAGCAATACGCTCAGAAAAGGAGGAACAGCATGGGTAGAAAAAGAGCAAAACATGCGATGAAAAAGGCAGCAAAGAGAGGAAATGCAGTAGAGGTATTGACTGCAAATCGGGAGTATAAGGATACGGTGTTCCGAATGCTATTTTCGGATAAGAAGGAATTGCTATCCTTATATAATGCACTGAACGGTACGAATTATGAATCACCAGAAGACCTGGAGATTACAACTCTGAAAAATGCGATATACATGACGGCGAAAAATGACATTTCGTGTGTAATTGATATGCGGCTCAATCTGTATGAGCATCAGTCAACGGTAAATCCGAATATCCCGCTCAGAGATCTGGATTATGTGGCACGGACATTTTCTCTGCTCTATAGAGATGATGATATTTATTCACCACGGATTATTCGGTTACCGAATCCAAAGTTCATCGTGTTTTATAATGGATTGGAGAAACAGCCGGCAAGACGCGAATATCGACTTTCCGATGCGTATGCAAATGCAGAGGAACATCCTAGCTTGGAGTTGATCGTCGTTCAGTTGAATATCAATCCGGGCTATAACGATGAATTTCTTATAAGTTGTCCTACGTTGTGGGGCTATATGAAATTTGTGGAGAAAATTCGAGAAAATCAGAAAACAATGCCTCTTACAGAAGCCGTGACATGTGCGGTGAATGCATGCATTCAAGAGGGCATATTGGCAGATTTCTTGAAGAAACATAAATCAGAGGTGATTGCTATGAGTTTATATGAATATGATGAGAAAAAGCATGAGCGAACTATGATAGATATTGGACGGGAACAGGGAGAAACACGTAAATTAGTCAATCAGATTATAAAGAAAGTGCAAAAACAGAAGACTCTGGAACAGATTGCGGATGAGTTGGAGGAAGATACGGAAACGATTTCACCATTGTATGATGCGGTTATTCAATCGGCACCAGCTTATAATATAGAAGCGATTATGGATGCAGTAGCAGGCATGCGGATTTAACAGAAAACAATTGAGTTATTCCGATCAAAGTGTTACACTCATAGAGAAATATTGCTGAAAAGCAAATAAATGAGGTGTAGAAATGGAACAGACAGGTGGAAAGTGGATGTCTCTGATCGGGGCATACATGATTGTAAAAGGAATTGTCAATCTGATATTGGGATTTTCGGCTGGAAATGTTGTGACGTTGCTGATCAGTGGCGTGCTTGCATTTCTGATCATCAAGGGCGTGCCTTATATGAATTATGTAACTGGCGCGTATCTGGCGCTGATGAGCGTGATACATATTATCCCGAATATTCAGGGACATCATTGGTTTTATCTGGCAGAGGGGATTATTGATCTGATTGCAGCGGTTGTATTGTTTACAAGCGGAAGAACCAAGGAATCATAAAGCGAAAATAAAAACATGGAGGGAGTACAAATCCTGCCATGTTTTTCGTTTCTTTATAGTAATGCGTGGAAATTGTACGTTTCTTGTATAATAGGATAGATACCATACATAGCATTAAATTATTTTTTATATATATAAAAATGGAGCGGGAAAATGAACGAACGATTAGACAAACAGATGGATTTCATCCGGGAAATCGACAAGGAGAAATTTATCACCCGGATGACGAAGTTAACCGATGGAAAGCGTCGGGAAAATGATGCAGAACATGCATGGCATATGGCGATTATGACGATCCTGCTTTCCGAATATGCAAATGAGAAGATCGACGTGTTGCGGACGGTCACGATGCTTCTGATCCACGATCTGGTGGAGATCGATGCGGGCGATACTTACGCCTATGACGAGGAAGGCAAGAAGACGCAGGAAGCGCGTGAGAAGAAAGCGGCAGACCGCATTTACAACCTGCTTCCAGAGGATCAGGCGAAGAAACTGTATGGTATCTGGTTGGAGTTCGAGGCGAAGGAGACACCGGAAGCGAAATTCGCGCGGGCGATGGACAACCTGCAGCCGATGATGCTCACTGCAAGTACGGGCGGCTTTGATTGGAAAGACCGTGGCGTGCGTGCGGAGCAGGTAATGAAGCGCAACGAGATCACGCCGGAAGGTTCGAAGACGCTGTGGGACTATGCATATGAGAATTTCCTCAAGCCGAATATCGAGAATGGGAATCTGCAGTCGTGACAGCATGAAAATCAAAATGTGCATGACATATGATTATCAGAGAATGCGGAATCAGAAAAGAAAAATAGAATTACTAGATATAATGGAGGCGAAATATCGTGTCCGAAGAGACAACAAAAAAGAAGAAAAAATATGAGATTGATATGTGCAACGGTGCCATCCTGCCGAAGCTGCTGGCATTCACGCTGCCATTGATGTGTTCGAGCGTGCTGCAGCTTTTGTTCAACGCGGCAGATATCATCGTTGTTGGAAATTTTGCGGGAGATACCGCACTTGCAGCAGTCGGAAGCAACACAGCACTCATCAATCTGCTGACGAACTTTTTCCTTGGACTGTCGATTGGTGCAAATGTACTGGTCGCACGGTTCTATGGTGCGAAGGCGGAGGAAGATGTCAGCGATACCGTACATACGGCGATGCTTCTGAGTGTTTTCAGCGGCATTATTCTGACTGTGGTCGGCTGTATCGGGGCGAGACAGATTCTGATCTGGATGCAGACACCAGAGGATGTACTTCCGCTTGCGACAACCTATCTGCGCATTTATTTCATAGGTATGACATCGATGATGATATACAACTTCGGCAGTGCCATCCTGCGTGCAGTCGGAGATACGAAACGACCACTTTACTACCTGTCAGCGGCAGGTGTTATCAATATTGGACTGAACCTGCTGTTCGTAATCGTGTTCCGCATGAGCGTGGCGGGTGTCGCACTTGCGACGGTTATCTCTGAGACGATCTCTGCCAGTCTGGTCATCCGCTGCATGATGAAAGAAAAGGGCAGCATCCGTCTCACACCGTCGAAGCTCCGGATTCATCCGAAACGGTTTGCAGAGATTCTGCGGATCGGACTCCCGGCGAGTCTGCAGGGGGTGATCTTTGCCATATCCAATGTAATCATCCAGTCGTCCGTCAATTCCTTTGGCTCGACGGTCGTTGCCGGAAATTCTGCGGCAAGTAATATCGAGGGCTTTGTGTATGTGTCGATGAACTCATTTTATCAGGGGACGATCAGCTTCACGAGCCAGAATGTCGGCGCGGGCAAATACGAGCGTGTGAATAGGATTTTATTTACGGCACAGGCATGTGTCATTGTGACCGGGTTGGTGCTTGGCAATCTGGCGGTATTCTTCGGACCGGATTTGCTTGGATTTTATACAAGAAGTGCGGCTGTGAAAGCGGCTGGTATGAATCGTTTGAAGATTATATGTACAGTTTATGCGCTGTGTGGTATTATGGATGTCATGGTTGGCTCACTGCGCGGACTTGGATATTCCGTGATGCCGACGATTGTATCGCTGATTGGCGCGTGCGGACTTCGACTGTTGTGGATATTTACATTTTTCCGCATGTACGAACAGTTCCATACACCGCAGTCGCTGTATCTGACGTATCCGGTCAGCTGGATTATCACGATATGTGCACACGTGGTCTGTTTTGTGATCGTGCGGAGAAAGATAAGCAGGCGGTTGAAGACGCAGAGCGTGACACAGTAATGTACAAACATATTTGGCATGCGGTATTCGATGATGCAGATCATGCGGATGATACATGTGTATGCAGAAAATAATTCTGGGCATAAATAAGATATAAATTTCAATATAAAGGAGACTTACGATGAAACAGGGTATCATATTTGACATGGATGGCACATTGTGGGATTCTGCGGATGGCGTCGCAAAGTCATGGACACAGGTGATTCACAACGAGTATAAGAAAGACATGGATATCACAGAAGCGGATGTGAAAGCTGTGATGGGAAAGACAATGGATGTGATCGCACAGATCGTATTTCCGGAACTCGATAAGGAAGCACAGCAGGCACTTCTGGAAAAATGCTGTGACTGGGAGAACGAGTATCTCCGCAGAAATGGCGGTAAGCTTTATCCGGAGCTGGAGGTAACACTGAAAAAGCTCAAGGAAAACTATCATTTATACATCGTAAGCAACTGCCAGAGCGGCTATATCGAGGCATTTCTGGATTATTATAATTTTGGACAGTATTTTGAAGATATTGAGTGTTATGGAAATAATGAGAAGAGCAAGGGGGATAACATCCGTCTTGTAATGGATCGGAACGGTCTGGAGCAGACAATCTATGTTGGCGATATCCAGGGCGATTATGATGCGACGATGCAGGCTGGAGCGGCTTTCATCCATGCAAAGTATGGATTTGGAACAATTAATGCGAAGGTTGCAGAAATTGAGAAGTTCAGCGACCTTCCAGAAGTGGCTGCCAGAGTATTTCGGGAGATGGGAGCGTAATCGGCACATAATAGGATAACGGATGTGCGCATGATGAAAGAAGAGGGAGACTGGTAGATTGGAACAGATGATGCAGGCAGAAAAAACGGACGATACACGTAAGGGGATTACAGGCAGTACGCTGAAGATCATTGCCATGATCACGATGCTGATCGATCACATTGGCGCAACAATCGTGTTGCAGTTTGTCCAGCGCAATCCCAATAGCTTTGACGCGCTTGGAAATGTGCGTATGACAGGGATGGTTATCCTGTATTATATTCTGCGTGGAATTGGCAGACTTGCATTCCCGATTTTTATCTTTCTGCTGCTGGAAGGATTTCTGTATACGCATAACCGGTTCCTCTATATTGGACGACTGCTGCTTTTTGCGGTTATTTCGGAGATTCCATTTGACCTGGCAGTGAATTTGTCTGCGAAATGGATTTTGAAAGGGCATTTTCTCGAATTTACCAGTCAGAATGTATTCTTTACATTGGCAATCGGCATGATTGTGCTGACAGCGTTGGAGGGGCTGCGTGCCCTGCAGATGGATACGATTTTAAAAACGATTCTGACCGTTGGTGTGGCGGCACTTGGCGCGGCGCTTGCATATGCCATGCATACGGATTATGGAGCGATCGGTGTATTGGCAATCTGTACAGCGTATGGATTCCGAAATCAAAAAAAGGAACTGCGGATGGCAGCTCCCTGTGTTGTATTATCGGTATTAGATATGTTAGAATTATGCGCGCTTGTGGATGCAGCCATTGTGCATTTCTATAATGGGAAACGCGGTTTGAAATTAAAATGGGTATTTTACATATTCTATCCACTGCATTTGCTGATTCTTGCAGGCATCTGTGTATTGCTTTTTAAATAGAGAATATTAGGCATAATTATTATACATCAGACCACTGTAAACAGACTGCGTATACGTTGCGGTCTGTTTTTCTTTTGCGTTTGGATATGTCACGATCAGTCGGTCGATATAAGCGAGTGGATCTAAGGTCAGACGATCGACAGTTTTTCCGATATCTGTGCGTAGACTGGAATTATCGCCAAACAATGTATTTAATGTGTCGTAAGAAATACCGTTCGCCTGCGCTGCATCAAAATGCATGCGGTGATCCGCGCCAATGGTGATGCCGATGGAAGCAAGCTGTTCTTCATGGCGTGTGACAATACCGGAGATATCGTGATAGAGATTCCGGCTGCCGATGGACGTTGGCTCGCTTTCCTCAGAGAGGGTTACCAACTGATTATAAGCATCGGTAAAATTCGTCAGCTGGTCGACAAGCAGACTTTTGTCCGGCGTGAACTGCACATTTACCGGAGTGTCTGTGACCTTGTAAAAATCGAACTCCGCAACCTGATTGATCGAGATATGGTTGGAGGCTGAGGTATGCACGAGATCGTTGATATAAAACCGCGCATTTTCCGGGTAGGTCTGTATCTGATCCAGCCCAAATGTATCAATTACATCTGCATCCTGCTTTTTATTGAATGTAAAATATAAGGAAGAAGCGGTCTCTGGCGTGCCTGTATCTGTAGATGCAAGCATGAGTGCACTTGTATTTCCTTCCTTTATAATAGAGGCGCGTACATCAATGTGCCTGCGGTTGATCTGATCGGCGAGCTGTTCCTGCAGCGACAGGTTTGTATCATTGTCGGAGACAGACAATGTAAATGGCAGATTGCCGTGCATTGTCTGCATGGAGAAACTGTAGCCGCCAGGTGCGAGTGCTGTGCCGTCGGAATCAAGATAAGTTCCCACATTGACCTGCTCACTGGCAAGCTGGTCGATCTGCAGTGTCATATGATCTGGGAGTTCGCCGGATGCATGTGCACGGAAAGAACCGGATATTGCATCGGGATTATCCGTGAAGATCTGCTTCTTCGTGTAAAGTTCGCTGTCAGGATTCGCCAACTGGTCGGTGATGTCCCGCAGGGTTAACGCCTGTTCCTTGATGCCAATCATATGCTCCTGTCTCGATTCCGAGAGGGAAACCAGATAGAGCGGCGACGACTGATTGTATTTGGAAATACTGTTATAAACAGCTTTGAGTTCGGAAGCCTTGTGCGTGCGTGTGCGGCGCTTCGGTACGAGATCATGGTTTAAATAATTGTACACGTGTGATATATTCATATAAGAAGGCCTCCTTTCCCAATATAACTGCATTGTTATTATTAAATATATTATAAATATCGTAAAAATTCAACTTTTTCCTTGACTTTATATGCATGTTTTGTTATTCTAAAGCTTGCGATGGAAGAGGTCCTTTTTTTTTGCACGAAAAAAGAGGATTCTAAGATGTCATCTGTGAAAAAATAAATATGGAGGTGGACAGTTGTGCGTGTAAAAATTACATTGGCATGTCAGGATTGTAAACAGCGTAATTACAATATGACAAAGGATAAGAAAACGCATCCAGACAGAATGGAAACAAAGAAGTATTGTAAGTTCTGTAAGAAGCACACGATGCACAAGGAAACAAAGTAATCGGAGGAGTAGTCTATGTCAAAAAAAGAAGAGACTTCTTCACCTTCCTTGAAGAGAAGCTGGTTTCAGGAGCTGAAAGCAGAGTTCGGCAAGATCACTTGGCCGACAAAGGACAAGCTCGTGAGACAGTCTGCGGCTGTAATCGTGATTTCCGTAATACTCGGATTTATCATTGCAGGTGTGGATTACCTGTTACAGATCGGTTTAACTTATATTGTTGGTTAGGTAGGTGAATGTATGTCAGAACTATTCGAAAACGAAGCTGCAGCATCTGGAACACCGGAAAGCGGAATTCCGACCGATGGTGAGGCAAGATGGTATGTAGCTCATACCTACTCAGGTTATGAGAACAAGGTGAAAAATGATATCGAGAAGACTGTTGAAAACAGAAAGCTTCAAGAGCAAATCCTTGAGGTAACCGTACCGGTTCAGGAGGTAATTGAGACAACAAAGACAGGCGCGAAAAAGACAGTTCAGAGAAAGTTGTTTCCGGGTTATGTTCTGGTTCATATGTATATGAACGATGTTACATGGTATGTAGTTCGTAACACACGGGGTGTTACAGGATTTGTAGGTCCGGAATCCAAGCCGGTTCCACTCACGGAACGCGAAATGCGTGCAATGGGTATCGTGACTGAGGCACCAGTGGTACACATTGATGTGGAGGTTGGTGATCAGATCAAGGTTATTACCGGAGCTTGGGAAGGCAATGTTGCTGTTGTTAAGGCAATTAACGAGAGCAAGAGAACCGTAACCATTGACGTTGACATTTTCGGACGTGCTACATCTGTTGAGATTGGATTTGGAGATATCCAGAAGATGTAAGAGGTTTAGGAGGTAGCTATAATGGCTAAGAAAGTAGAAGGATATATTAAATTACAGATTCCTGCAGGAAAGGCAACACCTGCACCACCTGTTGGTCCTGCACTTGGACAGCATGGTGTAAATATTGTACAGTTTACAAAGGAGTTCAACGCAAGAACTGCTGATCAGGGCGATATGATCATCCCTGTTGTTATCACAGTTTATGCAGATAAGAGCTTCAGCTTTGTAACTAAGACTCCACCGGCAGCAGTACTGCTTAAGAAGGCGTGCGGCCTTAAGTCAGCATCTGCAACACCGAACAAGACAAAGGTTGCAAAGATTTCTAAGGCTAAGGTTCAGGAGATCGCTGAGCTGAAGATGCCGGATCTGAATGCAGCAAGCCTTGAGGCTGCTATGAGCATGATCGCTGGTACAGCTCGTTCTATGGGAATCGAAGTTGAGGATTAATAAGAAATAATCGTAGGAGGGTCGCTCCCGCAAAAACTACAGGAGGTTTATTTGAATGAAAACAGGTAAGAGATATTCAGAAGCTGCAAAGCTTATTGAAAAGACAAAAACATATGACTTAGAAGAGGCTGTTGCACTCGTTAAGAAGACAGCCAGCGCAAAGTTTGATGAGACAATCGAAGCTCACTTCCGTCTGGGCGTAGATGGTCGTCATGCAGACCAGCAGGTTCGTGGTGCAGTTGTTCTTCCTCACGGAACAGGTAAGACTGTAAAGGTTCTCGTATTTGCTAAGG
>ERZ808246.2295-NODE-2295-length-12165-cov-5.264079_pt1 | contig 12165 bp, 15 predicted proteins | sample MGYA00521083_ERZ808246 | MGnify/ENA primary metagenome ERZ808246 (study PRJEB31516, sample SAMN03275577) | gut metagenome | biome: mammalia-associated habitat; material: feces | host: Papio cynocephalus | place: Kenya | collected 2012-07-07 ...
CTCCTCTTCGAGTAGCACGCGATACCTGGCCTGCGGAAATTGCAAAATGGGAGCATCTGAAGCACCTGACCTACGCAGTCTGCGTGGGGACACCGAAGGAGCGCCGCACTGCACTTATGTCCAAAGCCGACATCACCATCATCAACAGAGAAAATCTTGGCTGGCTGATTGATTTCAGTGGTTTCGATTTTGATTATGATATGGTCGTCATTGATGAGCTATCCTCCTTCAAAAATCACAAATCAAAACGATTTCAATCCTTGATGAAGGTCAGGCCAAAGGTAAAGCGGATCATCGGTCTTACCGGTACCCCTTCTTCCAACGGTCTCATGGATTTGTGGGCCGAATTCAAGCTTCTGGATTTTGGAGAAAGACTTGGTCGCTTCATCACCCACTACCGCAACAACTACTTCATTCCAGACAAGCGAAATGGCGAAATCATCTACTCCTACAAGCCCATGCCCTATGCCGAGGATGCTATCTACCGAAAAATATCGGATATCACGATTTCCATGAAATCCACTGATCATCTGCAGATGCCGGAGCTGATCACATCCCAATATGAAGTGCAGCTATCCGAAGAGGAAGAAAAGCGCTACGAGGAGCTCAAAGCAGACTTCATACTGGAGCTCCCGGAGGGTGAAATCACGGCTGCCAATGCGGCTTCTCTTACTGGTAAGCTGTCACAGCTTGCAAATGGTGCCATTTATGATGACGACGGCAACATCCTGGAATTTCATGACCGAAAACTGGATGCCTTGGAGGATCTTATTGAAGCTGCAAATGGCAAGCCTCTTCTGGTGGCCTATTGGTTTAAGCATGATCTGCAGCGCATCAAGAAGCGCTTTGATGTAAGAGAAATCAAAACCAGCAAGGATATTATGGACTGGAATCATGGTGATATCCCTGTTGCCGTCATCCACCCTGCCTCTGCCGGTCATGGACTGAATCTTCAGGCTGGTGGATCAACACTTATCTGGTTCGGGCTGACCTGGTCTTTGGAGTTATATCAGCAGACCAACGCTCGTCTCTGGCGACAAGGCCAGACCTCCGGCACTGTCGTCATTGAGCACATCATTACCAAAGGCACCATTGATGAGCGCATCCTAAAAGCGCTGTCCCTGAAGGAGGTTACACAAAACGCATTGATTGATGCGGTAAAAGCAAATCTATGACAATCTACGACAACATAGGTCAATCCGAGGAAATTTTATTATTCGGAGGTACTCTATGAATGCAAAAGAATATTTATCCCAGGCCCGCAACCTGGATCAACGTATTATCACCAAGACGCAGATGATCGATTCCTTAAATGATCTGGCTACCCGATGCACCACCACCTATTCGGATATGCCGAAGAATCCAAATCACGGCAACTCCCGTCTGGAGGAATGTGTCATGAAGATCATCGACCTGGAGGAGCAGATCACAAGAGACATGGAAAAGCTGGTGGATTTGAAGAAAGAAATCACCCACGTGATTCATTCTGTCTCCAATCCAGAATATCAGGATCTTCTGGCGAAGCGTTACATTTGCTGTGAAGCCTGGGAAAAGATCGCCGTGGATATGAATTACGAGCTTCGTTACGTTCATAAGCTCCACAGTCGAGCTCTGCAGGAAGTAAAAATTCCTGAGTCAAACGAAGATGGCCACAAAAAGACATAGAATGACACTATCGCCTCCTGATAGTATTAGACTAGCAAAAAAGAAAATCACAGAAGCCTTGTAGGATCTAATTCCTGCAGGGCTTTTCTTATGCTGCAAGGAGGTGAATCAGATGCCGAGAAAACCGAAGCGCCCCTGCTCATACCCTGCTTGTCCTAACCTCACAGACGGTCGCTTCTGCGAGGAGCATGCCAAGGAGGAAGCAAGACGCTACGAGCACTATGAAAGAGATCCCGCTACCAAACGTCGCTACGGTCGTGCATGGAAGCGAATCCGTGACAGCTATGCTGCTGCTCATCCACTTTGTGAGGAATGCCTTGCGAAAGGTGTTTATACACCAACCGAGGAAATCCATCACATACTTCCACTGTCTCAAGGCGGCACCCATGATCGTGAGAATCTGAAAGCATTGTGCAAAGCCTGTCATGCACGCATCCATGCGGAGCGTGGTGACCGCTGGCACAATACACAAAGCTGATGCGTTATCTTTGTGCACCCGCCCCCAGGGGCGGTCTGAATCTCTACGACGCTGCTGCCGTGGAACGGGCGTGGGGTCTCACGCACAAAAACGCGTTTTCAAACGGGGTAATAGGCCCCGGACAAGGAGGTAATGTGAAATGGCTAAGGACGGAACCAACCGTGGCGGCGCTCGTATCGGTGCCGGAGCCAAGAAAAAGCCCTTAGCTGAGAAAATCGCTGAGGGTAATCCGGGCAAACGAAAGCTGACTGTCATCGACTTTGAAGATCAGGCTGCTGATCTTGAAGGTCAGCAGATGCCCAAGCCATCCAAGCTCTTATCCGCGACACAAAAGGATGGGAAGCCGCTCGGTGCAGATGAAATCTACAAATCTACCTGGGAGTGGCTGGCGGAACGCAGGTGTGCATCGCTTGTTTCTCCACAGCTTCTGGAACGCTACGCAATGAGCGTTGCCAGATGGATTCAGTGCGAGGAAGCAATCTCCGATTATGGCTTTCTTGCCAAGCATCCTACGACGGGAAATGCTATGCAATCTCCCTACGTAGCCATGAGTCAAAACTTCATGAGCCAGACGAATCGGCTCTGGATGGAAATCTATCAAATCGTAAAAGAAAATTGCGCAACGGAGTACAAGGGCGAAACGCCTATGGATGATGCGATGGAACGCCTGCTCCGTGCAAGGAAAGGAAACTGATATGGACTATCGTGAATTTATAAATCTTCTGAAAAGCTATCGTCAGAAGCTGAGCTTTCAGCAGTTTAGTACCCTTCGTGGACAGGCCAAGGCCGGTGATATTGATGCCGCCTACAAGGGCCTGCAGAAGCTCATCAGGAGGAATGCCACATGCTAATTGAAAAGAAGAATGTCGCAGAGCTGCTTCCTGCAGATTACAATCCCCGTAAGGATTTAAAACCCGGTGATCCGGAATATGAAAAGCTGAAGCGTTCTATCGAGCAGTTTGGCTATGTGGAGCCAGTCATCTGGAACGCCACTACCGGCCGTGTGGTTGGCGGGCATCAGCGCTTAAAGGTCCTGCAGGACATGGGCATGACGGAGGTTGACTGCGTCGTTGTAGAGCTTGATGAGGAACACGAAAAGGCTCTGAATGTTGCGCTCAATAAAATCAGCGGCGAATGGGACAATGATAAATTGGCACTGTTAATCGCAGATCTGCAGGGTGCTGACTTTGATGTCTCCCTCACCGGTTTTGAACCTGCTGAACTGGATGATCTTTTTAAGGATGATGTGAAGGACGGGATCAAGGACGATGACTTCGATGTTGATGCTGAGCTTGCAAAGCCTACTATGACAAAGTCCGGTGACCTCTGGTGCCTTGGTCCGCATCGACTTTTCTGTGGCGACAGCACCAAGCCGGAAAGCTATGAAGTGCTAATGGCTGGCAAGAAGGCAAACCTGGTAGTCACAGATCCACCTTACAATGTGAACTATGAAGGCTCCGCTGGTAAGATCCAGAATGACAATATGGATAACGACTCCTTCTATCATTTCTTACTGGATGCTTTCAACAACATGAACGCCGTCATGGCAGATGATGCATCCATTTATGTTTTCCATGCAGACACAGAGGGGCTTAATTTCAGAAAAGCCTTTGCTGATGCAGGCTTCTATCTCTCCGGCTGCTGCATTTGGAAGAAGCCCTCCCTGGTGCTGGGCCGTTCACCATATCAATGGCAGCATGAGCCTTGTCTGTTTGGCTGGAAGAAAAATGGCAAGCATCAATGGTACTCCGGTCGCAAGGAAACCACCATCTGGGAATTTGATAAGCCAAAGAAAAATGCCGATCACCCAACCATGAAGCCGGTGGCATTGATTGCCTATCCGATCATGAATTCAAGCCTTACTAACTGCATCGTGCTCGATCCATTCGGAGGCTCCGGCAGCACACTGATTGCTTGCGAACAGACCAGTCGCATTTGCCACACAATTGAATTAGATGAGAAATATGCAGACGTCATCGTGAAGCGTTACATCGAACAGGTAGGCACTTCCGATGGCGTTTCTGTTATCCGTGACGGCCTAACTTACTCCTATGATGAGGTCGCTGTCTCCGAGAAATCTGAGCAGGCATAATCCACACTATGTGCTGCTATTTTCCGGCGAATCTTTGGTACATATATTAGCCCTGAATAGCTTGCTATTACGTGCCTTCAGAGTGATTAATGTACTACCAAAACAAAGGAGGATTCCACTATGGAGATCAGATTTAACGTAACAGGAGCCAAGAGAAAAGAGCTGGTAGAAATTATTTCACAGGTAACCGGATGCAAGCAGGTTTATAAGGGAATGCCAAGCGCCGCCTACGAGGTCGCATACATTACCATCAGCAAGGATGGCACAGTAAGCTACGATGAGCGAACAGAGGAAAGTACCATCCAGGCGATCCTCAAAAAGGCTATTGCCGCAGGCTTTACCGCAGAGGCTGAGGATACCACTACTACACAGACAGAATCCACGGTCACTGAAGCAAGCACAGCTGCAGCAGAGGCCAACATTGCCGCAGCCGCATCAAGCACCGGCCTGGTGATTTCCTTCCCTGCCGATAAGGTCAATCTGGAAAACCTGCGAAAGATTCTGGAAAGCAAGTCAGACCTCATCAAGAAAGCACTGGAGGTTGAAGCCTTCCCGATTGAGGAGCACGACGATCAGGTCAGCTTTCCTTGGTGGCCCAGCATGCCGGACTTCGATGCCATCACCGCCTACACTGCTTTCCTTTCTGCCCTTTGCAAGATGAGTAAGGAACAGAAGCGTATCACAGCAAAGGCAAAGCCGATAGATAACGAAAAATACGCCTTCCGCTGCTTTCTTCTTCGCCTCGGCTTCATCGGAGACGAATACAAGCAAAGCCGCAGGATCCTCTGCAGATACCTTTGCGGCAACAGCTCCTACGCAGGAGGTGAAGGCCATGTTATTCGCTAACAGAGCGCAGGTTGAACGCCTGCGCCTCCGCTATCCCATCGGAACCAGAGTGGAGCTTGTTGAGATGGATGATGCTCAGGCACCGCCCATTGGCACCCAGGGAACGGTAACCGGTGTGGATGATACCGGCAGCCTCCTGGTGGACTGGGATAATGGCTCCGGACTGAATGTTATCTACGGTGTGGACCGAGTGAAGAAGCTATAAAATACACAGTTTTCTCCCCTACATAGTACTGGATCTTTGGTCCATATATTGTCAGTAATCTGCTTGCTATTATGTGCTTTCAGAGTGATATATGTACTACCAAAAGAAAACAGGGAGGCACACACCATGATGAACATTTTTGAAGAAGCTTACAACAAAATCCAGGAAGCAAAGAAGGCCTATGCAGCCGCCACCAACGAGACGGAACAGGATGCAGCAAGAGCCCTTTACAAACAGGCAACCGCAAAACTTGAGGGCTTAAGCAGCACAGAGAAGTGCATCTGGAAAGCTTACGAAACTGCTAAGGATTGCGGCAACGAGTACATCAACCTAAACGACACCATCCGCGATGAGGCAGTCGAGGGCCTGGTAGCCTGCATGAAGAAATACGGCATTGAGGCCTTCACCTTCTCTTCCACCTGGAGCAGCGCAGTTGAAACCGCATGGCTTTTCCAGAAAGCCGGATGCACCTTGGCGGGCCTGCTTGAGATCAACAGCCAACACAAAGCCTTCATGAGCGACGAATACGAAAAAGCTCACGGCTACCTTTTCAAAGTAAACTAAGAAGGGCAAACGCATGTGGCATGAAGGAAGCATTCTGATTCCAACAGCGGAAGGAAACAAGATTGCAAAATACCAGGTCAAGGCTTTCGACAAAGGCAGCGAATATGGTATCAATGGCGGCAAAATCAGTAAGCTATGGATTAGATTGGATGGTAAGATCATCGCAAGCTATGACAGAGGCTGGGATATCAAACCAGATGAAAACAGCCAGGTGGAGCAAATCGCCTACTGCATTGTCTTAGAAAGCTACAACTAAAACAGGAATCAACCATTCCAGAAGGACCGCCCGAAAGGGTGTGTTCCTCGTTATACGATATTTATGGGCGGTCGCACCGATTGGTGGCGGCTTATTTTTATGCCTGGAGGTGAAGCATGTGCGTAAATTAAAGAAATACAAACCAACCAAATTTAAATCAAAGGACTCTCACTATGATGCAGATGCTGCAGATTATGCGGTGAGCTTTATCGAATGCCTTTGCCACACCAAGGGCACCTGGGCCGGAAAGCCCTTCGAGCTGATTGACTGGCAGGAGCAGATCATCCGGGATCTCTTCGGTACGCTGAAACCAAATGGATACCGTCAGTTCAATACCGCCTATGTAGAAATTCCTAAAAAGATGGGAAAATCTGAGCTTGCAGCTGCCGTGGCCCTCCTTCTTACCTGCGGTGATGGTGAGGAGCGTGCCGAGGTTTATGGCTGCGCCGCTGATCGCCAGCAGGCGACCATTGTCTTTGATGTTGCTGCGGATATGGTGCGGATGTGTCCGGCGCTCAACAAGCGTGTAAAGATTCTGGCTTCTCAGAAGCGCATCATCTACACCCCTACCAACAGCTTCTATCAGGTACTATCTGCAGAAGCCTACTCCAAACATGGCTTTAACATCCACGGTGTTGTCTTTGATGAGCTCCACACTCAACCCAACCGAAAGCTCTTTGATGTTATGACCAAGGGCTCCGGAGATGCCAGAATGCAGCCACTGTATTTTCTCATCACCACAGCTGGCACAGATACACATTCTATCTGCTATGAAACGCATCAGAAAGCTAAGGATATCCTGGAAGGCAGAAAAATAGATCCTACCTTCTATCCTGTGATTTATGGTGCGGACGAATCTGATGATTGGACGGATCCGAAGGTCTGGAAGAAAGCAAATCCCTCTCTTGGCATTACGGTCGGTATCGATAAGGTCAAGGCCGCCTGTGAGTCAGCCAAGCAAAACCCTGGCGAGGAGAACTCCTTCAGACAGCTTCGTTTAAATCAATGGGTAAAGCAGGCGGTCCGCTGGATGCCAATGGAGAAATGGGATGCCTGCTCCTTTGCAGTCAACCCGGATGATCTGGAAGGTCGCGTCTGCTATGGCGGCCTGGACCTTTCTTCCACTACAGATATCACAGCCTTCGCACTGGTATTCCCACCTCAGGACGAGGATGACAAATACGCCATTCTCCCATACTTCTGGGTACCGGAGGATACGCTGGAGCTGCGTGTTCGTCGTGATCACGTGCCATACGATGTTTGGGAACGACAAGGCTTTCTACAAACTACAGAAGGTAACGTCGTCCACTACGGCTACATCGAGAAATTTATCGAGCGCTTGGGTGAGAAATACAACATTCGTGAGATTGCCTTTGACCGCTGGGGAGCTGTCCAGATGGTACAAAACCTAGAGGGCATGGGCTTTACCGTGGTTCCCTTCGGCCAGGGCTTTAAGGATATGAGCCCACCTACGAAAGAACTCATGAAGCTGACTCTGGAGGAACGTCTGGCGCATGGTGGCCATCCGGTTCTTCGATGGATGATGGATAACATCTACATCCGCACGGATCCAGCTGGAAACATCAAGGCTGACAAAGAGAAATCTACAGAAAAAATTGATGGTGCGATTGCCACCATCATGGGACTAGACCGCGCGATTCGCTGCGGCAATGACACCGGTGCTTCTGTCTACGATGACAGAGGCATTTTGTTTATCTAAAGAAAAAATGATGATCACACTACTATTTCTTGGACTGATTGTGCTGCGTGAAGGCGTCAATCAGGGAATTGGAGGTTTTGATGAATATACTTAGTGGACTTTTTAAATCTCGCGATAAGCCGACCAACAGTCTGAATGGCTCCGGCTATCGCTTTTTCTTTGGTGGCACCACCTCTGGCAAGGCCGTCAATGAACGCTCTGCCATGCAGATGACGGCTGTATATGCCTGCGTAAGAATTCTATCCGAATCCATCGCGTGCTTACCGGTACATCTTTATCAATATAAGGAAGCTGGAAGCAAGGAAAAGGCCCTCTCTCATCCACTGTATAAAATCCTGCATGATGAGCCCAACCCGGAAATGACATCCTTTGTTTTTCGGGAAACGCTGATGACGCACCTGCTGCTGTACGGCAATGCCTATGCGCAGATTATTCGCAATGGCAAAGGTCAGGTCATTGGGCTATATCCGCTAATGCCTAACCGCATGACCGTGGATCGTGATGGACACGGTCACCTCTACTATCAATATCAAATGCAGGAATCCGATGCACAAACCATGAAAGCTGGAACCGTAACACTCCAGCCCTCGGATGTGCTTCATATACCTGGCCTTGGTTTTGATGGATTGGTTGGTTATTCGCCCATAGCCATGGCCAAGAATGCCATCGGCCTTTCCATTGCCACTGAGGAGTATGGCGCTAAGTTCTTTGCAAACGGAGCCACTCCCGGAGGCCTCTTGGAGTTTCCGGGCACGGTTAAGAATCCGGACGCTATACGAGAAAGCTGGAACAAGGGCTTCTCCGGCAGCAATTCTCATAAGATTGCAATCCTAGAGGAAGGAATGCACTACACACCTATCTCTATCAGCCCGAATGAAGCACAGTTTCTTGAAACACGTAAATTTCAGATTGATGAAATCGCTCGAATCTTCAGAGTCCCTCCTCATATGGTAGGTGACCTGGAGAAGTCGAGCTTTTCTAATATTGAGCAGCAATCACTGGAATATGTGAAATACACGCTGGAGCCATGGATTGTCCGCTGGGAGCAGGCTCTGAATCGTGCCCTTCTATCCGATTCCGAGAAGGCTGCTTATTTCGTCAAGTTCAATGTAGACGGTCTGCTTCGCGGTGATTATCAAAGCCGCATGAACGGCTACGCTACGGCCCGTCAAAACGGATGGATGTCTGCAAATGACATCCGTGAGCTTGAAAACCTGGACCGCATCCCAGCCGAGCTTGGTGGTGATCTATATCTCATCAATGGCAACATGACCAAGCTTGAAGATGCAGGAATATTTGCAGCCTCTTCTGCTGCTGGAAAGGAGGACGATTCCAATGAAGAAATTCTGGAACTGGAAAAATCAGACACAGACGAATCAGGAGACACAGGAAACAGTGACAACAAGAACACTGTTCCTGAACGGAACCATCGCCGAGGAAAGCTGGTTTGATGACGATATCACACCGGCCCTTTTTAAGGAGGAGCTCTTAAGCGGCTCCGGGGACATTACCGTCTGGATCAATTCACCTGGCGGCGACTGCGTTGCTGCCGCCCAGATTTACAACATGCTGATGGATTATAAGGGCAACGTTACCGTCAAGATTGATGGTATTGCCGCTTCTGCTGCATCAGTCATTGCAATGGCCGGTACCAAGGTAATGGTATCTCCGGTATCAATGCTGATGATTCATAACCCGGCCACGATGGCCTTTGGTGATTCAGCAGAAATGCAAAAGGCCATCGCCATGCTGGACGAAGTCAAGGAATCCATTATCAATGCCTATGAAATCAAAACCGGCATGAGCCGCGCCAAGATTTCTCATCTGATGGATGCCGAAACCTGGATGAACGCCAACATGACCATTGAGCTCGGCTTTGCGGATGAAATTATGAAGCGTGACACACAGGATGAGGCTGTTTCTCTTCCTGCCGCCTCTGCTTCCTTCTCTCGCGCAGCTGTCACCAATTCTCTCATTGAAAAGCTGGCAACGAAATGCCATATCCCGGCAAAGCCTACTGAACCTGTTATTCCGGAGCGCTCTGTAGACAGTCTCATGGAACGCCTGAATCTTATCAAACAACACATTTAATGGAGGTAATACTACTATGACGATTAATGAACTTCGCGAAAAGCGTAACAACGCATGGAATGCTGCTAAGGCATTTCTGGATTCTCATCGTACCGAGAAAGGTACTCTCACTGCCGAGGACGATGCAACCTATACCAAGATGGAACAGGATATCGCAGACCTTGGAAAGGAAATCGCCCGTCTGGAGCGCCAGGAGGCGCTGGACGCAGAGCTTTCTAAGCCGGTAAACATGCCGCTTACTTCTAAGCCTGCCTCTAGTCCTTCACAGGATACAAAGACCGGTCGTGCATCCGACGCCTACAAGGCCGGTATGCTCACTGCTCTCCGCTCCAACTTCAAGCAGATTTCGAATGTGCTTCAGGAGGGTGTAGATGCGGACGGTGGCTATCTGGTGCCGGATGAGTATGACCATCGCCTGGTGGATGTCCTTACTGAGGAAAACATCATGCGTAAGCTGGGGCACAAGATCACTACTTCTGGTGAGCACAAGATCAACATTGCGGCAACAAAGCCTGCAGCCGCTTGGATTGAGGAAGGCGGCGCACTTAGCTTTGGAGATGCGACCTTCGACCAGATTTTGCTGGATGCCCATAAGCTGCATGTTGCCATCAAGGTAACCGAGGAGCTTCTTTACGATAATGCCTTCAACCTGGAGAGCTACATCATCGACATGTTCGGTAAGGCCCTTGCTAATGCCGAGGAGGATGCCTTCTTGAATGGTTCCGGTGTAGGTCAGCCTCTGGGACTTTTTGCTGCAACCGGTGGCGGCACAGCCGCTATTTCCACTGCCTCCCTTACTGCGGATGATGTCATCAAGCTCGTGTATGCGCTGAAGCGTCCTTATCGTAAGAACGCCAAGTTCATCATGAACGATCAGACCATCGCTTCCATCCGACAGCTCAAGGACAACAATGGTGCTTATATGTGGCAGCCTTCCCTTATTGCTGGTGAGCCGGATAAGCTCCTGGGCTATGATGTCTACACTTCTCCGTTCTGCCCTGCTGGAAAAATTGCCTTTGGCGATTACAGCTACTACAACATTGGCGATCGCGGTACTCGTTCCTTCAAGCAGCTCACGGAGCTCTTTGCCGGAAATGGCATGATCGGCTATGTTGCCAAAGAACGTGTGGATGGTAAGCTCATCCTTCCGGAGGCTGTACAGATTCTTACCATCACCGGCGGCTCCAAAGCTGCCAAGGCCTAAGGCTGCCTGAGTACCGGGTGGCGTCATTTACGATGAATGACGCTGCCCTTTCTATATTTAAGGAACGGAGGCGATGAGAAATGCTCATTACATTGGAAGAAATGAAAAACTATCTGCGAGTGGATTTTGATGATGACGACGCGCTCATCGAAGCTCTGATTAGCGCTGCAACAAGGATCTGCATGGACATTCTCCGTACAGAGAGCTCTGACGAACTATCTGCTTGTGAAAATGCAAAGGCTGCTATTCTTTATACCGCAGCTTACCTATATGAGCATCGGGAGGAAGCCGATCATCATGCACTGACACTCACGCTACGATCTCTTCTATTTGGTGCCAGAAAGGAGGTTTTCTGATGAATATTGAACTTTTAAATGTCCGCATCTTCATTACCAAGAATGAAGTAACTGTGGATGCCGTCGGAAACCATAAAACAAGCTGGATCCCCTACTACAGCTGCTATGCAACTGTAAGCTCTGAAGCAGGCAAGGAAGATACGAATGCTGGAACGATTGTAGACGATACGAAGGTCGATTTTACCATTCGATGGTGTAAAAAAGCTGCTTTACTGGACTCCACGCATTACCGGGTGGAATTTAACGATACGCTTTATGACATCAAAGCCATCGACCACATGAACTACAAGAAAAAATGCATCAAACTATCCTGCCAGAAAGTGAGGCGCTCATGATGGCAACCGATCGTATAAGCATTGGCCAGATGGCGGAGGCGATTATGGAGGGACTTGAGGAATACGCCACCCTTGCAACGGATGAGTTAAAGGCATCTGTTCGCAAGGCTGGCAAAACCGTCAAGGATGAGATTGCTGCAACTGCCCCAAAGGACACCGGGAAATACGCAAAGAGCTGGGCTGTGAAAACGCAGAAAGAAACGTCCAATTCCCTGGAGCTCGTGGTTCATTCTAAGAATCGCTACCAGCTGGCTCACCTTCTGGAATTTGGCCATGCGAAGCGAGGTGGTGGTCGTGTTGCCGCCAAACCTCATATCGCACCTGCTGAAGAAAAAGCTATTGATACGCTGGAA
>ERZ808246.2299-NODE-2299-length-12155-cov-3.626860_pt1 | contig 12155 bp, 16 predicted proteins | sample MGYA00521083_ERZ808246 | MGnify/ENA primary metagenome ERZ808246 (study PRJEB31516, sample SAMN03275577) | gut metagenome | biome: mammalia-associated habitat; material: feces | host: Papio cynocephalus | place: Kenya | collected 2012-07-07 ...
ACTTGACATTTTACCGATTTACCGATATACTAAAATTGTAAGGAGGTATATTATGCCTGATAATAATACTGAAACTAAAGATTCATACACTTTAGTACTAGACCGCCTAGAGGCAATGGAGAAGCAGTATGACGCACTAGCTAAGAAATATGATGAAGTTACTGCTTTTAACAAAGTTTTGCTAGAGCGTAAAGAAATTAAGGTTAATACTAAGACTGAAGATGAAAAATTTGTTGACGCTGCTAAAGAAAAGTTCGCAAAGATGCTGAAAGGAGAATAGAATGAGCACCTTATTATCTAACAAGGAGGTATTAGCTGTATTAGGCTTGCCTTCTGACGTTATTACTAATTTGCAATCTAATGCGCAAGAGACTTATGAACCTGCTTCTAATAAATTTTTAAATGGTCTTGTTAATAAAATTACGAAGCAGCAAGTTGCTGTTACTAAATTCACTAACCCTTTCACACTCTTTGATAAAGACCCCTTAGCTTTTGGTGATACAATTGAGAATGTTCGTATTGATGTTAGCAAAGGTACACCATATGCTGAGACTACTGATGACCCGTTTGCTCGCACTAAGCCTGTTGCTAAAGGTCGTTATATTACAGATAATTTTGAATATCAATGGGCTAGCACTATTGAGCAAAAAGAACTTGCTAAAGCTTGCTTAGCTTCTAATGGCTTTATGCAAATTAGCGATGCTATTGTTGAATCCATGAATACTGCTCGTAATATTGAAGAATACAACGCTGAGATTACTTATCTTAATAAAGCTGATTTGTATGCTAATGGTATTGAAAGTATTGCAACTAAGGCTGTTGAAGCTGATGAGAAGAAAAAAGCTAAGCTTATTACTAAAACCCTAGCCAAAGCTCTTAAAGACATGACTTTCCCTGCCACCGATAATAACGCAATGAAAGTTATGAATGTCTCTAAGTTTGCTGACCTTTATGTTATTATTAAAGAAGATGTTCTTCAAGATATTAACTTTGATTTCCTTGAAGGTGTCTTTAATTTATCTAAAATTGAACTAGCTAAACATTTTATTGAAATTCGTTCTTTCCAAACAATCAAGAACACTAAAGAGGCTAGTACTAATGCTGTTACGCCTAGTGTAACAGGCGATGACCTTGCCTTTGTTATTCTTGATAAGAATGGTTTTGATAACCATGTTATGCTTGATATTGGTACTTCTATTTACAACCCTAAGAAACATTATACGAATATGTTCCACACTTTATGGAAGATTTTCAATTATCGTAATGATTTCAACGCTCGTGCATTTAAGATTGATAGTACAAAATAATCTTATTATAGGTTCTAGCCCTCTCCCTTAATAGAGGGCATTAAGGAGGTTGTATGAATATTAATTTTTGCTTTATAGATGGTATCTCTACTGAAAACGAACCATATTTTGATAATATAGAACAGCAAAAAACGTATTTTGATAATATAGCAAATACTACTATTATTACAAATACCTTTTATCCTCCTTATTATCATAATGTAATAAAGCTTGATAGTGTTGACATAGATTTATCATCAAATTATAATTATGTTTGGTTTGAGTACAGCGGTAAAAGATACTATTATTTTATTGATAATCTTTCTTACATTTCTGAGGATGTTATTGCTATTAGTATTACTATGGATACAATTCAAACATATTTCTTTGATATAAAAGTTCATTCAGGAGTTATTAGGCGCAAATTCATTGATAGATATTACCACAATCAAGCAGGGTGGTTTATCAATAGAAATTATATAAGAGAGAATGTGTCTTGTGGAACATTGGGAACTCACACTATCACTAATATGTCTAGGATTACTGACTATGACGTTCCAAGCAGTACCGATGACCATATTACAGGTTGGTATGTGATTACACAATCCAGCAATAAAAATCTTAGCGGTGCAACATATAGTATTCGTTTTAAGAGCACTATCTCGCCTTATTATGTTCAGTTAGTACCTGTTATTAATAATGAAATTGGCAATACCATAACATTGTATGACGCTAGCGGTAGTCCCTTTAAAGGCACAACAGAGAGAACAATTGGTCACGAAGGTGGTCTTGCAGTTACTAGGACAATATCTTATTGCCCTTTAAATATCTTTTATGGATATGTTAATTATAGCGATGATGGAGTTCATGTTGATGCTAATTCTAATATTAGTGCTTGGGGCGATGACAATGCTTGTGCGTATGTTGCCTCATTACAAACAAATGACTCACATGCTAAAGTGCCATATTTTTCTAGCTTAGGTGGCTCGTTATCAAAAAGTATTGCTCTTAATGTAACTCGCAATGCTAGTAAGAATATTGATTATAATTCTAAATATATTCCTGCCATGTTAGATGAGAACTATTATCGTATTAGCTATGGCGATGGACGAGAACAAACGCAGTATCCTATTCATTTACTAACAACTTCTCATTTAACCCTAGAGTATACATTTGATTGGTTAGGTTATTTGTATTTTAGAATGTATGAATCAGGTACTGTTGATAATCAATGGAACAAGTATAATACAGCTGTATTAGTTAATCCTAGTGGTAATGATATTCTTGTAAGCGGTGCAGAAGACTATGAAGCGCATAATAAGTGGGCAATAATCGGAGCTATAGCTTCAACGGCTATAAGTTTTGGTGCATCTATTTTAACAGCAAATCCACTCCCCGCCATTGGTTCCGTTCCTTCTCAGGTTGTGGGTACTACAGCGAATATCACTGCTGAAGCAGCTGGAAGTCTTCCCACTTTTACTTCTAATAAACCTGTTAAATATGGTGGTGCTACGCTTGGTGATAGGCGTCTTAAGTACAATTACAAACTTGCACCATGGGTTGGTGACGATAGTAATGCTTACCCTGTTGGCTCATACAACATTCGTACTCGAGGTACGCAAGGTCTCACAATTCCTGGTAACGCATTTAATGCTTTTCAAATCACTGCTGGAGCTGTTACTGCTAAAGCTAACGCATATAGTTCGCCAGCAACTGTAAAGGCGACATCTAATTTAATGCAAAATACTGGCTTGCATAATGGCTTTATACGAAGAGAAGAAGTTAAAGTTAGCGATTATGAAGCTTGCGCTCAATATTACCACCGCTATGGCTATCTTGTCAATGAATATTTAAACCCAACAACAACTATATTTGCTGATGTAAATAGTCGGTACTATTTCAATTATATTGAGCTCTCTGAATGTGACATTGAACTATCTTGCCTGCAATTTGATTCTTGCATAAATGATATCTCTACTCGCTTCCAATCAGGTATTCGCCTTTGGAACCCAACTATTACTACTACATCTTCAGGAACCTCTATTAGCTTCTCAATAGGCGATTATAGATATGACAATGTTGAAAGGAGTGCTCTCAATGGCTAATAATCTATGGTATTATTATTATTCTAATCCTGATGCCTATATAAAACAAATTCTCACCAAAGAAGGCATTTCTTTTGACGATATTATTTGGTGGCAAGATATTATCAATACTCGCCTTTCGATGTTTCGCTACCCTAATCTAGAACGCCGTAATCTACTTGGAGGTCTTAAATCTAAAGACCTTGAGTATGCGCTTCTCTTGCAGGTGAATCTCTGCTTTGCTGATGTTCCTGCTATGGGTGGTTGGCTTACAGCTATTTACACCGCTCAAGGTTCTCTTGACTTTAATCGCCACCCTACTGCTGTTAAACTTACAGCCTTGAACGGCGCTGATATTCCTGGAACATACCCCTACTCTTCTATTATTCCAATCTATGACAACAACCTTGGCATTCCTCGTATAGCATCTTTATTATCTTATATTCGAAAGATAAAGAAGATGGACGAAGATGTGCTCAAGCTTTGTGATGTAGCATGTCTCCCAGCAATCATAACAGGTGACAAGAAACAAGCTGCAGCGCTGAAAGAAGTTGCGAATAAGCTCAATATCCGAGACCCTTTTATTGTTGGCGACTCGGCTCTTGTAGGGCAGGTACAGACGTTCGACATAAAGCTAGCTATATCTCCTATTGACATCTACGATTTAAAGATTAAGTACAAAAACGAGTGCTTAGCCTCTATGGGCATTTACAACGCAGAGCAGAAAAGAGAGCGTTTAATCACGCAGGAGCTAGTTAATCAAAATGACTACAGCGACTTTACCTATAATTCAGGTGTGCTACCCCGTAAAGAAGCTGTACGATTATTGAAGGAAGTCTCGGGTATTGACATTGGTTTTGAAGAAGTGTACGATTATAACTATCGTGAAAACACTGACATCGAAGCCGAAAAAACACAAGCTATGGCGAAGGCTGAAGCCAAGGGTGAAAAAGAAGGTAATCCTGATGCTGGTAAAGGAGGGTTTGACAATGCACGCTGAGTATACGATGACTTTCAAAGACTTTGTAAACGATAATCTTGAATGGTTCTCTAGCAATATTAAGCTCTCTACGGAAAAGATGACAGGGGAGTTGCAATTAGCTCTTTCTTCAATGTGGGATTTTTATGAAATTGCTGGTGAAACTATTGGAGATTTTAAGTTAATGTTGCTAGACACTTTAAATGAACATAAAGCTTATTATGAAGATATGATTAGCAATTATGAAAAAGCTTTTGATTATGCTAAGGCTGTCGAAAGAGAAACCGATAATGTTCATATTGAGCTTCCAAATAAGCAAGTTAGTCCTACTGATTACGATAAATATCCATCTTCAATAGATAAAGTAAAGGTTAATGACCCTGCTCGCTTTCTACTTCTCAAACAGCAATACTTATCGCAAATTCGCAATCTCTATAGAGAGTTCGCTTCTCGTTTCACTGATTGCTTCATACACATATTTTAGGAGAGACATATGAAAAAATATTTTAATCTTGCTGAAAACACTCTTAATTTCCTAGGCGTTGGATTCGCACTAACTGATGTTAATAACATAATCAACCTAATCTTGCTTATCGTTTCTATTCTTGCGATAGTTGTTAGAGCTATATTCGAAATAAAAGAGCACCTAGAAAAGAAAGAGTTTGATAAGATTGATGATACTATCAAAGACGCCGTAGACGATATCGAAAACAAGTTACCTAAAGACAATAAGGAGAAAAAATAATATGGGAAAATTCAATTTAAGCTCAGTATATACAAGCGATAATATCTATTCGGTTCTAAAGTTGCTTAAAGCTCTTATCGATACTCTTGATACTTATTCTTTCGAAGAGCCAATCTTAGACAAAGACGGCAACCCTATTCCTATGGATTGGTTCAAGAATCTCTATAACAGCATTCATGGCGATAGCAATGGCAATGTTGAGATTGGAAAAGACGCTCATGTTGACGGGAATATCAATGCTGATTTAAGCGCTATTATTAATGGCAGCATCAAGCTTGAAAAAAATCGTATTTGCATAGGTTATAATACAGTATCTCCAATTTACCTTACAAAAGTGCTAAGAGCTGATTTAACATCAAAAACTGAGTACCCAGCTATCATACAAGTAACGTCTAACAGCTACAATTGCTTCCTGTTCAATTATAATAATATTGAGTTTTGCAGTAGCCCTAGTTCGGCTCTTACCTTTACTGATGAAGGTATTACCATAACGGAAACGCCATTAGTTAATTTTACTTTAGATTTTGAAAATGTTTTTAATGCACTTGCTCAATATGATACTCTTTTGTTAGAAGTAAATAGATGTGCAAAAACAGACACCGATAACACGTTTACAAATACTCAGTATTTTGAAGCACCAATAGCTGTAAAGTCTATCTTCACTAACACGGGTTCAGTCAATATTCCAATGGATTCGCTTTCAGGAACTCTAGCTGTAGCAGAAGAAATAGAGGAGAAGTATCAGAAAAAACTCTTCATTCATACTATTCATATCCAAGGCGCACTATCTGATGGTGGACTTCCTTTTAATGTGTGCTTTACAGCTCTTCTTAATAATAACACTCCTATAGATTCCGTTCAAGACCTCACCACACAACTTAACGGCACTAGATATGCTTGCACAGGCTATGCAACTAGCCACCCTGTTTATATTGACATCGGTGCAACCGCAGCAGCAACCGTGATATGTGTTACTGATGATACGGGTGCGCGTGATATTGCCCTTAGCGCTGTATCGAACATCAGCATTCAGGACAATGTCTTCACCACTGCGTGAGACGATTAATCTTGGTTACTGCGGTTGGAGGTAAGCTTCGTGGTAGAGGGGTATCGCTCTTGAAAAATAGAGTCTCTCGCGCTGATAACACCCCTAGCAATAACTCCTTACTCCGTGTAACATATACGAAAAAACCCTCTAAGCAAAGACCTTGCCTCTAGAGGGTTTTCTTTTATTTTGTTTTTTCGCTCGGCACTAATACTACGCAATCTTTTTTCATGTACTCGCTATTACCAACATATATATTCAACTTATGGCAATAGTGATTGCTTAAATCATACTTATTATGCTTATCCTTATCATAATACAGGCAATTCTTGCATATTCGCAATAGCTCTCTTCTTGATTTTATCATATGCTTCCTTATCCTCATATAAGTAGACCACCCTGCAGTACCCATAGCCACCTAAGTTTATCCATTCCCAGTGCACGCTTTCAACTTCAATATAGCACTTATGTTTATTGAAAAGAATATCTGCCATGCGTTCAAGTTCTCTAATAGAAGGTATACTAACGCCTGTAAAGTCTCTATAAGTCTCAACCAACTCGTCTCTATCCATGAACGCTATATCGTACTGACTCAGTCTTTCGTTCATAATCATACTGGCTTTCATTGCAAATCCTCCATTATTGCTGCGAATATATCTGCTGTCTTCTTGCTGTCAAAATCCACCCTATTATCATAGTAGAACCTGTTAAGTATACTCTTGCATCTCTTCTTGAAATAATCAAGATAGAAATAATTAACCTCGCTACCTTTGCTCAAGTAATACACATTATTCCCTTTAGCTTCATAGTCTTTGCGATAAATGTAGAACCTTTGATTTTTACTTTTATCATCAGTATAAAACGTTAAGAATAGGGTACAACCTCTTATGACAACCTTAACAAAATTCCTAATATCCTTAGGCTCTTCTATTATGCTAGGCTCATTAGCACTGCCTAACACTTCATTATCATAATGATATCTGCCATAGCTAGTATCGTGTATCAATCTATACAATGGTGTCTTTTTTTCCATCTCCAATAGTTTCGGCGAGTTCTTTGGCAATTCGCACATCAAGCCTCTTTTCTTGTCTATGTACACGCCATTGAATGTTGGCACTGAAAAGTATTCAAAATATGGGTTATACAAGTCAACGTTGTTTCCTAGTATCATTACTCTATAGTTAGTCCTAGTACGCACCACGCTTGATATGAACTCTAGCAACGCTGTCACCTCATCAGTAAGATACCTTTTCTGCGAGTGTCTCTTCAGTGTAGCCTCATCATATATTATCGTTGTCACTTTTTCGAAACTAACGCTCTTAAAATCAACGCTAGTACTAAGTGCTATACCATAGCCTATTATGCTATCTTCAAAAGAGAATGTCCACATGTCAGCATTAGCCTTATACTTCACGCCACCAAAGACAGGGTCTAGACTTCTCTTGGCTATAAATTTTTTCAGTTCAGGCTTATACCTTCTAAGATATATAAACTCTTCACCTTTCTTATTGAACTTATTGCCAACGTCTATAAATGCTCCAGTAGTCTTGCCGATGCCTCTGCCACCAATAGCTATATCTAGCCAGATGTCAGGATAATACGAATTAAACTTTTTAGTGTTCCAATAAATATCGTTATTACTATTTAATTTCAAAGGTAGTTTCATGCAATACTACGCCTCCTTTAACTCTCTGTGGCAGTTTCTTACCGCCACATTTAAAGCCTATATCAAACTCATCAAACAGCTTCAGTCCATATTCCTTTATAATACTCTCCTTCATTTCCTCGCTCATTCCAGCGCAGGTAATTTTCATCTTTTTTTCCTCGTATGTCAAGTAGCATTTTTGTCTCACGTATTTGCTCATCTCTTCAATGCCTTCAAGTTTGAACTTTCCTAACTCTGTTGCGTCTACCATTCTATCGCTCATCTTTGCAATAGCATGCACGCTATCAGTGTCGCAATAAACAAAGTTTTCATAGCCAACGCTCTCAATAGCATCATCAATAATCTTATGCGCATAGCTTGTAACAGCAATAGCTACAGGCAGGTAGTAATGCGTGCTTTCCTCATAGTCAGTATATCTAAACTTAACCTTCTCATCTTCATAGTAGACAACCTTTTGCCTTTTCATAGCGTCCGTACCAAACTTTCCGTATAGGCAGTTGAGCATGAACTTGTCTACTTGCTTCTTGCCGAGCTTGTCCACCTTCTTACGAGAGTACCATTTATCTATATAGCTGGTGAACATTTTAGTGGAGGTGTAGAAGCCATAGCCGTCTAGGTAAATAAAGCTGAGAACGTCATAGTGGCGCAGTAATAGTTCATAGTCTATTGTTGATAGCCATAACTCTTCCTCGCCTTCAGAGTAGGTGTAATAAGAATCTCCTGAAGAGTATAAGCCACCTTTCTTCAGCAGAGTTGGCATATGATATTTCTTTAGCATGAACTCTATCCTAACGTGCATTAGCCCGAATTTAAAGCGTTGCAGAGATGATAGAGTCGCGCAATGCACAGGCAAGCCGTAAGGTAGAGCACAATTGCGCATAACATGAGGGTACATAGAGTTGACATCGTAGCGTAGAACATTAGTAAGGATACGACCTTGATAGAGCGGTGATACTTGACAACGTCCACCCCTATAGGCTTTACGCCATTCGCTGAGAAAGTCTATATCAAGAGTAGGAAAGCAGTAGGATAAAAAACGGTCATCACAAGAGCTAGTGTAAGCGTTGTATGCACAAGAGGCTGTAGTTCCTTTAAGCATTCCATGTGCTTTGATTTCAGCTAGCGCCATAGCAACAATACGAACATCATGCTCAACATAAGAGATGCGAGCAGCGTCAATAGTATAGTCATCATAATCTATTTTCTCCTTAAGAATAGGTAAACCAAATGAGGTAGCTATGTAAGAGACTTTAAATGGCAATAGCTTCAGCGAGTCTGCGAAATGAAGAGTGCGTTTAGCAGATACTCGCACGTCTATTGTATAAAATTCACCCATATCACCTATAAGAGTAGAAAATGTTTTAGGTGGTTTATCCTTATAGTCGGCTTTATAGCCTATAGAAAAAAGATAATCTAGTAGAAATGCACCATCAAATTTCAAGTTGTGAAAATAGATAATTTTTCCGCATAGATTATTACGGCAGTATGAGAAGAATTGTTCTATAGATGAGCCGTGAGTTATAGCGTTACCATTACTATCGGCAATAGCATAAAGCCACACGCGAGTATAGCCATGAAGTTGGTAATAGCGTTCCGAGGTGGTTTCAAAGTCGGCAACGAACCATTCTCGTGCTGTAGGCATTATCTTTTACCCTTATTGCGAACGTAATCGTCCTCAGCGTCACGGTTATAAGACCAGTAAGTTTGTACTGCCTTTGATTGAAAACGCTTAGGTACAAATGGTATATAGGCATTGCCTTTAGAGGTAATACGAATTTTGAGTTTAGCAGATTCGATAGCGTTAGAGATAACTTCCATAGCATCATCATCTTCTAAATAATTAATGCCTTTAAGTCCGTGATAGTCAGGGTCTTTAATGTCAACACCTAAAGTTTTAAATAAAGAGAGTATATCATCATAGCTTCCCTCACCATCGAAAGGCAGTATTTCGTCAATAGAGCCGTAGTACATTCGTGTTAAGTCAGGTAGAGTGTTGGCTGCAAGAATATCACCTAGTTTAGTTTTATCAAGATTAGAAAGAGTCTTTTCAAGTACCCGCAATTGGTGATTTCCGCCTGTAGCAGAGATAACTTCTTTCAGTTTGTTTATGTAAGTATTGGAATACTTTTCCGCACGGATAGTAGAATATTCCCCGCTAGCAATAAGAGCGTCACGAGTTAAGTATTCTTGCCAGTAGCGGTCAATATCGGTAGTGCTACGAGAAGTTTTAGAAAAGAACTTGCGGAAAGAAGCTTTATCCTTAAAGAAGTGAAGGTTAAGAGCTTCATATTGCTGTTGAATGGACGCACGATTATATCCCTTGTAGGGGTTCCGTGTGTTAGTATGGTCAGCAGTCCACCGCATAGGCTTTGTCGGTGCATGCGAGAGTATATCAGGTGAAATATAATAGTCTTTATAGAAAGTAATTCGACGTTTTTTCATAGATAATATCCTTTCATAAAGAAAAAGCCCCTATAGAGTTTTAGTCCATAGGGGCAGTAACCATTCCAGAAGATTGTGCTATTCGTACAACTTTTCTAAATCGTCAACGCTAATAGTTTCCACTGGAACGGCAGTGCAGTTGCGGTAGTCTTTAAGAATAAAGATAAAATGCTTACGCCCTTTAGAGTCAAGTTTAGGCTTTTTAGTGTCTTTATCCTTATCAACGACAATAGCATAGTCAGTAGGGGCAAGTTCTAGGAGATATGGAAAAGTGCTTTCAACGGCAAGGTGCTTAAGCTTTTCCCCGTAGAGAACGGCACGATAGGAGGGCGTAATAATGGTGTTTTTTCCGCTATCGTCAGTGGTGGCAATGGTAACGGAATCGACATAGTTACCATTATCGTCAAGTTGCTTGACGTAGCCAAAATAGGCGGGGAATTTATGCCCGTCACGGGTGGTGGCAGTTTTACTACAAAGTTTAAAGAAGATGTTAGACATGATAATTTTTCCTTTCGTTGTCTAGGGTATTAAGATGTTCAGTAATAGAGAGAGTATCATTGTAGGAGTTGTAGAAGATAGTAACATAGGAAGTAGTATTATTAAAGATGTAAACAGGCGACATTATGGAGAGTTTTTTACGAGTAACTTTAGAGTTGTTAGAGGTTAATATTGAGATAGTATTATTGCTAGTATCAAAGTGGCAATAATAATATTCGGTTGGAGTTATAGAGACGAAAATATCCGCCGTAGTAGTGGCGGTAGTACGAGTTTCCACCCATAGAGGTGTAACAATGTTAGTTGTTACTAGCATTGTTATAAGCCTCTATGAGAATATCAAAGATATAGAGAATGTTGTTCTCTATAAATACCCTAAGGAAGGTGGTATCCGTAAAAGCAATACGGATAGGCAAGTGACAATAGCTATCATAGATAGCGCCTTTATTAAACTTAATAGAGCGCTCACTATGATTAACCACAATGGAAGAGACGCCGCTTATAGTGTCATTCCAAAACACTACGCGAGTTTCTTTTTTTGTTGTCTCTAAATAGTATGGTTCACTAATATTAACAACAACTTTTTTGATAGTATTCATGATAGTTCCTTTCAATAAAATAGAGCCCTTAGAACGTTTCTAAAGGCTCTAGAGCTTGTTTTGAGAGTGGCTCTAAAACTCTTCCGTATCGACAACTTTAGAGATTTTAACCTCTTCGATAGGCTCACTAACGGCTTGCGTCTCTATTGACAATTCATCAAATTTAGTGACTTCGAACAAGAATGGGTCACGCGTTCCTTGTAAAGCACCTTGAACGGGAGCTACCCACACGATAGTTTTACGCGCGCTATCCTTAAAGCCCTCATCACCATAGTTAAGAAGATTGCCTTTAGAGTCTTTAGCCCCGCATTTCCGATAAATTATAGTGCCGTTGTATTGTGGCTTATAATAATCCTCAATGCATTGCGCCGTTTCAGCGCCCGTGAGAGTGAGAGTGTCGACACTAGAGTTGCATAGAAGAACTCTAGTATAGGCTTTTTTAGCGGGTTTCGTCACCTTGAGGCGATAAACCTTATGACCCTCTAATTTAAAGGCGTTGCCGTTTTCATCGTAGGCGATATTGCCGTTTCGCAATTGAGCAATAGCAGTTGCAAGTAAAAAAAATGTTCTCATGATTTTTTCCTTTCATTCATTCAATAGCATTGTAAGCATGTTTTCAGTAGCTTTGATGCTAGCATTTCAAGCGATACTAGTAACGCCTAACAACAGGCTTGCAAGTGTATCAGCGATAGACTTGCAACGTTGCTATAGTTTTCAAATAACAATTCCTTTGAGTATGCTACCCCTCATCGGCAAGACAATTTTAACAATAATAACGTAGTTTGTCAAGCCCTTTTAACAACTTTTTTAAAAA
>ERZ808246.2300-NODE-2300-length-12150-cov-46.577346_pt1 | contig 12150 bp, 8 predicted proteins | sample MGYA00521083_ERZ808246 | MGnify/ENA primary metagenome ERZ808246 (study PRJEB31516, sample SAMN03275577) | gut metagenome | biome: mammalia-associated habitat; material: feces | host: Papio cynocephalus | place: Kenya | collected 2012-07-07 ...
AGTTGAGAGTGTGGGTTCGGCTGAAAGCATGGGTCCGGCTGAGCGCGTGAATCAGACGGAGAATATAAGTCTGGCTGAAAACATGGGCCAGACTGAACGTGGGTTAGAACTAAGTGTGAGTCAGGACTGAGAATCGGGTAGGACTGCATGTCGATCGGACATGGCAGTTCATGCCATGCTTCCCAATCTGCCGACGCTGAGGAGTATGTGAGCGTCGACAGATTGGGTGTTGTCCGATTTGTCAATGCTGGGAGATGCGTAACCGTCGGCAGTTTGGGAGTTGCCCAAGCCACCGACGGTGAGGGGTGCGTAGGCGTCGGTAGATTGGACAATGGGCGTGGCGGTCCGATTGGATTTGACTTGAATTCGGCTTGAATCTCTTTTGAATCCGGTTTGGATCCCCACTTAGTTCCGGTTTGAACCCGGCTTGGGTCTGACTTGGGGTCGGCCTGAGTCCGGCTTGGACTCAGGCCGGACCGGATCAGAACAATCCCGGCTCGTTGAGCTGCGAATGCTTGCGGCTGTACGTGAAGTACACGAGCAGACCGAGCGCGAACCAGACCGCGAAACGCACCCACGTCTCCCAGTTCAGTCCGAGAATCAGGATGAAACAGAACACGATGGCGCAGATCGGGGTGAACGGCACGCCCGGCGCGCGGAATCCGCGATGCGCGTCCGGCTGGGTCTTGCGCATCCACAGAATGCCGGCGGACACGATGATGAACGCCGAAAGCGTGCCGATGTTCACCAGTTCGAACAACACGTTGATGTTGATGAAACCGCCTGCGATTGCCGTCAGCAGGCCGAAGAACCACGTGCCCTTGAACGGCGTGCGGTACTTTGGATGCACTTCGCCGAAGAACTTCGGGAATAGGCCGTCGCGGCTCATCGCATAGCAGATGCGGGACTGGCCGTACAGCTGCACGAGCATGACGGTGGTCATGCCGATCAGCGCGCCGAGATTCACGATGAACGCCAGCCAGTTGAGGCCGGTCTCCAGGATCACGCCGGCGACGGGGGCGTCGATGAACTTCGCGAACTCCTTGTACGGCACCACGCCGGTCATGATCAGCGTCATGACGATGTACAGCACGGTGGAGACGGCCAGGGAGATGAGGATGCCGCGCGGCAGCGTCTTGTTCGGATTGACGGTCTCCTCGGCGGACGAGGACACCGCGTCGAAGCCGATGAAGCTGAAGAACACGATCGACGCGGCGGGCACAATGCCGTACGGCTGCGTCGAACCCGGCTGGAACGTGTAGATGCCATACGGGGAGAACGGCTTCCAGTTGGAAGGATTGATGTACCAGACGGTGCACACGATGAACAGCACGATGATGACGAGCTTGATCATCACCATGATGTCGTTGGTCTTCTTCGTCTGGTTGATGCCGATCGACAGCACCCAGGTGATGACGAGCACGATGAGGAAACCGGGAAGGTTGAAATACGTGGTCACGCCCGGCGTGGTGCCGTACGCCGCGGTCAATTCGACCGGAAGATGCAGACCGAATCCTTCCAGAAGCTTGTTGAAATAGCCCGACCAGCCGGCGGAGACGGTGGCCGCCTGCAACGCGTACTCCAAAATCAGATCCCAGCCGATCACGAAGGCGATGAGCTCGCCGAACGCCAGATACGCGTAGGAATAGGCCGAACCCGACACCGGCGCCATCGCGGCGAACTCCGCGTAGCACAATCCCGCGAAGCCGCAGCAGACGGCGGCCAGCAGGAACGAGACGCACAACGCGGGCCCCGCGGTGAGCGCGCCCTTGCCGGTGAGCACGAAGATGCCGGTGCCGATGATCGCGCCGATGCCCAGCATGGTCAGGTCGAAGGTTTTCAGTGTTCGCTTCAGCGGCGTCGATTCGGACACGAGCTGATCCACCGATTTTTTGCGAAATAGATCCATGGTCGTGAAAATTCCCTGCAAATGAAATACTTGATATGGGCTGACCGGACGGATTTCCGGGACTCTGGCACGCCTCAAACGCCAGAAATCAAAAAGGGGCTGCAGTGGCAGCCGATACGTCCAAAGTGTACAAACCCGGCACGGACAAAAACGTGAAAACACCGTGAAACGTCTCACCATTCGCCGGAACCGCCCGATTCGGTTCCAAACCGTCTCGTAGGGGCGCAAGAATAGGAGCCATGACTTTGAGCGCTACACGTGAATGGGATTTCTCCTCAGAACAAGGCAAGGCGAACTACGAGGCCGCGCAGCGGCAATACCCGGGGCAGGCGATCGTCGATCTGGCTGCGTTGCGGGACAACATGCGTCATTTGGTGAACGTCGTCGGCGGACCGAACTCCGGCACCGCGGTGATGGGCGTGGTCAAGGCCGACGCCTACGGACATGGTCTGATCCCATCCGCGCTCGCGGCGCTTGCGGGCGGCGCCACCTGGCTGGGCACCGCGCAGTCCCATGAGGCGCTATTGCTGCGCAAGGCCGGCATCGGACCTGACCGCTGCCACATTCTGACATGGGTGTACAACGGCACGCGCGTGCCGTTCGACGAACTGATCGACAACGACATCGACATCTCCGTCGGCTCGCTCGCCGGCATCGACGGCGTGGCCGCCGCGGCCCGTCGGCTCGGCAAGACCGCACGCGTGCATGTGAAGGTCGATTCCGGTTTCGGGCGCAATGGATTCACGCCGGCCGGATTCGACGCGGCGCTCGCCAAGTTGGTGCCGCTCGCCAAGGAAGGCGTGCTGCGCATCGTCGGCCAGTGGAGCCACCTCGCCGTGGCCGACGCTCCTGACGTGCCGGAATTCGTGGATTCCACCGACAGGCAGGTCGAGAACTTCAAGGACTTCACCCGCCGTATGGAAGCGGCCGGCATCGCGCCGGAGATCCGCCACCTCGCCAACACCGCGGCGACGCTGTCCCGCCCGGAGATCCACTTCGAGCTGACGCGCCCGGGCATCGGCCTGTACGGGTACGAGGCCGATCCGGCCATGGGCACGCCGTCCACCTATAGCCTGAAACCGGCCATGACGCTGCAGGCGCAGCTCGGCACGGTGAAGGACGTCGAGGCCGGCCATGGCATCTCCTACGGCCGCACCTACCTGACTCCGACCGATACCTCCACCGCGATCGTGCCGCTCGGTTATGCGGACGGCATCCACCGCTCCGCCTCCGGATTCGATATGGAAGGCGCCAAGCACGTGCTGAAGGACGGCGGCCCGGTGCGCGTGATGACCGCCGACGGTCCGCGACTGTATCGCGTGTCGGGACGCGTGTGCATGGACCAGTTCATCCTCGATCTGCACGGTTCCGCAGCCAAACTCGGCATCCACGAGGGCGACACCGTCGAACTGTTCGGCCCCGGCCGCGGCGAGGATCACGCCGAACCGACCGCCGACGATTGGGGACGCGCCGCCGGCACCATCAGCTACGAGATCTTCACCTGCCTGCGCAACCGCATCCCGCGTCTGTACGAGCATGCCGCGGACGTGTTGTCGGCCGAGGACCTCGCCAAACTCGATCCCAAGAGCATTCTGTAAGGTTTCCATAAACACACCCGATGGCGAGCCAAGGAAAGGCGGTGCGTCATGACGAGCGAGGGATACACCCGATTCGACGAGGAACGGTGGGCTCCCGAACCCGCCAAATCCAGCACGCGCACCGCCTTCCAGCGCGACCGTGCCCGGCTCATCCATTCATCCGCGTTGCGCCGTCTCGGCGCGAAAACGCAGATTCTCGTCGCGGGTACCGATGATTTCGCGCGCACGCGGCTCACGCACACGTTGGAAGTCGCCCAGATCGGACGACAGATCGGCGCGTCCCTCGGCTGCGATCCCGACGTGGTCGACTGCGCCTGTCTCGCGCACGACCTCGGCCATCCGCCGTTCGGCCATAACGGCGAACGCGCGCTCGCCGAAATCGCCCGCGATATCGGCGGCTTCGAGGGCAACGCGCAGACGCTGCGGCTGCTCACCCGGCTCGAACCGAAAATACTGTTTCCGGACGGACGCTCTGCCGGTGTGAACCTCACCCGCGCGTCACTCGACGCGGTCATCAAATATCCATGGACCTATGCCGATGCCGCGAACCATCCGAAAGGCGAGCGAAGCGCGAAATTCTGCGTCTACCCGGACGATAGGGAAGTGTTCGACTGGGTCCGGCGAGGCGTGCCGCAACGATTCGCGCGGCCCATCGAATGTCAGATCATGGATTTGTCGGACGACATCGCCTACAGCGTGCATGACGTGGAGGACGCCATCGCCACCGGCGCGTTCGATCCGGGCGAATTGCGCCAAAGCGCGGTGGTCGATGCCGTGGTCGAGGACGCGCGCGCATGGTATGGCCCGCAATGGAATCCCGACGGGCTGGCGCATGCGTTCCTCGGCATGCTGCGCAGAGGAACATTCCCGGAGCGGTTCGACGGCTCGCGCAGGGCGCTTGCGGAACTGAAGAACATGACCAGCACCCTGATCGGGCGGTTCGCCGATTCTGTGGAGAACGCGACGCGCGACGCGTACGGCAATGGTCCGCTGGCCAGATACGCCGGCAACGTGGTGATTCCCGAATCGACCAGCTATGAGATCGTCGTGCTCAAAGGCATCGCCGTGCATTTCGTCATGGCTCCGGGCGAACTCAAGCCGAGCTATGCGAAGGAGCGGCGCATCATCCACGATCTGACGGCGATGCTTATGGAAGGCAATCCCAGGCCATCGAACGGATTGGAAAGGGTGTTTCTCGATGATTGGCGCGAAGCCGCGGACGACGCCGGCCGGCTGCGTGTGGCCATCGACCAGGTGGCGAGCCTCACCGATACCTCCGCGCTGGTACTCTGGAACACATGCCGGGAATGATCAAGAAGGAAGACATCGAAAAAGTTCGCGCCGTCGCCGATCTGTACGACATCGTATCCGAAACGGTGACGTTGAAGCCTTCGGGGACCGGCACGTATGTGGGATTGTGCCCGTTCCATGACGAGAAGACACCGAGTTTTTCGATTCGACCGGCGCTCGGCGTGTGGCATTGCTTCGGCTGCGGGCTCGGCGGCGACGTGTTCGGCTACATCGAGCATCGGGAGAACGTCGATTTCCGCGACGCGGTGGAACTGCTGGCCGACAAATACCATATCGAACTGCATTACGACAAGAGCGACAACGTGCCGGAACACGCCGGCTCGAAGCGCTCGCGCCTGCTGGAGGCGAATGAGGCCGCGCAGGAGTTCTTCGTCTCGCAGCTCATGACCAAGGACGCGCTCGCCGCGCGCAAGCTGCTTGACGGGCGCAATTTCAGCCAGGCGGATTGCCAGCGTTTCGGATGCGGATACGCGCCGCAGGGCTGGGACAATCTCGTGCGCTATCTGGCGGGCAAGGGATTCACCCAGAAGGAGATGCTGGACGCGGGGCTTGCACGGCAGGGGCAGCGCGGCATATACGACTATTTCCGTGGCCGCGTCACCTGGCCGATCCGTGATTCGACGGGGCGCACGCTCGGCTTCGGCGCGCGCAAACTGTATGAGGACGACGCGATCAACGCGAAATACATCAACACGCCCGACACACAGCTGTACCGCAAGAACCAGGTGCTTTACGGCATCGACCTCGCCAAATCGGCGATCGTGAAGAAGCGCCAGGCGGTCATCGTCGAAGGATACACCGATGTGATGGCGATGCATCTGGCCGGCATCGACACCGCGATCGCGACGTGCGGCACCGCGTTCGGCGCCGAGCATGCCAAGATCGTGCGCCGTCTGATCGCCGACGATTCCCTGGGCGGCGTGCAGCTGGTCGGACCGTTGAAGGTCGACGGCCAGTCGTTGAGCTCGCGCGTCGTGTTCACCTTCGATGGCGATGCCGCGGGCCAGAAGGCCGCGATCCACGCATTCGGACTGGATGCCGCGTTCTCCACGCAGGCGTTTGTCGCCGTCGCCGAAGACAACCTCGATCCGTGCGATCTGCGCATCAAACGCGGCAATGAGGCGGTGCGCGCGTTGATCGCCCATGCCAAGCCGCTGTACGATTTCGTGATCGACACCGCGATCAGTCGCTTCGACACCACATATGCGACCGGGCAGATGGGCGCGGTCAAGGCGGTCGCCCCGTTGATCGCCCAGATTCGCGACCGTTCGCTGCTCGACCTGTATTCACGCAAGTCGGTGCGTCGCATCGGCGTCGATCTGGACATCATGCGGCGCGAGGTCAATGAGGCGCGTCGCCGGCTGCATGTGCGCGACGAGGATGCGTACGCGCCGAAACGTCGGTATTCCGGCGGGGGAGCCGAACGCATGGAGCGTGGAATGAATCCGTACGCGAATCCGTCGGTGCGCAAGGCGCTGGAACACCGCGACGCCGCCGAGCAGTCCTACTATCGCATGGATGACGCCGTGTTCATCTGCGAGCAGCAGTTCATGGCCACGCTGATCCAGGTGCCGCTCGCGGTCGATCCGACGCTGTTCGCCAATCTGACGCTGTCCAGTTTCATGACCCCGGTGTTCCGCACCCTGTTCCAGGCCATCGCCGCGGCCGGCGGCCTTCCGGGGAACGACGTGCCGCAGGGACTGTGGATGCACAATCTCACCAAGGCCGGTGGGCCTATGCTGGAGTCTGTCATCAACGAGCTGGCGGTCATGCCGTTGCCGTTGCCGCCGAGCGAGGCGGATGCGGAACGCAACGAAGGGCAACCGGCGGAGAACGCCCAACTGCGCAAGCCGACGGACGACGAACGCCGATACGCGTCCGAGCTCATCACAAGACTGCTCGACACGGGAATCATGCGCAGGATTGGCGCCGCGAAACGCCGCATGGCGCAATTGCCGGACGGCGCGGAGAAAATCGACCTGCTTGGTCAGATCACCAAACTGGAGACTTTGCGTAAGGACCTGCAATCGCGGGTGTTCGGCAACAACGTCGCATGACGCTGTTCGCGGGCATCGGGAACGTTGGCCGGAGCTCCAGCTGGAAGTGTCGGCCGACGCGCCGGCTAGAAGTGCCGGCCATGAGCCTCTACTTGCGGTGCCGAGTCTACGGTCAGTGCCGATTAGTCCGGATCGGGCCGCGGATGTCCGGCGGCAATGCTGGCCGAAGACGGACGGCTTTCAGCCTCAAAAGACATTGCGCTGGTGAACGCATGGTGACGGATCCGAATCAAAGGTGAACCGTCATGGAAATGTTGGTGAATCTTCGGTTCGTATACTGTGTGGAATGCGTTGATTTGCGGTTGCAAAACCATGTTTGTCGGTTTGCAAAGCCAATTCGCAGTAAGCCTGATGGCATGAAAACCATTGGAATGGTCGGAAATCCAGCACGCCGAGGGTTCGTGATAAGGGAAATTTCCGGTAAAGTGGATGCCGGCGTTTGTTTGAAAATCGCCCGGTTTTGCAAACGGTTTGCAAACGGGATTCATGGAGGAATGAATGCGGCGACTGGTCGTCAAAGTCCTGAAGAACGAGACCATTCTCGTTGTAGCTTCCATACTTGCCCTTATCTCTTGTTTTATCGTGCCGCCGGATGGCGAATACGCCGGATACATCCACGCCAGCACCATTTCGCAGCTGATCTGCCTGATGCTCGTGGTCTGCGGATTCCAACGCATCGGCGTGTTCCGCATCATCGGCTCGCGTCTGCTGCACCATGTCAAGACCGCGCGCGGATTGGTCATCACCCTGATCGCGCTGCCGTATTTCTCCGGCATGCTCATCACCAACGACGTGGCGCTGGTCACGTTCATCCCGTTCGCCATCGCGGTGCTGACGATGGCGCATATGGAGGAGCATGCGGTGCTGGTCGGCACGCTGATGACCATCGGTGCGAACGTCGGCAGCATGCTCACCCCGATCGGCAACGCGCACAACCTGTATCTGAAGGCGCTGACGGGCATGCCGGCTTCCGAAATGATCGGCATCATGGCGCCGTATTCCATCATGGCCGCCGTGCTGCTGGTCATCATCTCCTGCGTGGTATTCGGCAAGAAGCCGGTTTCGGAATTCTCCGAGATCGACGGTTCCGGCATCGAACAGAACGTGCTCGCGCCGCATTCCGACCAGCCGCGGCCCGACGAGATCCGCGTGACCGGTTACGGCGCCGGCTATGGCGGGTGGCGAACGATTGTGTATACGGCGCTGTTCGTCGTCTGTCTGTTCGCGGTGAACGATTTCATTCCGTTGTGGGTGATGTGCGTCATCGTGTTCATCGCGTTCCTGTTCTGCGATCGCCGCGTGTTCCGCAATGTCGATTGGGGACTGCCGCTCACGTTCTGCATGTTCTTCATCTTCATCGGCAACATGAAACGCGTGCCGGAATTCTACGAACTGGCCGCTTCATTGGTGGGAGCGCATCCACTGGAGGTGTCCGTGGTGTCCAGCCAGTTCATCTCCAACGTGCCGACCACGTTGCTGCTGTCCGGATTCTGCGATCAATGGCGCGAGCTGATCATCGGCACCAACCTGGGTGGCATGGGCACGCTGATCGCCTCCATGGCGTCGCTGATCGGCTACAAGAACGTGACACGCAAGTATCCGGACAAGAAGGGCCGTTATCTGGCGGTCTACTCCGCGGTGAACGTGCTGTTTCTCATCGTGCTGATCGGCATGAGCTGGATCATCGAATAGCGTTCCGTCTTTGTCGGTTCATCGGTTTTCTCATGGTTCCTGATGGTTCTTCAGCTTTTGATGGTTCCTTACGGTTCTTCATGGTTGCTGATGGTTCCTTAGTCCCTCATGGTTCCTTACGGCTCTTCATAGGTTCTTTCTGATGGTTCCTCGCGGTTCCTCATAAGATGGTGATCGCAGCGGTCTTCCCATCGGATTCATCCGCCGTCCTTTCCGTTTTCCGGCCGCAAGATGCCGGTTCGCTCCCTGAAAGCCGTTCCGCGCGTCCGAGTTGGCAATGACGGATGAACTGACTATACTGTGTTTGGTTTGGCCCTGTAGCTCAGCTGGATAGAGCATGTGACTTCTAATCTCAAGGTCGGGAGTTCGAGTCTCCCCGGGGTCACTGGTTGGAAGCTGAAGACCCTTGGAATTGCAACGATTCCAAGGGGCTTTGTTTTTTCGATATCGTCGCCATATGTCGCCATGAACGCGGATGCCATGTACCGATTGCCCGATTCGTGCAGACGTTACATCGCATGCTGTTCCCGCATTTCGCGCTTTTTCGGGCTTTACGATTGAAGACCCTTGGGATTGCAGCGATTCCAAGGACCTTATTTGCTTTGAAGTTTGCTGATGCTGGTTATGCATGTTGGCATGCCGCTGATGTCGCCGTATGTCGGTCGGCAACGTATGGCGTCGATTGCATTCGTCGATCAGGCATATCGTCGTGTGCGTGGGCTCCATTAAGCTTGCACGGAATGGCCGGCTCCGGTCTTACGGCTGTGCGGGAATGGCGGCAAGTGTTGGAGGGCGCGCGTCGGCGGGCATCCGCCCATCGCACAAGGGAAACCGACATGAGCTTGGATCCACGTGTCGGCGGTATCCGTGGATGCATGCGTGTGGACCGCGTGTTATGGGCGGTATAGTTTCTGTGGAAAGTCGGATGATGTCCGGATGGCCGCAAATGTCGTGCGAAGACGGGATGGAACGTGCGAAGACCGAAGAGAGGACGGAACCATGCTGCATGCGTTGCTCGGCGTATTCGCCGGATTGATCACACCGGTGCAGACCGCGGTGAATACACGACTGGGACGTTCCATCGGATCGCCGTTGCGTGCGTCCATGGTATCGTTCTCCGTCGGTTTGGCCGCGTTGCTGGCGTTGACGCTCGTGCTGGGGCCATATCCGCTGGTGCCTTCATCGGCAGCTGACGGTCCATGGTGGATGTGGCTGGCCGGATTGTTCGGAGCCGCCTTCCTGACGGGCAATGTGCTGCTGTTGCCGAGACTTGGGAGTCTGAAAACGGTGATTATGCCGGTGACGGGGCAGATCGTCATGGGATTGCTGATCGATGTGTTCGGCTGGTTCGGCGCGCAGCAGCGGGAGATCTCGTTGCCGCGCATCGCCGGCACGCTGATCGCGCTGGCCGGATTCCTGATCGCCGTCACCGGTTCGAGCCTGCGATTGCGCATACGTGACGATAATACGGGCAAGTCCGCGGGAAAGCGTGAAACGGCGCATGCGGATGCCGCCGCATGCGTCGGCGCCTGTGGGTCGGATGCGGGCAGCCGAACGGGCATGAATGGCAAAACCGATTTGCTGTGGAGCTTGGCCGGTATCGCCTTTGGTATGTGCTCCGCCGTCCAGACCGCATTGCTTGGCAGGCTGGGCACCGCGCTTGATTCTCCGATCAAGGCGGCCTTGGTCTCCTTCGCAGTTGGCCTGTTGGCGTTGCTCGTCGTCATCGGCGTGACCGACCGCACGTATAGTCTGGGCACGGCATTGCACAAGGGCAATCCTTGGTGGATGTGGATTGGCGGATTGATGGGTGCGACGCTGGTGATGTGCAACTCGTATCTTTCCTCGCGCATTGGCACGGGCATGACGGTGATGCTGTTGCTGCTCGGGCAGGTCGGCGGTGGATTGGCGGTCGACCGTTTCGGGCTGCTCGGCGTTCCGCGCAAGCGGGTGTCCGCGATACAGTACGTCGGCGTGCTCGTCGCGGTCGTCGGCATCGTGCTCAAGGCGCTGTGAGGTGCTGCGGCAGTTGAGATGCTAGTTCGTCTCGCCCGGACCTGAAGTGGTTGCTTGAGAGGCCAGTTCCAAAGCCCTGACCTACCGGGCGCGTATTCGTGCGGACTTGGAATGGCTGCTTCGCTTGATTGGTACTGACGGGTGCCGATGTATTTCTGACTGTACGGCTTTGGCGTGGAAACGTGGCTTGCCGATGACGTTCTGCTGAAATCGGATAGGACACATTTTGGTGTTCGCCTTGGCGGGGGAGTGGTCGGCGCAGTTCGTGGTGCTGCATGTGATGCCCGTATGAACGGCCAGGAATGATTTTACGGGCGGTCATGTCCGTACAGGAGCTTGTCACGACCGCCCATCCGGCACATGCGAATGATTCATAATGATTTGCCGAGAAGCTATCCCGCCGAGGAAGCCGCGTTGTCCATGGCCTTCACACGGTCGACGGCCACCACCAGTGCCAGCATGAGGACTTCCAGCGCCTCGTCGTTGACGTCGATCTCATAGGTATCGCCCCACGTGAACAGCTCCTGATGGATACGCGCGACTTGTTCACCCTGCCTGGTCACCGTGAAGTTCAGATTCCACCAATCGCCATCGACCTGCAATCCGGGTGCGTCGATCGCATACCGTGGTTTGAAGAAGGACCATTGCTTGCGGATGGTCATCTGCCGCGTTCCGCCTACATCCACGGTGAACCGCGGCAACAACGCGAACGGTTCATGTGCGACGCGTGCCACCTCCGTCCCGTCCGGCGATGTGATCGAGAACGATTTGGGAATGCGCACGAAACTGCCCTGCACGAAGTACCGCACGGTTCCGGCGCCATCGGTGACGGTGAACTTCTCGCCGATGGAGAAGACCTTCTGTTTCACATACAGCGTGCTCATGATGCCCTCCTTGCCGCTTTCCTATAACGTTATCGGATATTGCGCGGCAAACCGAATCACGCGCAGGTGTTGGTGGTGGCGTGCGGTCATGGAGTGTTCCGCAAGGCCCAAAACTGAATCATGCGCAGGCGGTAGTGGGGGCTTGCCCGGCAGATTTCTCTCATATGGTTGCTTCTCTCCGCTGGCTGGATGTTTTGATCGTGCAATTGATGTCTAGCCGTGTGTTTTTCTCCACCGTCTGGATGTTTCAGTTGGCTGGTTGGCTGCCGAGTGGGTGTTTTCCTCCGGCGACTGGGTGTTTTGGTTGTGTGAGAGGTGCCTAGGTGGGTTTATTCATCCACCGACTGGGTGTTTTGGTCGTGGGAGAGGTGCCTAAGTGGGCTGATTCATCCACCGACTGGGTATTTTTGTCGTGTAGTTGGTGCCTGACTGGACTTATTTCTCCACTGGCTGGCTGTTTCGGTTGTCTGACTGGTCGCTAAGAGGGCATTTTTCTCCAGTGGTTGGATACTTTGGTTGTGCAGAAGGCCTCTAAGCGGGCTGATTCCTCCAGTTGATGGAGTATTTGGTCGTGTGAGAGGTGCCTGGGTGGGTTTATTTCTCCACCGGCTGGCTGTTTTGGTCGTGTGACTGGTTGTTGGGCGGGTGTTTTCCTCCAGTGGTTGGGTGTTTTGGTCGTGTGA
>ERZ808246.2301-NODE-2301-length-12146-cov-3.822016_pt1 | contig 12146 bp, 11 predicted proteins | sample MGYA00521083_ERZ808246 | MGnify/ENA primary metagenome ERZ808246 (study PRJEB31516, sample SAMN03275577) | gut metagenome | biome: mammalia-associated habitat; material: feces | host: Papio cynocephalus | place: Kenya | collected 2012-07-07 ...
CTTATGCATTGTCTTTGATGTACGTATCCCCTATTTTGACTTTGATTGGTGTTTGCGATAGGGAAAAAGAAAAAGAAAATGAATGCATAGAGAAATTAAAAAAGCATGTTAGTTTGTTTTTTAAGATGGTTCATAAAAAATGAAGTGAGGAAAAATAATGAAAAAGAGTTTGGTGCAAAAATTAGGGTTATTAGGAATAGTAAGCTTTCTTTCTTATCTAGCTGCGGTTATATTCGCTCCTTTAGCTTATCCTGGCTATGATTTCTTAAGCCAAGCCGTAAGTGATTTAAGTGCTTCTAATGCCCCTTCTTTAATGCTATGGAATCAACTTACCTGCTTTTATAATGTTTGTGAGGTAGTTTCCATTACAATTGTTTGTATTGGAATTAAAGAATATAAAAGCAAAACGTTAAGAATTGGAGTTTATTTATTTGCCATAATGGAATGGACATCTGCGATCGGCTATAGGGCTTTCCCTCTTTCTAGTAGTGGATATAATGGAAACTTTCAAGATGTCATGCACATGGTTATAACCGGGATTGTTGTAGTCTTATCTATTGTTTCTTTAGTTTTGATTATTATTGCTGGATTTAAAAATAAGGAATGTCGTTACAATGGCATCTGTGCTTTGATTGCCCTTTTTTTAATGCTAATAGGAGCCATAGGGACAAAGGTTGTACCGGCTTCTTATTTTGGGGTTGTCGAGCGTTTTAGTGTTTTTGCCGTTACATTATTTAATGCTTCTTTAGGCATAGGCTTGTTTTTTAAAAAGAATGAGGATGTTTTAGTTTTGGAATAAGTATGGAAAGAAAGAATTTAACCATTAGACTTGAGAATAACGCGGATTATAGAAATGTAGAAAACTTAACTCGCGAATCATTTTGGAATGTATATCGCCCGGGCTGCTTTGAACATTATGTGTTGCATTGCTTTAGAAATGATCCTGCCTTTGTCAAGGAACTAGATTTTATCTTAGAACTTAACGGCGAATTAATTGGCCAAATCATTTATTTAAGGACAAAAATTATTTCTAACAATAAAGAAATACCAATTATGACTTTTGGCCCGCTTAGCATTGCCCCTAAATATAAACGTCAAGGCTATGGCAAATATCTACTAGATTATTCTATGGATAAGGCAAAAGAAATGGGCGTAGGTGCCTTGGCAATTACAGGCAACATTTTATTTTACGGGAAATCTGGTTTTGTAGTTGGGAAAGAAAAAGGAATCATTTATCAAGATGATCCAAATGCCGATTATTTTTTAATTAAGGAATTGATTCCTAATTTCTTAAATGGGGTCAAGGGGACTTATAAAGATTTAGATGGGTATTTTATAGCCGAGAAAGATAAAAAAGGTTTTTCTATGTTTGAGGCAACTTTCCCAAAAAAAGAAAAACTAGTTCTTCCTGATCAACTATTTATTTAGACTTATGAATTCTTTTATAATTTAAATATGGATAAATTAATAGCTTGTTGTGGTCTAGATTGTTCTAGTTGCGATGCTAGGATTGCTACAATAAATAATGATGATGGCTTAAGAGAAAAAGTAGCCAAATTATGGAGTAAGCTTAATGGAGTTGAAATTACTCCTGAAATGATCAATTGCCTTGGATGCCGAGTAGACGGGGCAAAGACTCCATATTGTGACAAGTTATGTCCCATAAGGAACTGCGTTAAAACAAAAAAACTTGATACGTGTGCTTCTTGTAGGGAAATGGAAAGCTGCAAGAAGGTAGAAAAAATAATTGGTAATAATCCTATTGCTTTAAATAATTTAAAGAATAAATAGACTTTTTATAAATTGTTCTTTTTTGAATTGGATTTTAGCGGGCCTTACAATTTCTTTACAATTTTTTACAACTTCTTGGTATAAGCCCTATTTCATTTTTAGCAAAATGTTGTCGTTAGTTTGAAAGGCTAAAAAATGAAAAAAATCTTAAAGACACTTACCTTAATTCTTCCTACCCTTGCTTTAATTGCATGCGGTGAAGGCAAGGATGAAACTTCTTCAACAAATGAAAACGAAACATTTACTCCGGTAGAATTAAAATCGTGCGGTTCTACTTCCGTAGATAAAGTCATTACTGCCTTAGGCTCCAAATTTGCTTCTTTAACAGGCAATAAAGTTACCTTGAAAAAGAATCAAACAGGAAGTGGGGATGCCACGGTTGGGGTTACAACCGGGAAAAACAATACCAAATATGATATTGGTTTCCTTTCTAGGGAAATAAAGGCCAATGAAAAGGCTACCCTTACGGATGAAAATAAAAATGGAACCATGTGCAAGGATGCCGTTGTACCTATTGTTAATTCTAATAATGGCTATTCTTCAACCGATAAAGCTACCTTGACTGCCATTTATAAAGGGGAAAAGACTGCTTGGAATGAGCTTGACGCTAATTTAAGCGGCAATATAAAACTATATTCTAGGGAATCCGGCTCAGGAACTAGGGAATGCTTCTTTGAAGGTATTGGATATGGGGAAGTAAAAGTAGAAGATAAATTTGTCGTCGAAGTATCTAAGCAATCTTCTAATGGGGATATGATGAGAGCCATAAAAGACGATAAATATGGCATTGGCTATTGTTCTTTGGATTCTTTATCTAGCGCCTCAGGAATAAAAGGGCTTGCCTTTGAAGGAGTTATGGCCTCGATAGATACCGTCAATGATGGAACTTATACTTTAAGCCGTAACTTTAATTATGTCATCCGTGGCGATTATGAAGAAAATGATAATAGAAAGATGGCCGTTAATGCCTTCGTTGATTTTATGAGCAGTAAAGAAGGGCTTGCCTCTATCCAAACTGCCGGTGGAATTATATCTGGATTGGACAAAGCTCCTACTTGGTCTTCCATTCAAGTTAGCAAATATCCTCTATTGGCAAAATAATGGATTCTATTTCTAATAAAGATAACAAATATTACGAAAGGAAAAGGCTTTGCGATAAAATCGTAAAGTACTTTTTCCTTTTTTTATCTTTGCTTTGCGCTTCTTTCGTTATCTTTATAGCCATATTCATTACTTATAAAGGCATCTATCCTTTTTTTCATAACTATTCCTTGGACAAGAGTAGTTATATCCACCAAGATGCTTCCTTATTTTTTACTAATTCCAGATGGCTTTATGATGGCACTGGCGGCATGGCTTTCTTGCTTTTGACTACTTTATATACGACTTTATTAAGCTTAATAATCTCTATTCCTACCTCCGTTTTTACTGCCCTTTTAATTGTTAGGATTGTCCCTAGGCATGTTAAGGCGATTTTGCAAAGTGCCATAGATTTATTATCTTCCATTCCCTCGGTAGTCTATGGTTTATTTGGATCTGGGGTCATTTGTCCTATTATAGCTTCTTTAGGGGTGGAGACTTTTGGAGGCAGGTCGATTCTATCGGGAATAATTATTTTGGCTTTGATGTCAATTCCTACTATGACAACTTTATCCATAAATGCCATGGAAGCTGTCGATGAAGGCTTAATCAAGTCTTCCATTGCCTTGGGGGCTAGCAAGGCACAGACGGAGTTTAAAATAGTAATTGGGACTTCAACATCTGGGATATTTGCAGGAATAATCCTTGGGATTGGTAGGGCGTTAGGTGAAGCCACTGCCATTCAAATGGTTATTGGAAATAACTCTTTAGGCACTTCTTTTTATAATGTTTTTAAACCAGGCAATACTTTGACTAGCGCCATGCTTTCTGGGATTGGTGAGGCGACAGGGATTGGTTATGATGTGCGTTTTTCCCTGGGGTTAGTTTTGATCATCGTCATTTTATTGACTTCGACTTTGCTTTCCGCTTTAAAAAGAAGAATTAATCCAAATTATAAAAAGGAAGACTCCTTGCTTTATAAAATGAAATTTCTATTTAAGAAAAAGGAGGCTAAATAGATGAATAAAGAAACCTCATTTTCTTTAAATAATCATATTTTTAAAAGAAGGATAAAAGATGGATGTTCTTATTTTTCGACCGTCCTTTTTTCTTGTTTTACTTTTGCGATTTTAATTTGGATGGTTGTCTATGTTTTTCAAAATGGAGCCAATTATTTAAATTGGGATTTTATTAGCGGAGATTATAATCAACATTCTTATACTATTAAAAGTAAAGAAGAAAATATTGTCCCCGTGACATCATATTTTGAAAACAAGGACGACGTGGATTGCTTTTCTTCTAGATGGGGTGTTGGATTTAAGGATGGGTTAAGCGGGGAAGAAAGTGTTATCTATATAGTTTCTATTGATCCAAATTCACCCTTTAATGATTTAGTCGATTCCTCTAATTCTAAAGTAAAAATCAATAACGAATATTTTTTATCTTCTTTGGTTACCTTTGATGACGATGGTTCCATGAGCGTTTATGGGGCAAAAGAAGGGGCAAAGCAATTAGCTTTAGGCTTAGAGAAAGCCTATTCTATTTTTGATGGTACCCTTACTAGCCAAGGAAAAGGAATCAGGGGATCTTTATTAACTACTTTTATCTTAATTGGGTTTTCGTTGCTTTTTTCTCTTCCTTTGGGAATTGGTGGGGCTATTTATTTGTCCTTGTATGCAAAGGATAATTTCTTAAGCAGGTCCATAAGGACTTTAATTGACGTTACTAGCGGAGTCCCTTCCATTATATTTGGCTTGGCCGGGGCTTTGATTTTCATTCCTTTTATAAATGGGATAAGTGGTCATAATGGAGGTTCTATTTTTTCTGGATCGCTAACATTGGCCATAATGCTTTTGCCTACCATTGTTAAGACGGTAGAAGAATCAATTAAAGTGGTCCCTTCTTCTTATTCAATGGCTTCTTTAGCTTTGGGGGCAAGCAAGACGAGGACGATATTTAAGATTATATTGCCAAATGCCCTGCCTGGTATTTTAAGTGCTTGCATTTTATCGATTGGAAGAATAATAGGGGAATCGGCCGCTTTAATATTTTCCATGGGTGCAGTCATCGGAGATAATCCCTCTTTATTTGAGGGGCAGGCATCGTTAGCTGTGCATATATGGACTTGTTTGCAAGGAGAATCCCCCCAATATGGTTCTGCCTGTGCGATTTCTATAATTATTTTAATCGTGGTCTTAATTCTTTCTTTAGCGACCAAATTGCTATCCCTCTATTTAAATAAGCAGAAAGGAAATAGTTAAATATGGAAGACAATCAAATCATATTTTCTTGCAAGGATGTCAATTTATATTATGAAAACGGCAAAAAGCATGCCCTAAAAAATATAAATATTGATATCTATAAAAATAAAGTTACGGCTTTTATTGGGCCGTCTGGTTGCGGCAAGTCCACTTTATTACGTTGTTTTGATAGAATGAATGATTTAATAGATGGTTGCAAAATCACGGGTGAAATTAAATTCAACAAAGAAAATATCAACGATATAAATACAATCTATTTAAGGACAAAGGTAGGAATGGTTTTTCAGCAGCCTAACCCTTTTCCAATGTCGATTAGAAGCAATGTCATATATGGACCAAAATGCCAAGGGGAAAGGCGAAGGGATTATTTGAATAATTTAGTTAAGGAATCCTTAAGCGAGGCAAGTCTATTTGAAGAAGTAAAAAATGAACTCAACAAAAATGCTTCTAGTTTATCAGGCGGCCAGCAACAAAGGCTTTGCATTGCTAGGGCCTTGGCCATGAAACCCGATGTTATTTTAATGGATGAGCCTACTAGTGCGCTTGACCCTATAGCTACTTTAAAAATAGAGGAATTAATAAAAGAATTGAAAAAGAAATATACGATTGTCATTGTTACCCATAATATGCAACAGGCAGCTAGAATTTCTGACTATACAGCCTTTTTCATGCTTGGGGAATTGGTTGAATATAGCAAGACGGATGATTTCTTTTCCCGTCCAAAAGACAAACGTAGCAACGATTATATAACCGGGAGGTTTGGTTAATATGGAAATTGATGAAAGAATGGAACTTATAAGCAACAATACCATGTCGATGTTTGATTTGACTATTAAGTTTTTAGAAGATGCGATAGACGTGTATTTAAATTCCTCTATCGTTACCATGCCAAAAATCGATGATAACAAAATCGATCATTTAGAACGTTCAATCGAAGAAGAATGCTTAATGCTTATTTTAAAAGAAAGACCATTCTCAAAGGATTTAAGGAAGGTTACGGGAATTTTTAAGTTGGTTGAAGATATTGAAAGACTTGGCGATCATGCCGAGGATTTGCTTTGGACTATTACGAATTTATTAAAATATTCGGGCGGGATTAGGATTGATACTTTACTAAAAGAAGCCAAGGTGGCTTTAACCATGGTAAAAGATGCTTACTCTAGTTTTGCTAAAGGCGATATCGAATTGGCAAAGGAAATCATTAAAAGAGATGATGTGGTGGATGCTTTATATTTAAAGGCCCTTAAAGATATTCCTTTGACAAAGGATAAATATAATTTAAGCGATGATTTTATTCTCTATTGTACTTTGCTGTGCAAATATTTAGAAAGGGTAGCTGACCATGCTTGCAATATAGCCGAGTGGGTAGATTATATAGAAACCGGATATTATAAGGATGAAGTAATCATTTAAAAGCTATAATATAAAAGGCATGGTTAGAAAAGAGTATTTAATTTATTCGCTAGAAGATGATGGGAATATTTCTCATTTGTTGGATTTGGCATTATCTAGCCAAGGGTATAAATTCAAGGGATTTTTAAATTACGCCGATTTTAAATCCGCCTTTAGCAAAGAAAAGCCCAATATGATTCTTCTAGATTTAATGTTGCCCATTAAACCAGGAGAAGAAATATTAAAAGAAATTAGAAGCGATCCTTCTAATGACGATATCCAAGTAATCATCATTTCGGCTAAGAATCTACAAATCAATAAAATCGACGGCTTCGAGCTAGGCGCGGACGATTATATCTGCAAGCCTTTCGATGTAATGGAATTGATATCTAGAGTCAATGCCAAAAGCAGGCGCTTCTTAAAAAAGTCATTGAAGATACGTTCCTTATTATTTGATTTCGAAAACAAAACGATAAAAAGAGGTGATACGTGTATTCATTTTACTAACGGGGAAACCTCTATTTTATTTGAGCTGGCCAAGAATGTAGGAAATAATGTTTCAAGAGAATCTTTATTTAAATCCATTTGGGGCGAGGACGGCGTTTTTGAAACTAGGATATTGGATATGCATATAAAGGAAATTAGGCGTAAATTAGGTCCTGATTCCGATTTGATAGAAACGATTTATGGAGTAGGGTATAAGCTAAAAAATGAATAAAAAGTCATTGATCCTAGATTGCTTTATTGCCTTTATAGTTTCTTTTCTTTTGCTTTTATCTTCTTTTTTTGGGACGAGACTTGCTTCTTCTTATAATGCAAAAAACGAATTGTCTTATTATGCTAATGAAATTAGCTTAACTTATTCTTCTTTAGAAAAAGAACAGGTTATTTCACAATATTCTAAAATCAAAGATATACGTGTATCTATTTTTTCTTTGGATGGAAATATAATTCTAGAAATAAATCCATTAGAAAAACAGCCTGCCCTTGAAGATAGAAAAGCCGAATTAGAGAAAAATGTAGAGAATTTTTATTACAAAGATTCCATTACTTTAGGTTATCCTGTTCTTTATTTTGTAAAAAAGTCTTCGTCTAATTATATTCGAGTAGGCTTGCCTAAATCTAATGTTGAAGAGGTGGCTAACTTAGTTTTTGCTTATGGATCTATTGCCCTTGTGTTAATAGACTTAATTTATTTTGTTTATAAATATTTTGTTTTTAAAAAAGCAATGGGAGCTTTACGAAGAGAAGTCAATAAACTAGAAAAACTTTCTTCTTCTCCTATTGCTTTAATTAAAGGTGAAGATAGTCTAGAAATAATGGATGAGACAATTTCTAATGTTTCTTCTACTCTTTCTGAAAAAATCGATTCTTTAAGGAAAGAGAGTCTAAAGGTCGATTATATTCTAGATTCCATGGAAGAGGGGTTGGTTGTTTTAAATGAAAATGATGAAGTCATCCTAATAAATAAATATGTATTGAATTTACTTTCTATCGAGAAGGAGAAGATTTTAAACAAAAAGTATTTTTATCTTCTTCTAGGCGAATCATTTAAAGAAAAAGTAGAGGAAGTAAAAAAGAATGATAATTCTTCTATTGATTTAAAAATTAGGGGAAGAATTTATTCGGCACTTCTTTCTTGCATTCCTTTAAAATGGACCAAAAACGAAGAAGAAAAAGGGATTGGGATTATTTTTCTTGATGTAACCGAAGAAAGAAGAAACGAAAAGTTGAAACGAGAGTTTTTTCAAAATGCCTCCCATGAACTTAAAACCCCTTTGACTACCATTGTTGGCTATACTGAATTGTTATCATCTTCTTTAATAAATGATAAGCAAGAAAAAGAAAAGGCCCTTAATCTTATTTGCATTGAAGCCAAAAGAATGAGAACCATCATTGATGACATGCTTTCATTGTCTTCGTTAGAAGCAAATATAAATAAAAGCAATAAAAAAGAAATCGATGCAAAGGAATCTATAGAAGAGATTGTTTCTTCTTTAAAAATAATCTCGGAACAAAAGAAAATAAAAATTATAGAAGATCTAGAGCCTTGTAAATTAAAAATAGATCCTCTGGATTTCGATCATTTGATAAGAAATCTGGTTTCTAATGCCATTTTCTATAATAATGAAGGTGGGAAAGTAGTTTTAACATTAAAAGATAATTGCTTTTCTTGTTTAGATAACGGGATTGGGATTGACGAAAAAGACCAAACTAGAATATTTGAACGTTTTTATCGCGTTGATAAAAGTAGAAGCAGGAAAGATGGGGGGACAGGTTTAGGGTTAGCTATCGTAAAGCACATCTGTCTTAATTATAATTTCAAGATTAAATTAGAAAGTCATATTCAAGAAGGAAGCAAGTTTACTATCATTTTTAAATAAGGGGATTGTCTTTACTTTAAATGTTTTAAAAATACTGACAGGAAATTTCTTTTCTCTTTTTTTATTTTCCTTTCTATAGTGTAAAAAGTTTTTATTTTTTTACTCAAAAATATTTGACCCAAAAAAATTTGTGTTAAAATATGTATAGGTATAGATCATGTTCATTGGAAGAAAAGAAGAAATTGGAAAATTAAAAAAATTAATAAATGGTAACGGCTTTAAATCCGCAATGGTTTACGGGCGCCGCCGTGTTGGAAAAACAGAAATCATAAAACAGGCAATCCTTAACGAAAATGGAATCGTGATTCACTGTGAATGCAAAAAGGTTCTTCCTTCACTTAATTTGTCTCTTATAGAAAAAGAAATAAAAGCTATTTTAAAATTACCGGATTATATTAAATTTTTGAGTTTTGATGATTTGTTTAAAGCCATTTTTGATGCCGCAAAAAATAAAAAAATTATTTTTGTTATAGACGAATTTTCTTATTTACCGCTTGGTGGTGATAATGGTGTCGATGCTTGTTTAGCTAGATTAATCGACCTAGAAAAAAACGACTCTTTGAATTTGAAAATCATTATTTCAGGGTCTTACGTTGATCTAATGCAAAATATATTAGATAGATCTTCCCCGCTTCATGGTCACTTTGATTTAGTGGAGGAAATTCACGATTTCGACTATTTTGATGCCGCAAAATTTTTTCCAAATTATTCAATTGAAGAAAAATTTAGAGCATATTCTGTTTTTGGTGGTTTGCCTTATGCTTTGTCTTTGGTTGACTCTTCGAAAAGTGTTGCTGCAAACATCAAAGAACTCTTTGGCGTCGATACGTCCGCCTTAACTCTTCTTTGTCAAGATATGGTTGAAGAAGAAAGCGCTAAAGTTTCTTCTTTAAATAGTGTTTTGGCATTAATTGCTTCTGGAAAACATAAATACAGCGATTTAGTTTCTTCTCTTGGAAAAGAGTCAAGGCCAGATTATGCGTTATCAAAAGGTATCGGTTTGCATTTTTTAAAAAAAATATCCCCGATAAATGATGAAAAAAACAAGAAATTAACTTATTACAACTTCGATGATCAATTGCTTTTGTTTTATTTTCGATATGTTTTTTCCAACGCTTCCGCGCGCGCGGTTTTAGGGAAAGACCTCTTTTATGATGCTTTTATTAAAGATGATTTTCAAAAGTATTTTTTGCCAAATGCTTTTGAACGTGTAAGCAAAGAATTTTTAATTCGAAAAAATAAAATTAACGCGATAAAACCTCCATTCTTTAAGATTGGAACTTATAGTTTCAATGATGCTAGGAAAAAGAAAAACTTTCAGTTTGATGTTGTTACTATGGATAATAATGGTTTCATTTCTTATGAATGCAAATATACTAACGGTCCGATAGATATGGCGGTTATAAAAGAGGAAGTTGCTCAAACTAACGATAGTCCACTTCCTTTTTATCGCTTAGGCTATATTTCTAAAAATGGATTCACTCAAAAAACTTTAGAAAATATAGAAACCGCCTATTCATTAGATGATTTTTACAAGGAGGAATTAGATATTTGAATCGTCATTATTTACTCAAAAATATTTTACCCAAATAAATTTGAGCAAAAAAATTTTGGTTGTATCTTAATTTTTGAACACTGTTTTTGAAACTATTTTGATTTTCGCTTATAAAAAGCCATGCTATAAGCTATGAATTTTAAAATTGACCAAGGATTAAAATCATTTTGTCTCCGATTTTTATCCGCCATACCTTTTTTGCTAGATCAAACTTTTCTAAACGGTCGAATAAGAAAGAAGCTGCTTTATTTTTTTATCAAATTCGAAAAATTCCATATAGTTCCCATTAATAACATTATCTGCATTTAAGTTATTGAAATCGCTGAATAAGGATTCTTTTGCTCTTTGCATTACCCCCGGTTTTAACGCCTTCTTTTAGGAAGTCATTGCCTTTTAAAACGCTTCCATAAAATGTCCAAAAAAAGAAGCGGATTCTAAAAAATAATTATTATTTCTTGCTTATATATTGAGGAATCATACTCATCTATTTCTACTTTCGATAATTTTTTACTTTCTAAATTGTTTTATCTACGTAATACCATTGGCCGATGGCAACTTTAAAGATTTCAACACCTATTGGCAGCATTTTTTCATTTACTTCTTTCTTCTTTGCCAAGAAAACGGCAACATGCTTTAACGCTATTTCACATAAAATAACGGCATTTCACACCAAATCACACCTTTTATGCTTTTTATTCTTTTGTTTTATAACTTTCTCTATATTTTCCAGGCGCCATTCCATATGTCTTTTTAAAAACACTAGAGAAATGAGACAAGGAAGAATGGCCTATGATGTCGCAAAGCTTAGTAATGGACATATCGAAATCAATCAATATATCTATTGCGTTTTGATAGTTTTGCTTTTTGCAAATAGCTTCCGATTGATTCGCTACATATTCTTTAAATAACCTAGATAAATGGGTTTTGAATAATTGGCCTGTCCAGCAAAATCATTTACATCCGAATTCAAATTGTCGGGCTTATTTCGATTAATACTTTATTTAACCAACTGGGTCTATTATTTTTAGATACGGATTCTATTTGAACCAATAAAGATTCGATTAGGTTTAGCAATAATAGAGAAACTAGAAAAGCTTGCTCAAAGGCACCCCCTTTTTTCTTTTATTCGGCTTAAATAAAAGACAATCTTTTTTAGTCTTGCTTCTGAATGATTAAAAGAGTGGTATTCTCCTTGCTTAAACCTTTCAAAAAAAGAAAGGAACCACTGCAAATATAAGGGGGTTAAAAGCTTCTTGCTTTATAGATATGCAATAATGGCCGGAATCTTTCTTATCTTCAATTAAAGTGTATGCATCCTTAGGATAGAGAAAGCAACAATCTAATTTGTCTAAAGGACAACTAACCCCAGTCACAATATGCTTATAGGCTCGTTGAAAACATACTATAAATTCAAAAAATCGTGGTTATGATATTCATTATAATCATAAAAAAACATGATGAAATTTAATTGAATTGCCATGTTCAACATCTTTTGATTGTCGCAAATGAATGCAATGGGTTTTTCTAATAGCATAACCTTGCTTATGTAATTAAGATTATTGTTCTTTTATGTCAACATTATGATTTTAGAAAACAAAAACGGATAAAATGAGAAAAAAGGCACGTCGTTTAACGTGCCTAGAGTATTGATAAATTTTTCCGTTTGCTTAAATGTTAGATGCC
>ERZ808246.2303-NODE-2303-length-12134-cov-4.132544_pt1 | contig 12134 bp, 10 predicted proteins | sample MGYA00521083_ERZ808246 | MGnify/ENA primary metagenome ERZ808246 (study PRJEB31516, sample SAMN03275577) | gut metagenome | biome: mammalia-associated habitat; material: feces | host: Papio cynocephalus | place: Kenya | collected 2012-07-07 ...
AGGTTTGGGACGATTCGGTCATCGACTATCAGTCGGTCGATGAGAAGCTTGGCAGGGAAGTCGAACGGTCCAAGATTTATTTGCGGAATGCGTTAGGAGAGTGAGCAACATGACCGAACAGTCCGAACCGTTGGTCAGTATTGTCGTACCAGTATATAAGGTTGCACCATTATTGGATAAATGTGTTTCCAGCTTGGTGTCACAGACGTATGGAAACATTGAAGTGTTCTTAGTGGATGATGGTTCTCCGGACGAGAGTCCGGCAAAATGTGATGTATGGGCTGACAAAGATCAGCGTGTCAAGGCTATCCATAAAAAGAATGAGGGCGTGTCTGTCGCTCGTAATACTGGTCTTGATGCTGCGCGCGGCAAATATGTGTGGTTTGTGGACGGTGATGATTATGTCGCCGCGAACGCGGTCGAGGAATTAGTGAAGCGTGCTGAATGTACGGATGCAGACATTGTATTCTGTTCGAATAATGAAAGCGTCTTTTCAAACCGTACTTATACTGAAACGAGGCATAATAAGTTTCTTGATTTTGATGCAGATTCAAATACTGAATTTGTTAAGCATTTCGCAGCACTGAGCAAGGCTCAGTATGTATGCCCACCGTGGAACAAATTGTTCCGTAGATCTTTTTTGCTGAGTAGCGGAGGACGGTTCACCCCTGGAGTATTCGTGGGGCAGGATTCGTTGTTCAACTTTCCTTTGTATGCCAAGGCGCAGCGTGTCAGCTGCGTGCCCAAAGCACTGTATTGCTATGTGATTCGGTCCGGTAGCGCCGTTAGCTCGTTTAATCCGAGATGGTTTAACAGCCGTAAGTTGGTATACGACGAGCTTCTGCCGGTGATTGAGACTTGGAACCCAGAGTATTTGAACGATCATCGGAATAGATTGATTACGAATGTGGGCATCATTCTTGGAGCTATGTTTGCTGGACAGAAAAAGTATATTGGTCGGGACCGTAAAGATTTGCTGTCTGCGATAGAGCATGATTCTGTTCTTCGGGAATGTGTATCTCATGTGAATCCCGAGGGCGTTAGGAATAGGTTGACCACAATGGTGCTGAGAACAGGGTCCTCTGCATGCATAACTCTCTATGGCAGAATGCTCGGAATGCTGAAATATGTCAAGGGCGTACTGAAGAGAAAGTGACTAGACACATGAAGAAATTATTAAAGCGACTTCTACCCATGATTTTTATTGATGAGATTCGTGATGTACAGAGTGAAGTGAGATTATTTCGCGAGTCCGAGAATCAGCGGAAGCGTTTTTTACGGAACTATTCGCGTCGTTCATGCAAAAAGATTCCGCAGATTGAAAGTAGGATTATTTTCTTTACGCATCAGATAGAAAAGGGCCTGAGTCATTCGGATTTTCGTTATGGCTTCGGGCGAGGAGTGATGATACAGCTATCGGCCATGCTACAGCGTTTGCAGAAGGCTGATACAGATTACAGTCACAACAGTGTGTATATGAATGCCATTGCTGCGCTTTCGGAATACCGTCGTCGGCATGAGGCCGCGGAATACGATATCGATTTTATGGCTCAGATTTTTCCCAGTGATATTTGGACGCAGGTGGGGAAACTTCCTGATTGCGATTATCCAAACGGAGGAAGTCTAGTGATACGGGCAGCTGACAAGCCCGATGGACTGGCGGATGCATTCGTCAAGCTTTCCGAAACCCGCCATTCGATACGCGAATTCTCAGATGAACCGGTCACTAAAAAACAAATTCTGACCGCCGTCAGTATGGCTATGCGAACGCCAACAGTTTGTAACCGACAATCCACTCGGCTGCATGTGATGCTTGACGGTAAACTCATCAAACAGGCTCTAGAGTTGCAGGGAGGTTTCAAAGGGTTTACGACTCCACCTGCTTTGATTCTCGTGACTGCCGATAACCAGGCGTTTATGAATCCTGATGAAAGGAATGAGGGTTTTGTAGATGGAGGGCTGTTCGGCATGTCCTTGCTATATGCATTGGAAGCCAGCGGCCTTGCCGCATGCCCGCTGAATACTATGTTGCCGTCGAAGCGCGATAATGCTACGCGTGATTTGCTTCATATTCCAGATTCGGAATTTCTGGTGATGTATATAGCTGTCGGGCACTTTTTGCCAGAGGTCAGGACTTGCGTGTCTAAGCGTTTTAATGCGGAGGACATCCTTACGTTCGTAAGAGAATGAAATATGATTATGCAGCCGCTTATCAGTGTTATCGTACCTGTCTATAACGTGGAACAATACCTTGATCGTTGTGTGAACAGTTTAGTCGGTCAGACATATCAGAATTTGGAAATCATTCTGGTTGATGACGGGTCTCCGGACGGGTGCTCTGTAATATGCGATAACTGGGCACGTAAAGATTCGCGCGTCATTGTTATTCATAAAAATAACGGAGGGTTATCTTCTGCGCGTAATTCTGCTCTCGATGTGTGTTCTGGTGACGTTATCGCTTTTGTTGACAGCGATGATTGGGTCGAACCGGATATGTTTGAGAAGATGTTGGAATCAATGCAAGAGCATGATGCTGATATTGTGCAGTGCAGCGTGCTGAAAACTTATGAGAATGGCCAGTCTGTCCTAATTGATAAGGGCTTGCCGACAAGGGTGTTCAGTGGTGAGACTGCGCTTCATGATTTTCTGTACCATAGAAATCGTATGACGAGTGCGGTATGGAACAAAATATATAAAGCTTCATTATTCCGCGCGGGTGGTAATCAGTTGCGTTTCCCGGAGGGATTGAATAGTGAGGATTATTATCTGCTTTGCCATGCATATCGTCAAATAAATAAACTGTATTACAGTCCTCAAGCGTTCTACCACTATTGTGTACGTGAGGATTCAATTTGCAGAGAAGGAATGAATCCTCATACATTCGACAAAATTGCCGTTGCAAAGTTATGCAAGGATTATTTATTGTCCGAAAACTATCAAGACTCTCATGCCATAGATTTTTTTGTGATGCAGGGACATTATGATGTCCTTTTCACGCTATTGAGAAATCAAGCTGATGAGGGTTTGCTGAGAGAATATGCGCGTCGTCTTCGGAGGGCATGTCAACCGGTCTACCATGACGATGCTGTATCACTGTCCCGGAAAATACGTATGTGGATGTTTTCTCATATGCCTCGCGTATATTACCGAATGACCAAAATGATGATGGATAGATGAGTATGGATCGGCGGGAAGTTATGGAAGAGCCAATTCGCGTGTTGCAGTGGGGAATGACCGATGGATTGGGCGGACTGGAGACGTTCATGATGAACGTCTATCGTTATATTGACCGGAATAAAGTGCAATTTGACTTCCTGCTGTCGCATGATGCCTCTCCATTGGTGTTTGAACATGAAATCAAGCAACTTGGCGGCCGTGTTTTCCGTGTCATGTACCCCGCGCGTGAGTCGATAACCAAGGCTCGTTCGTCTTTGATCCAGTTTTATCGAGAGCATCCGGAATATCGAATAGTTCATGTGAACGCAAACTACCCGTATGCTTATCCGCTGAAAATCGCGAAGCAGGAAGGCGTGCCATGCAGGGTATTGCATTCGCATAATGCTGGATCTCACACTAACGGAACGGCTCCTTACGTGAAGCGATTGATTCGCCAAGTGCGTGATCGGCAGGTGCATGCCCAGATTGAAAAGTATCCTACGGATTACTTTGCATGTTCCGAGAAGGCTGCGCAGTACATGTTCCCGGATAAGCCATTCACTTGGATTAAGAACGGTATAGATATCAATCGCTTTGCGTTTGATTCGGTTGTCCGCGATGCAATGCGTGAGAAGCTTGGCATATCCAATTCGACTACCGTGATTGGGTTCTGTGGAAATTTCCGTGAGCAGAAGAATCCGATGAAGCTGCTGGAAATATTCAGAGAATATCGGCTTCTCAATCCTGATTCTGTGTTACTTCTTGTGGGAGACGGGGTGTTGCGCCCTCGCATGGAGCGATATGTCGATGAGAATAATCTCAATGATTTTGTGATGTTCCTCGGAATCCGAAAGGATGTCGAGAAACTGTACCAGGCCATGGATGCGTTTGTCCTTCCATCTTGCTCCGAGGGGTTGGGAATAGTGTATGTCGAGGCGCAATGTTCAGGGCTTCCCTGTTTGGCAACGCAGGACGCCGTTCCGATGCAGGCCAAGGTTAGCGATCTTATGTGCTTTGTTCCGCAAGAATCAGAAGCGGCATATTGGGCGAAGATGTTGGAACAGCAACTATCTTGTTTCCCGATTCGAAAGGATTGCTCTGAGCAGGTGCGCGCCGCAGGTTACGACATACGTGACGTGGCTGCATCTCTGGAGTCATGGTATATATCCAAAGTAGCTGTACGACAGTGAACGGATGCTGTGTTATCGAAAGGCACGGATTAAATTTTTAAAGCTATATATGTAGCGGTTATTCATCGGATGAGTCCGATTATTTAAGGGAAAAATATTGTGAACAATAAGCAGCGAGTACTTATTAATTTATTTGCCACATTATTTGCTTTTTGTGTACAGTTTGGTATTAATTTCTTTCTGACTCCGTATATAATCAACGAGCTTGGTAGTGAGAGCTATAGCTTCATCCCGTTGACCAACAATATAGTGAGTTATACTAATATTCTCACTGTCGCATTTTACTCAATGACAGCCAGATTCATTGCTATTGAATCAAATCGTGGCAATGATGAGAAAGCCAATGTATTCTTTAACTCGGCGTTACTGGCAAATTGCGTGCTCTCATTCGTGCTGATTATACCGGCAGTTGTTGTGACAATGTCCGCGGAGCATCTCATCAGCATTCCAAGCAATCTGGTATCCGATGTGAAAATCACTTTTGCGTTCTCTTTTACCAATATGCTGCTTTCACTGGCGCTTTCGGCTTTTGGATCAGTGTTTTATGTGAAGAATCGCCTCGATCTCAGTGCGAAGAAGAACATCGAGGGCAATCTGATCCGTGCCACGGTGCTTATACTGCTGTTCACGCTGTTCCCGGCGAAAATCTATTTTCTCAACGCGACGATGCTTGTGGTCACCCTGTATCTTACAACGACCAATATAAGGTACATGCATAAGCTGATGCCGGAGATCAAGGTCGATCATGGGAAGTTCAGCTTTGAGGCGATGAAGGAGATGCTGTCTTCTGGTATCTGGAATTCCTTCAATCAGGCAAGCAATGTTCTGTTGCTGTCTTTGGATCTGTTATTGGCGAATCTTTTCCTCGGATCTGCCGCCAGCGGTACATACTCGGTGTCGAAAACAGTCCCTAGCTTCGTTCTCTCCATTGTCAGTACTCTGATTCCGGTTTTCGCTCCGCAGTTCGTGAAATATTATGCGCAGAACAAGCGAGTGGAACTGAAGCAGAGCATTGACTTTGGCGTCAAATGCATGGGCATGCTTTGCGCGGTTCCCATTGGATTCCTTATCGTGTTCGGCAAGGAATTCCTTCATCTGTGGGTTCCGACGCAGAACGCCGATGAACTGTACCCGCTGTCTACGCTGGCACTGGTCACGGTTGCCATCAGTTGCTGCTCGCTTGTGCTGAGCAATATCTTTACTGCGGCAAATAAATTGCGTGTGCCTGCATTCGTGCTATTTGGGCTGGGAATCTTCAATACCGTAGTTGTGATTCTGCTGATAAAGCTGACGCCTTTGGGCATTTGGGCGATTCCGATTACCTCGCTGATAACCAATATCATCAGAAATTTGATATTTGTGCCCATCTATTCGGCACGATGCCTCGAATTGTCTTGGAAGGAGATATATCTTCCACTGTTCAAGGGCATGGCATGCATGGTTATAATGTGCGCGGTGTGTTTTGTGTATCACCGTTATATTTCTGCGGCATCTTGGGGTGGGCTGATTGTCGCTGGAATCGTGTGCTCGATTATCGCTTGCCTCATTAATCTGATGATATTATTCACGAAGAATGAGCGTTCCCAGTTCTTGGACAAGCTGTTGCGCCGTCGGTCCGCCTGATACCGGTGGTCAATGTGTAAAGTGTTGGGTTTATGATTGGTCAAGGATATAGGGGGGTAAGTGATGACTATTGCAATGAGTAATCCGACCGTATTGGTCACGGCCATAGGGTCGTTTTCCGCGCAGACGGTGATTGACAGTCTGCATGGTATGGGCTGTCGGGTCGTCGGATGCGATATTTACCCTAAGGAATGGGTCGCCAACACGCAATTGGTCGATGTCTTTTATCAGGCGCCGTTGGTGCGTGACAGGGACTAGTATTATGAGATGATTCGCCGAGTGGTAAGCGATGAGCATGTAGACTTCATCTTCCCGCTTACGGATCTTGAGGTCGATGCTCTGAATGCGGTGCGTGATTCTCTGGGGGCGATGCTCTGCCTGTCATCATCCGAGACGTTGTCCATTTGCCGAGACAAGTACCGTACCTATGACTTCCTTCGAGAGGTCATTCCCGATTCGGTCATTCCTACGGAGCGGCTTGCCGATTGCGACATACATGCGTTGCGATATCCGGTGATTTGCAAACCGGTAGATGGGCGAAGCTCCTGTGGATTGTTCAAAGCGTTTTGCGAAAAGGAATTACGGCAGCAACTTGACCATATCGATGCAGGCCGGTACTGTGTCCAGCCAATGATCAACGGAACGGTCGTTACCGTTGATGTTGTGCGCAATGATGCCACAGGCACGACGGCATGTGTTCCCCGCAAAGAGCTGCTGCGCACCTTGAATGGTGCGGGCACCTCAGTATATGTATTCAGGGATCAAGAGCTTGAACGGATGGCGCACCTTATCGCCGACAAGCTTCGGATACATGGTTGTGTGAATTTCGAGTTCATCCAAAATGACGATGGCAGTTTCCACTTCCTGGAATGCAACCCTCGATTTTCCGGTGGCCTGTCCTTCACCCTTGATTCAGGGTATGATTGTGTCGTCAATCACCTTCGATGCTTTACCGGCCAGGATATTGATGAGCCGAAGAACATACGTGTCGGTTATATCGCGAGGAAATACGCCGATTATTTAATGTGAACGTGGTTATTCGCACTGTGCAAGAGAAGGGACATAGCGTGGAAACTTTGCTATTAATTGGGTCTGGGCCAGAGACATCCTTTGCTATTGAATACGCGAGGAAACTAGGTGTGAAGACCATTCTTACAGACTATTTATCCGTGGCGCAAAACCCGGATAAGGCCCTTGCTGACGAACATTGGGAAATCAATATCAAGGATATCGATCGTCTGGAGGAACAGGCGCATAAGAGTCATGTGACCGCGATATTCGCGGGATCGAATGAGATGTGCCTTGATACCGTAAGAACATTATGCAAGCGCATGTCACTCCCTTTTTACGCCAGTGATGAGGCGTATCAGGCGTTACGAGACAAGCAGTATTTCAAGAAAATCGCCCAGGAATGCGGCATTCCGGTTCCCAAGAGTTACGCTGTCACCCCGGAAATGATTGAATCCGGAACCGGCGATTTTGAGTTTCCGGTGATCATCAAACCCGTGGATTCCTCGGCAAGCAGAGGTATCACTGTCTGTTTTGAAGCGGATGAGCTCCCCAAAGCATATGCGAAGGCATTGGCGGAGTCTCCCACGAAGACGATTCTAGTCGAGGAATACGTTCAGGCCTCACTGTCAGGCAAGGACACTTCGGTTGCGGCCTCCAATGTCAATATCTTCTTCATCGTATGGAGGCATGGCGTACCCAGCGTGAGATATGTGGTCACCAACGTCATGCATTTCGTCAATTTCAAATGCGCCGAGAGGGGCATGCAACTTTCCGTAGTCGGATATCTTGATATGAACGTGGAACGGTTTGGCCTGGACATGGGTGCGGTGAAGCGTTTCGGGGAAAGACTGCATATTTCCGATGGCGTCGCCACGCTGCAGGGAATCTATAACGGAGAGAAAGCCGTCTTCTTCGAGTTCGGCTATCGCTTGGATGGAACGGGTGTCTGGAAAGCCGCCGAGGAAGCCGGGGACATCAATCAGCTGGAGCTGATGGTGGATTTGGCGCTGGGACGTGCTCCAGATGAGGGGAATCTCGACAAAAGGCCTCTTGCTGGCACCGCCGCGTGCGTGAAAGTCGAGATGTTCGGCAGAGCGGGCACCGTGGACGGCGTGGAAGGAGTGGACAAGGTGGCGCGCATGCCAGGATCCACGATTTTGCTGAATCGTTGCTACAAAGGGCATGAAATCACCATGGATGGCTCCAGCAGGGGCAAGGCGTTGTCGGTGGCCATGGCTGCACCTTCATTGGAGGAGCTGGTAGACAAAATACAGTATGTGATCGATACTGTTCATGTGTGTGACGCTGATGGAAACAGTCTGCTCATGAGCTGAGATGGCCTGCCGGATGTTCCATGACTGGTTCGTTCATCCAAATGCTGTTTGAAGATTGCAGCTACATTGCATATACGTATATGGGAGGGCGGTATGCGTCACCAAATGACTTCTGATGCGATTCATATGAAGAATAGAAAAAGGGGGTACATTGTTATCGCCCTTGTGATGGTGATACTGGTCATCGCCGTTTGCTCATGGGTGCATAGGCAGCGGACCAGAGACGTTGATATCTTTATCGGTGATAGCGTTACCGCAGCCAAAGGTGTCAACCCAAGTCAAGGATGGGCGGCGCGGTTTGCACATCTGGATAACGCCAAGGAAGTCAATTACGCGGTTTCTGGGCGCGGATACGTTGGTGGATATCTCCCCACTCCAGACACCATTTTCCCGGGACAGTTGCAGCAGGCAATCAAGGACTATGGCAGTCAGAGCGGCAGGGTCAAGAGGATATTCGTTCAAGGCGGGTTCGACGATTACGTTACGGTGTCAGGCACGACCACGGGCGGGCATAATCCTCAGGAATCCGTCGCTGTCATGCAGACCATGATTCCGAAGATCCGCGAGGCTTTTCCCAAGGCCCAGATTGTGTTGATGACCGATCCCGTGGGCCCTTTGACCTATAACACCCAGGAACATGGTTGGAACGACTGGTTCCAAGATGACCAAACATATGTATCCGGGTTGATGAAGGCGTCTCAGGGGCTGTCGAACGTTGTCGTTGTACCTGGTTTTTGGGCATACTATTGGGATCAGCCTGCCAGTTCAGTACAAAACGATGGTAAACATCCGACTGCTGAAGCCCATAATCTGATTGCACAGCGTATGGCCGCGATGCTGAATCAAGCAGATGGACGCAAGGTTGGGGGTACGCAGAAGAGTGCGCAGAAGGACACTGCAGCGACTGTATCTCAGATGAAGGTCGATCGCAGTGAGATTGCAGGTGCTCCAGGTGATTCCGTAGTCGTGCACGCGTCGCTTTCTCCCGCCACGGCTACCGATACTGAGGTCAATTGGGTATCCACCGACCCACAGACCGTAGGAGTGACTGGCGGAAAAAACGGTTCGGCCACAATCACGCTACGTTCGGCAACCGATCCACACACCCCAACCACGGTCTGTGCCATAGCCGCCGGAGGACGGATCATGTCGACGATTTCCGTGAGCGTATCCGGCGAATATGATGCTCCGGCGGTCGAGGTGAGTTTCAATGCCAATGGAGGAGAAGGCGCGGTTGACTCTCTGCATTTGTACAGGGGCGAACGGTTGCGTGTCCCGACCTCGAATGACGTGCACAGAGATGGTTACAGGCTTAAGGGATGGGGCAGCAACCCCGATTCGACTAGCGTAATTATCCCTGGCGGCACATTGCAGTTGAAGGCGAATGAAGATTTCACTTTGTATGCTATCTGGCTTCCGAACCAAGATGATGCGACACGTGGCAGTACCAATTCTCAGGATTCCAATGCCAAGTCCGTCATTTCATTCAATCCCAATGACGGAACGGGAACGGTGGTCGATCTTACGGCAGATGTGGGGGAGGAAGTGACTTTCCCGAGTTCTGGATTCAAACGAGATGGGTATGTTCTTTCATCGTGGAATACCAAATCCGATGGTACTGGCACGACGGTGAAGTTAGGGCAAACCGTGAAAATCCCACAAGTGTTCAGAATCGTGATGTACGCGCAATGGACGAAAGCTAAATAAATACGACAAGAGCGGCAAAGATGAGAGAGGGGAATACTATGGCATCTACCGAGAGCATGGAGCGGAACAATTCGCCTCTGGCGACGGTGATGATTCGTACTTACAACCAAGTGCGTTTCATTGGCAAAGCGCTGGAAGGCGCGGTCACGCAGCAAACGACATTCCCATTCGAGGTGATTGTCCATGATGATGCGTCAACGGATGGAACCTCTGATATCGTGCGTGAATATGCGCGTCGTTATCCTGGAGTAGTTGTTGCTGACATCGAGACAGAGAACCAGTACTCCAAAGGCAATTATTCCGGCATGAACGTGATGCCCCGTGGCCGTTATTTGGCGATATGCGAAGGCGATGACTACTGGTGCAAAGAGGATAAGCTGCAGAAGCAGGTCGATTACCTCGAGAAACATCCGGAATGCTCATACGTGTTTTCCAACGCCTACGATGTCGATGCGGACGGCAACATCATAGGGGAACGAATCAACACGGACGTCGATCGTGTTTTCTCCGCAGAGGAGATAATCCGAGGATTCCACGTGTTCCCCACAACGGCCAGCGTGGTGACAAGAATCAAAGACATGATGGACTTCCCATCGTCATTGCTGGCGGGGGAAGTCGGCGATGAGCCCATTCGTGACTTCCTCATGACAAGAGGCAATGCTTTCTGCTTCGCGGATAAGACTTGTTGTTATAGGAGAATGAGCCCGGGATCTTGGAGCGAACGTTTTATGGGAAGTCTCGCATTCCAAGTTCGCCAGGATAGGGCGTACTGTGATTTCTATAGGCGTTTTGACCAATTCTCCGAAGGTAGATTCCACGATATTCTTCAGGATAAAATCGCCGAGCATGACCGGGTTTCCTGTGTGCGTACGGTTCATCTGAAAAGGTTGGAACACGTATACGCGGATTATTTCAATTCGCTGCCCAAGAAAACGCGGATGCTGTTGCGGATCAAGTATTATCTGCCTTTCGTACTGACATTGGGACGGTGCCTGCGGTACGGTTTCATAAAAGGACTTGAAGGCAACGAGTTGCAACACAGCTTTTTCAAGGACCATTTCGGCAAGATGCATATTGATGACGGAGAACAAACTGCCTGAGTCCATGAGTGTTTGGTGATGGGTGCTATACGATAAAACGCCCACCACCAAACAATTTCATTGTTTGATTGTTGCAAGAATGATTTCGCTGATACGATCGACATCGGCCAGTGGAAGGTCTGCGAACATGGGGAGGCAGAGTATGCGTTGGGAAACCCATTGGGCCACTGGGGTTTGGCTCGAATCAAACTGATTCTTATAACAGTCGAAATCCGTAATCAAAGGATAGAAATACTTGCGGCTGTAGATATTGTGCTTCTGCAGGGCATCGTATATGTCATCCCGGGTTATTCCATTGAGCTTGGCTTCATCGAACAGAACGGGCATGTACGAATAATTCGACTGCACATTGTCTTGGGAACCGGTTCCGGGCTCGGGAGACAATGCGATGCCATCTACGCCGGAAAGGTTTTTCCGATACCTATCGGCAACTTGCTTGCGTTTGGCTATTTCGGCGTCAATATGGCGTAGATTGCAGATTCCCATGGCCGCGCAGAATTCGTTCATCTTCGCATTTCCGCCTATGGACAGAACTGTTTCCGGGCCGGTGATGCCGAAATTCTTCACACGCGCGAGTTCGGGAGTCAACGCGTCATCGTGGTAGCAGACGGCACCGCCTTCAATGGTGTTGAATACCTTGGTCGCGTGGAAGGAGAACATCGTAGCGTCGCCAAAGGTTGCGGTGCTACGACCATTCTTCTTGACTCCAAAGGAATGCGCACCATCGTAGATTACTTTCAAACCATGTTTGTCTGCGATGCGCTGGATGGCATCGACATCGCAGACATTTCCATACACGTGGACAGGAACGATGGCGGTGGTCCGTGGCGTGATGAGCTCTTCGATTTTCGAGGCGTCAATGGTGTAATCGTCTTTGCGAATATCGCAGAAAATTGGCTTCACTCCTCTCCTCGTCAATGCATGGGTAGTGGAAGCGAATGAGAATGGTGTGGTTATGGCTTCACCGGTAATGCCCATTGACTCGATGGCGCCTTCCAAAGCGGAATGACCAT
>ERZ808246.2304-NODE-2304-length-12130-cov-3.569689_pt1 | contig 12130 bp, 9 predicted proteins | sample MGYA00521083_ERZ808246 | MGnify/ENA primary metagenome ERZ808246 (study PRJEB31516, sample SAMN03275577) | gut metagenome | biome: mammalia-associated habitat; material: feces | host: Papio cynocephalus | place: Kenya | collected 2012-07-07 ...
TCCAATCGGCTCGGTCCCAATACGGAATCGGGTCGATTTTTGTATGTGAAAAAATCGTTGCATGATTGTGGTCTTTTCCATCACTGTATATTCGAAACTGATTAAGAGCATGAAACGAATGCATATGGAATCGCTCTTAGTCAAGGTAGAGAATGAATGCGTGACTTCGATAACGATATCGAGCTTCGATATAAGACATACGGGTATGAGACGCTTGACGGCAATGAGATGATATCGAGCTCCTGCATACCGACAGGAAAAGACGAGCATGGAAACCCCATTCTCTATAGACGAATCGTTCTTGTCCCGAAGTCAAGTCTCGACATGCTTCGTGAACAGACGGTCAAGACTCGTTATCCTGGGAAGCCGACGCTTGCTGACATGCTCGAACTCATGTACAACATCGCGTTCGGTCAGCGTGAATGCGTTCCAACGTATCAACATACTTTTCTCGACGTTCCGATAAAGACGTTCTTCACGAACTCATACCATCCGTCATTTATGCCAACGACGCAGGCGGCACACCCGATTTGTGCCTACTGCAACTATATAGAGACGAGACGCTGGAACCCGCAGAACGGGCTGGTTGAGAGGATAACGCGCGAGTGGAGATACGTCGCTGGTACGATGGCGAAAGCCGTCCTCGATGGACTCGACGCCCCACATGGGCTAAAGCATAGCGACATCAAGCGACATGCACTACGTCATCATCTCGGCACGCTCGATCAAATGACGGTTCGCAGCCTGCGCAATTCACTCGGCGAGGACGATAAGATACTGGCGTTCATCGACGGCGTAGCGTTCCTGTGCGCGGTACATGACAGGTCGAAATCGAAATCGGCTATGGGAACGCCGTTCATGCGATATGCTAGACAAAGGCGAGCGATAATCGATGGTATCTCGATGGAGCCGGACGAGTTCTACAGTGCTGTGAACGTGAAAAAGATATGCTCGCTCGGAAACCTATCCCTCGACGTCATGTATGTCATTCCGGAGGATACGGAAACATACGGTAACGATCCTATCAACATCATGGCAGATGATTGTCCAAAAATCGACGGGACGATTTTGCCATTTAACTACAGCGAATCGACGCTTCTCGATAACGATGCAATACGCATGGTACGAAACGACATCGATGATGAGTTCTCAAAAGTTAAGACGAACGAGGTGGAATATCAATACGCCAACACGAATCGAATTGATGATGACGGGGAGACAGACTTGGATAACGAACCCGATAGCGATGACGATCTGTCTGGACACGATAAGTGAGCTATCCAAAGCTGAAAACCGCGCGGATTTCGTAAAACAGCATATATTATTTAGAAAATAGGGAAGAGCAACATGGCAACAGCAGTCGCACATTTCAAAATATCATATCCTGACGCAGCACGAACGGCGTTATCATACGACCTTATATCGGCATTCCGTGAGAACCCGAACGCCCCATACCTGTTATTCATCTCATGGATTAGAAACGAAGAGGGAAAGCAATTCGGTGAGAACAAACCACTAATCCATATCCTCAAAAGTCAAGTTGATCCCCGCGCAATCACTTGCTATTGCTGCGGAAAACGATACGTCCTGTGGAAGGACGGCAGCGTATCGGTCGACACGCCTGACCAAACGGAGTCCTGCCGCGTCCAGGAACAGGAACTGTCTAGGCGCATCCGCGCCTGGGTATGCGCCATCACTGAACGCAATTTCATGCTTCTCGCAAAAAAGAAGCTCGGGGCTTCCGTCATTAAGTCGTTTAGGGCGAAAGACGATGAGGGAAACACGCTTCGGCGCGTCTCGATTCTCGAAGCGAATTAAGCAGATAGAATCGACATTCATAGCTAAAACGTGCCGTCCATGTGCTAATATAATATGGAATATATCATGTAAGCGTAGCGTACTACGAGATGGAAAACACCGCTACCTGCTGAAACGTAAGAGGGAGGAAAACACAGGGAATGTCAGTCGATCAGGAGAACATAGGGACATACGAGAAGGCCCTTATCGGCTTCATTATCATGGAACCGGATCCGAAGATGGCTGACGTACGCGACATTCTCAAGGACGAAAGCAACTTCGCCGACCCGCAAGCACGTGCTACCTACAAGGTGCTTTGTGCCATGCAGGACAACGATGCAATCCCGTCCGACATCACGCTCATCATAGAGACGATGTTCAAATACGGTAAGTCACCAGAGCATCGGCTCATGGCGACGAGCGTAGACGATCTTACCAGAACCATCATCGGATGGACTCATATCGATGTACAAGGAGGTTTCCGCCCAAGCCAATACCTCGAATACGCGAAACGCATCAAGTGGGCTTCCGATAAGCGCACCATTCGGCAGACAATCTCCACATACAACGGGCGTCTTGATGACGTCCCATTCGACGAGCGCGAGAAGTTCGTATCCGAACTCGAAAGTAGCCTCGGGAACATCGCCCTCGGCGTTCAGGAGAACGAGGGACTTCAGCATATCAGCAGCGCATTCGACGATGCGATGAAGGACATTGACCTACTCCACGCAGGAGAGAACGTCGATACGGGGCTGCACGTTGGAATTCCCGCCCTGGACCGTATCACCGGCGGCTTCAGACCTGGCGAAGTAATCGTCCTAGCAGGTCTCACCGGCGGTGGCAAGACGAGCGCGGCGACGGCAATCGCAGAAAACGTCGCGATTTTCCAGCACAAGCCAGTCATGATTTTCTCTCTCGAGATGATGCCTCAACAGCTCGGCTCACGTATTGCCGCAAGAGTCGCCCATGTTGATTACGAGTCATTCGTGAGCGACATGACAAAGCTCAACGCCGGATTCTTCAAGGACACATACGGAATGGCAAAAGAAGACGAGATTCGAAAGAAACTCGACACGCAATACCGCCGTATGAAGGAAGTCCAGAAGCACATGACCCCGAGGGAGGTGCCGCTCTTCTACTCGACGCAATCGAGCATGAACCCGAACTCAATCAAGACGGCAATCGTGAGGAAACAGCGAGAACTCGAGAAGCTGAACCTAGGGCAGCTAGCCCTCGTCCAGATTGACTACCTGCAACTCGTCGAGTCAGTCGGGACGGGAGCAACCGATTCGGCAAGCCGTTCAGAACAGGTCGCAATGACATCCCGCAAAATCAAGCAGATTGCAAAGGAACTTCAGGTGCCTATCCTCCTGCTGGCACAGCTCAACCGCGCCTCCGAGCAGGACGGAGAGCCTGAGCTCCGTCATCTCCGCGAATCCGGCGCAATCGAGCAGGACGCCGACAAGGTCATGTTCATTTGGTGCAAAGCTCGTAAAAACACTAGGGATGACTACGCGAAGGACTATCCGACACCAGAGCAGCAGCGTCACGCCCTCCTCAAGGATCGCATGAAGAGCATTATCAAGGTTGCGAAGAACCGTCAGGGCAGCGTCGATTCCTGTGACGTCATCTTCGACAACTTCTATCAGAACTTCATCAGCCAATCCGACGAGTACGCCATCGGCAAACAGGAAAGCTTCGACACGTTCTTCGAGAAGTACTACATGAAGACGCGCTCAGGCGATGACCTATTCTGGCCGCTTACCGATAAGGAGCTGCCGAGCTACCTGCATAAATACCGTTCAACCGACGGGTATGTAGAGAAGGAGTACATGCTCCCCGACGGCACCATCGTCCAGAAAAAGAGCGATTCCCCGAAGGCGGAGCTGATAATCCAGCAGAGGGCGCAACAGCAGATGAAACCGCAGCAACCGTCCATGACACCGCAGCAGGCGGTGACGATGGCAGTCGGTACTCATCAGGGTGATCAGCCACCGTTTGCCGTTCAACAGACAATGCAGCAGCAGTATCAGAAGATTCCGCAACAGCCGATTCCCGAGCCGACGACTACGCTCCCCATCGACGAGCCGAAGCCGGACATCATCGACGACGTCCCGACTGACTACTCGGAGAACGATACGGACGGAAATAACACAGCAAATGACGATGAGCAAATCAACCTCGATGAGCTTGCATTCCTCGACGACCTTGCCAATGGGTTGAAATAGCAGAAGCAATTATCGAATTGACATAAAAATTGACACAATATGTCGTCTGAATGATTCTCAACGAATATTCAGGCGGCATTTGCATCTATGCAGCTTAACCGATATATTTTAAACGATATTATATGTACGGTCATTGCAATTCCGCTATGCTTTGATACCGGTAGATGCATGCGGCTTGGCATTTTGGAGTAATTAATGCAAGTAGCATCAGAAGCTGCTCAAAGTAGCATCGCTAAATTAAAAACCGATACCGATTCTATAAGAAAGTGGCATTTCAGATGTGACGATACTGCCGTATTCAAAGGGCTTGCAATCATCCTGATGCTGTTGCATCATGCGTTTTTCTTTCCAGACCGCATTGCCAAAGAATTCTATCAGATATCATACATACATGTCGGAGATATGTCCCTGATGAGCTTCATCTCGGGGAACGGGAAGATTTGCGTCGCGATGTTCTTCTTTCTAAGCGGCTTTGGGCTTATCCGCTCCTGCAAGAACGGGCTCGGAAACCGAATAATCAAAACACTGAAGAAATTATACCAATCATATTGGAAAGTTCTTTTCATATTCGTACCAATCGGTTTCATATTTTTCTCGCATCAGATTCCGTGGTGCGAGAATGAGATGATTCGCAATGCATGGAACGATAAATCCATTAAGACAGCAATCAGTGCGTTATTCGGTTTCTCGGAAGAATACAATCACGAGTGGTGGTTCCTGCGTGCATATATCATCACGATATTGACAATGCCAATATTTAAGAAATGCCTCGATAGATGCAAAACATTCTGGGCAGGCTTCTCACTCATAATGTTGATTGAAATAATCTTAACAGTACTAATTCCATTTATGCAGTCAGAAACATGCCCAATAGCATTCAAGAGCAGCTTCATTATGTCTAATATCATCTTTCCCCTTAACTTATCGGCACCATTTTATATTGGTATGTTAATGGGGAAAGACGAGTATCTGGAAAAAATGCACAATAAGCTTGACGACAACGGGCTTGGAACCGTCCCGTTCGCAACAGTCCTATTCCTCGCCGTGTTCCTCATTAGATACACGCTAGGCGAAGGCAGTGATATTCTAACTGTCCCTATATTAGCAATCTCCGTAAAGACGATATGCGATGCAGCAAAGCCATTGAAACAGATTCTTATAAAGCTCGGCAATCATTCAACGACAATGTGGCTCACACATACGTTCCTAATCTACTATTACGGAAAAACGATGCAGGGAATAATCATGTTCCAGCATTGGTGGATTATCACGGCAACATGGTTCGTCATCGTCTCGTTCATCATCGCACTTATCTTCGATAAAATCATGTCGCTTCCTTCCCGTCTATCGGTCCGTAAAACAAGCAGCAATAACGATAACGAGAACATAACGAATCGCGATACGAACATTCATTCGAATAAACGTGATGATGAAGCCGATAGCATGGCGAACTCATCAATATTGATGGCAGTTCATCTTAAACGGTGCCATATCAATACGAGCTTACCAAAAGAAATCGAAACCGAACAATAACTTAAAATCATTCAGAGACAATTAAATATGTTTAATTCATGTATATAACTATTATTAGACGAAATATAGCAATAACTCGTTTAATATCAATTAAACGTATTGATTCGCATTAAGAAACGATTGGTACACAATATGCCCATCAAAAAGATTGATGTCATGTCCCGTGCAAGTGCCATATGGCTGTTTGGACGCCAGTTCACGGAGCAGATGAATCATCCAAAGACCGCGATGATATCGATATCAAGTCGGGATCAGCAAACACCTGACTTTAACATGGACGGCTCAAACGGTCTCATCAAGACATGCTTGATGTCATTCGACGATGAGGAGCAGGGAACGTCCGGATGCATCGAGCAAAAGGACGCAGAGAAAATCGCCGACTTCGTCCGCTCAATAGAGAACGATAACGAGCTTGAACGACTCGTCGTGCATTGCGGTGCCGGTGTCTCCCGTTCCGCAGGTGTTGCAGCCGCATGCTCACTCTACCTTCTAGGAGACGACAGCGAGTTCTTCAGCTCGCACTATTGCCCAAACCGAACATGCTACAGAATGGTTCTCGACGCCCTTTTAGTTCCCCTCACCGACGAACAAATAGATGAACGATTCGGAAGAAACAAGAAGGAGTACTGGGCGAAGAGACGGGAAGAACTCGGAATCGATTGAGGCAACGGTCATTAATCTCGGTTGCGATTCCGATAATGCGATGCGATATAGATATCGGAAAGATAAGCTACAAGTTGAACTGCTTGACAGTCGGGCAGTTCTATATCTCAAATATAAACTTTAATGTATAATAGATTCTGTATATGATTATCATCAGGCAGCGGACGCTCCAGCAAATGCCCGTTGCCTATATTCGTATCAGTTAGGAGAATTACCATATGGGACGTTCAGGCGATGGCGGTGGAAGCGGCTTTAGCGGCGGAGGCTCCTCATCAGGAGGGTTCTCTGGCAGTGGACAATCCTCGGGCGGATTCTCTGGCGGCGGCAGCGGCGGCAGGTCATGGGGGCATTCGTATGACGGCGGGTTCGGATTCGGCAGCTCGCACCGCAGCTCGTATATGCCACCATCATGGGATTATAACAGGCGTCCGCCTATGCCTCGTCCGCATATCAACACACCACCAGTAGTCATTGTGAATAACAACGGGCGCAGAGACTATTATGATGACTATGATCGACGTCATCCGATTCCTGCGCCAACGAGAACGATTAATGGCAGTGAATTTTCTGTCATATCGACTGTACTGATAGTCCTGATTCTCGTTGCCATGCTCATGTTCATCGGATCGGCAATGAAAGGCAGTGATATAGACAGCGGCACGCGAGCATACTCGACGGAGGTTCGCACCGCCCTCTCATCGTCAGCCGTGTCGAAGACCTCATATTATACCGATGAGGACGGTGATTGGATTCATTCTCCGTCCAAGCTGACGAGTGGTCTTGAAGATTTCTATAAGCGAACCGGCGTGCAGCCATACGTCTATATCCTCAAGAATGGTTCCATGACGGACATCGACAAACTTACGGATAAGTCAAAGGAGCTGTACGGGAAGCTATTCAAAGACGAAGGGCACTTCCTGCTGGTGTTTTGTGACGACGGCAATGGCTCATACAATTGCGGATACACTGCTGGAAACAAGGCTCGGCAGGTCATGGACGACGAAGCAATCGGAATTCTACAGACGAATCTCGAGACGGCATATGCAACGGCGGACAGCGATGAGGAGGTATTCTCTGATGCATTCCGTGAGACTGGAACCAATATCATGCATGCAGCAGACGTCAAGAAGAATGGCAACGAGACATCGAACGTCCTAAAGACAATCGGGACTGTATCAGGTATCGCTCTCATCGGCATCGCAGGGGCAGGCATCGTCATCTACATCCGTAACAAAAAGAAAGAACAGGACAAGGAGCGGCAGGAAAAAATCGATAAGATCATGAACACGCCGCTTGAAAAGTTCGGTGATACGGACGCAAGCGTCGAAGCCGCTGCGGCAAAATACGAGAACGATGATAATGATGACAAGAAAAAGAAAAAGTAGACGAACCAGGCATATCACATATCTACTAAAAACACCGTGGAAAGCGTAACTTCCCAACACGATTATCACGGTAAACGGATATAATATACAGTAATCAATTATCGATATCACGCATAAGGCGAGTATATCGAAACATATGACAAGGAGAACAGGGCAATATGGGAATCCTCAACCGCTTTACGACCGTTATGAAAGCAAACATCAACGCGCTTCTCGACAAGGCCGAAGACCCAGCAAAGATGACCGACCAGTATCTCATCGACCTCAACCAAAGCCTCGCAGAGGTAAAAAAAGAGACAGCAAGCGTCATCGCCGAGGAGAAACGAACCGCCCGCCTCGTCGAGCAGAACGCATCGGAATCGACTCGCATGGAGTCGCTGGCGAAAAAGGCGCTGCAGGCAGGGAATGAGGACGACGCTCGCACGTTCCTGACGAAGAAGCAACAAATCGATGCAACAGGTGAAGAGCTGAAACGAGCTGCCGATGCGGCACATGTAAACGCCGACAAGATGCGCCAAATGCATGATAAGCTCGTCAGCGATATCGAAAATCTAAAAAACCGTCGGGAAACGATTAAGGCTAAGGCAGCGGTTGCGAAGACGCAGAACCGGGTTAACGGACTTGTTGGAACCGATAAGGCTGATGGAGCAATCGACGCATTCAATCGTATGGAGGCTCGAGTCAATCGTGATCTCGATACTGCTGAGGCTATGACCGAACTTAACGAGCAGCCTGTCGATGAGGCTGAAGCTCTTGAACGTAAATACGCTATGGCAGCAGATGATGCCGCAGTAGATGAAGAGCTTGCCCGTCTCAAGTCAGAGATTGGACTGTAATAATTCGAACGATAACGATATAATAATATAAATATCATTTATTATTGGTATGTTAAATTTCTGGTTGGGAATTATTTTCTATTATTTTCTTTGAGCAATTTACTTGAGAGCTTTTAGAAAATGCCTAAAATCCAACCACTTATTTAACATACCCCATAAAAATTATCTCAACGATGAAAATAAACTAGGCATTAAAACATTATTATCATCATAAGTTCCATCAACATGCTCATGTTTTTTCCCCACTCGACCTGAAACCTTCTCATCAGCAACTTCTGAAGCGGATTCCTCCCCGACAACTGCAGCGAACCCCTGATTGCCTACGTCAATCGAGTTATGTATGTCCTTCGTCCAGCCGTATCCGAGTTCGATGGGAACGACACCCTGCTTTGCACATTCCTCCCTCACGCCGTCCTTCAGTTTTGAGGCGATAAGAATCGCATGCGGGTTCTCAATCGAAACCGTCTTGACGGGGAATGCTCCTTTCGATTGCGTCGTTACGACGTCCTCGTCGCCGATCGACACGGCATAATCATGGAACTCTTTCAATGCCGTCTTATATCGAAATACTTGGAATACGTCATTTCGTTTCGCTATGCGCTTTACCTCGATGAGCATAACCTGCCCGTCCGATGAGTCGAGGCCAAGGAGATCGACATTCCCTTTTCCCGTGAACCATTCACGAGTGAGAAAGCGGCAGTTATCGCCGAACGTTCGAATGAAGTTATCGTCGATTGACAACCATGCTTGGAGCTGTTTCTCCGTCCCTTTACGCTTCAGCTCCTTGTCGTCTTCGGGGAAATCGAGTTCCATATCAAAATGAATCTCGAACATGGATACATCAATCGTTTCGGTTTTCGAAGATACAACAAGATGATGAACGCAGCGTTTCGTCCCGTCATCCGATATGTCAATCGAATCGTACTCGTCCGTATCCTTGACATTCGTCATATAGTTAATCGGTTTCAGCCCCTTGTCGCGGTGAATCATCACCGAACCGTCTGACTTGACGATGACGAGACGAACGGACGGGTCGAAGACGGTATCGCCGCGACCGGAATAATGAACGGTACAAAGAGTCTGGATAAGGCGCATGATATGAGAATACTTCCTGATAGATAAATGCTATTGATGGTTTTTATTATATATTATATTTTGATTAATTACATGAAATGTATCGAGAAAAAATTCATCAATGCTGAAAGATATTGCTATTTGTTCATACTTTATCGGGTATGTTGAATAAGTGGTTGGATTTTGAACGTCTTTTTAATGTAATCGCAGATAAAACGCATTAAAGAAAATAATTTTCAACCAGAAAATTAACATACTAACTTTATCATCACAAAAAAAAAGACCGACATACCAAAAGGCATACCGGTCTAAAGAAGTAATCTCTATGTCATATCTTACTGCCCACTAGGCGTGTTAGAAGGCGTTCCACTATTCCCGTTCGCTCCGCCATTCACATTTAAATTGGAATTCGAATCGCCGGTATTCGATGCAGTCGGTTTCGGTCCGTTACTAATGACAAGTGTTACTGTAGTACCTGCGACGTCTTTACCAGTCTTGTCCTGACTGATGACGTTACCCTTCGACACGCTGTCTGAGTACTCATAAGTATTGTTTGGGACGAATCCGTTCGCAATCAGTTTGCTACCAGCATCGTTGATTGAAAGACCGACGCAATAGGGAATGGAAACCTTATCGCTTCCGCTCGACACGGTAAGCGTAATGGCACCGCCAACGTTAACCTTCCCGACATGATCCTGGCTGATGACCATCCCAGTCTCCACCGTATCGCTCGCCTGCTTAATCACCTTAACGGAAAGTCCCAACGCCTTGATTGCCGCCGTTGCGTTCTCCTCGCTCTGCCCAGCGTAGTCGGAGACGTTCACCGTCTTCGCCCCAAGCGACACCTTATACGATACCGTCGTCCCCTTCTTCACGCTCGTTCCGGCAGCAGGTGACTGGTCGAAGATGCCGCCAGCCTCGACGGACGTGCTGTTCTCCTCTATTGGGGAGGCGGTAAGCCCCAAATCCTCAAGCTGCGACTTCGCCTCGTCGGCGCTCATCGTCGACAGGTCAGGGACGTCGACGGTGGGTTCCTTGCCCTTCGACACGACGATATGGACCGTTGTGCCCTTCTTGACAGAATCGCCGCTCTTCGGATCCTGCTTGATAATCTTGCCCTCCTCGACGTCATCGGAGTATTCTTCATCATACTTCGAGTCAATCGATAGATCGGACTTCTGCAGCAACGCCGTTGCGTTCTCCACGGTCTTCCCAGTGATGGACGGAACCGATACATCGGCATTTGCGGTGACGTTCACGATAACGGCGACGATTGCGATAATGGCGACGATGACCGCTGACACGACGCCTACAACAATCTTCTTCCTTTTACTTACGTCCTTGTCGTCCTGCTCACCGTTTCTCGACACGCCGGTCTGCCCGTTGCCTCGCGGCATAACCTTCGTCGTCTGCGATGACACGTTCGGACGCGACATGACCGCCGTAGCCTCACTGCCGAAACCGTTGCCGTTGTTGTCGAGGTAGTCGTTCAGGACGTTCAGCAGCTCGACGGCAGACTGAAAGCGATTCGCAGGATTCTTCTGAAGAAGCTTCATAACGATATCGTTGATGTACGGGTCGACCGTACTCTCCCCGGTCTGCGGGTCGCGCATCTTCTCGATTGGAGGTACGGGCTGCTCGTTCACCTGCTTCGTAGCGACGGTCACGGCATTGTCCCCGTCAAAAGGGACGTTTCCGGTAAGGCATTCGTACATCACCACGCCCAGCGAATAGAGGTCAGTCGCCGGGGTCAGCTTACGCCCGCATGCCTGTTCGGGGCTCACGTAATGAGCTGTACCAAGCACCGTGTTATCCGTGGTGAGGTTCGAATCGACCGTGTGGGCGATTCCGAAGTCCATCACCTTGACCTCGCCGTCGCGGAGAATCATGATGTTCTGCGACTTGATGTCACGGTGGATGATGTCATGCATATGGGCGTTCGACAAGGCACGGCACACCTTGGCGGCAATCTGCGCGGTACGGCGGCCAGAAATCGGGCCGTGGGACTGAATCGCCGCCTTGAGGTCGGTTCCCTCAAGATACTCCATAACGATGTAGAGGATACCGTCGGTGTTCCCGAACTCATGAACGTCGACGATATTCGGAGAGGAAAGGCCGGCCGCGGCCTGTGCTTCCTTCTCGAATCGTGCGGCGAATGCTTCATCATGAGCATACTGAGGTAGCATAACCTTGATTGCGACGACACGCTGTAATCTACGATCGAATGCCTTATATACGGTTGCCATGCCGCCAGACCCAATCTTCGATTGAATCTCATATCGGTTATCAAGTACCTGGACAGGCATAGAGACGTTTCGATTGTTCAATAATGTCTGGTTTTCCTGCATTATTATGGAACTCTCCAAATCGTCATACAAATATCTGATATTTCCAATTACGCATTATATCATATCCATAAAATAAATTCACGAATAAGTATAACCTGATGATGGACGAATGCTTGAAAGTATTCGTCCATCATCCTTAAATACATATTAAAGTATTACTATAAATTATTTATAATGGTTTTTTAGAAGATGTCGTTGTCGAAACTGGCGCACTTACATGTAAGCTATGTAATTGGTTTTCGATATTTGTTTCGTTATGTTGAGCA
>ERZ808246.2305-NODE-2305-length-12129-cov-3.283088_pt1 | contig 12129 bp, 9 predicted proteins | sample MGYA00521083_ERZ808246 | MGnify/ENA primary metagenome ERZ808246 (study PRJEB31516, sample SAMN03275577) | gut metagenome | biome: mammalia-associated habitat; material: feces | host: Papio cynocephalus | place: Kenya | collected 2012-07-07 ...
CGATGCCGGCAGGGTTAGTAGCGATGTCGCCATGGACAGACCTGGCAATCACTGGTGAGTCCTATACGAAGAACCGCGATATCGATCCGGTCTTTGGCGCAGACGGCGGTGGCGAGATGCTGCTGCACAGCCCTTATATCGGGGAAAATGATGCGAAGAATCCGCTTATTTCGCCAATGTATGGAAGCTTTACCGGATTCCCGCCGATGCTGATTCAGGTCGGAACACACGAGATGCTGTATGATGATGCGGCATCGGTTGCGAAGAAAGCGAAGGAACAGGGCGTTCCGGTACGATTTACAGTATATGAAGGCATGTTCCATGTATTCCAGATGAGCGGTACAGTGATTCCGGAGTCGAAACGCGCATGGGAAGAGGTTGGCGCATTTATGCATAAAGTGATGGGACAGTGGTAAAAGTCTGGAGGTAGACAGAACATGCGGATTGCACTGGCACAAACGAATATCATATGGGAAGACAAGCAGGTGAATCTCGTCCGTGCAGAGGAATTTGTGATAGCCGCGGATGCGGAGGTTGTACTGTTTCCGGAGATGAGTCTGACAGGGTTCTCGATGCATACCGATGTGACGGCGGAGGTCTGTCAATCGGACGATCCGATGCGATTCTGTGGGCAAATGCATGGCGCTCCAACAACAATAGAGAAATTATCAACAACCGGCTGGACGCTTGCGCAGATAGCGGCTCTCGCGAGGCGGCATCACAAGACGATCGGCATCGGCTGGGTGAAAAAGACGGAACCACTCTGCGAGAACCATTATTCGATTGTAATGCCGGATGGAAGAATCGCAATGGATTATGCCAAGATCCATCCATTTTCTTATGGTGAGGAACATGCACATTTCCAAGGAGGAAAGAAACTTTGTACTGGAACACTTGGAGAGTTTCAGGCAGGAATTGGCATCTGCTATGATCTTCGATTTCCGGAACAGTTCCGGGCGATGGTGCCGGAGACTGAAATTTTCATTGTACCTGCAAATTGGCCTGCTGCACGCGTGTCACACTGGAAGACACTTCTTGCCGCGCGTGCCATCGAGAATCAGTGCTATGTGGCAGGTGTGAACTGTTGTGGTGACATGGACGGACAGCATTATTCCGGCGATTCCGGCATATATGCGCCGGATGGCAGTCTGCTTGTGCCGACAAAGGAAATTCGTCTTTCGGATGCACACTGCAAGGAAGAAAAACTGCTCATATACGATATACAAAACGATGCGGCAAAGATCCGGAGCATATTTCCTGTGCTACAGGATAGAAAAGAAATAAAACGTTCTTAATAAAATCTTAAATATATAAAATCTAGTATCTTAAAATTCATTTTGCGATAATACAGGTATCATAACAACAGGGATACCTGTATGGTCGGAGATTACCGATTTGGAAGAGGAGAACAATATGTATAACATTTTAGTCTGTGATGATGAGAAGGATATCGTGGAGGCACTTGGCATTTACCTGTCTGCAGAAGGGTATCAGGTGACGAAAGCGTACAACGGACAGGAGGCATGCGAGAAGCTGAAAAAAGAGGATGTGCAGCTTGTGCTGATGGACATCATGATGCCGGTGATGGACGGTATCACAGCGATGAACGAGATTCGAAAGACTTCCAATGTTCCGGTTATTCTGCTCACAGCGAAAAGTGAGGATACAGACAAGATTCTCGGACTTTCCGTCGGTGCGGACGATTATATTACCAAACCGTTTAACCCGGTTGTTATGATCGCAAGAGTGAAAGCACAGCTTCGCCGTTACATGATGCTTGGCGGAAATGTCCCGAAGGAACCGGAGGCAGATACGCTCGAGATCGACGGTGTTTGTCTGGATGATAAGGCGAAGAAGGTTACGATTGATGGAGAACCTGTGAATCTGACCAAGACGGAATATGCGATTCTGAAATTCCTGATGGAACATCCGAATACGGTTTATGCTCCGAAGGATATTTACCGTGCTGTCTGGGAGGATGCTCCATTTGGACAGGAGGGCACCGTTGCAGTACATATTCGCCACTTGCGTGAAAAAATCGAGGCAGATCCTTCGGAACCATGCTACATCAAGGTAGTCTGGGGACAAGGGTATATGTTTGGGAAGGAATGATAAAATGGAGAAATTAAAGAAAAACGCAGTGGCAAAGGTGGTTGCCGCAATCCTGCTTTCGGTATCAATTCTTGCAGCCGTAGTTTCCGGTATTGTCGTGTCAACAGCACTTTCCTACGGTACGACCCGCCGGATGCAGGGAGAAGCAATCTACGACGAGTTCCTGGGGCGGATGGTAGATGATTCCGCAAGCCGGGCAAGCGATTATTATCAGGCGTATCTGCAAAGTGAAGCAGATGCACAGGAGAATCACACAGTCCGGTATTATAAGGATTATTTTGCAGAGGAAAACAGCAACTTCTTCTTCAAAATCGTGCCGGAGGATACGAAGAAATATCCGACACTTGAAAACTATGAGTCGAAGGATTATCAGTTCCATGAAGTGTTGTCACAGCAGATACAGATGTTTGAGGGAACATCCAGTTTCAGCTATCGATTATCCCTGCCGGATATTATTGAGTTCTGGAAAGAAAATTATGTACCGGATGAGTACAGCTATGATGACAGGGCTGCATATGAGGAAGATGCGGATGTTTTTTCTTTGGAAATGCAGATCCCAAGTACGATACAGGATATGTATGTTGATTGGAGTAATATTTCATTTGACGATCTTGGTATCAGTTATGATGACGATTATTCGAACCCATATATTTATTTGGATGATACGGATTTTGTCTATTATCTTTCCAACGATGAAGGGTACACAAAGGCGTTGGAGCGTGCAACTAAGAAATTGGGAGATGGTGATATCCAGTGCATAGATATTTCGTTCGGGAGCGATGGAACGATCACACAGGAACTCGAGCTTTCCGCCCCGGTCTCATATACAATGTATGTCTATGTGAAATCAAACATGACAGCCAGGGATCTCTATGCAAATTCCATAGTGCTTCGTTATTGTAAACCGATTGTGAATATGGCACCGTATGTGTTTGCGATATCACTGATTATGATTCTTGTTATGGGCGGATTTCTGATCGCTGCATCCGGACACCGGAAAGGACAGGAGACAATCACCTGCAATTTATTCGACCGGATACCATATGACGTATTTATTGCAATCGCGGTTGGACTTGTTGCATGTGGAATTAATCTGTTTACGTGGTATAGCTATTCCACACGGGATGAAATCTTCCTTGCATCTATCTGCACGGCGGTTGTAGCGTTCCTGATTCCGCCGTTCCTGATGACGACAGCGACACGGCTCAAGGCTTCCGGCTGGGCAATGTTTGCAAATACAGTGATCTGGCGGTTGTGTAAATTGTTTGTGTGGGTTGTAAAATGGGTGTTCCGCAAGCTTCGGGATTTATTCTGTTTCCTCGGAAGACATTTTAACCTCTATTGGAAATGGCTTGGCGGACTGATCGGAATTGTATTGCTTCGGTTTATTCTCGTTGTAACGAGTGGTTCTGTTGGACTGGCAATCGTGCTGGATCTGGTATGTGCAGCTTTACTTGCGGTATTCCTGATCCGCGTGATCGTGCAGATGTATCAGTTGAAGGATGGCGCGAAGAAGATCGCGGACGGCGAGACGGATTATAAGATCGACACAACACATATGCTGCCGGAATTTGCAGCACATGGTGAGACATTAAACTGCATTCAGGACAGCGTGCGCGTGGCAGTGGCAGAGCGGATGAAGAGTGAGCGGATGAAGACGGAGCTTATCACGAACGTTTCCCATGATATCAAGACGCCGCTTACATCCATTATTAATTATGTAGATATCCTCTCCAAAGAGGGCGATTTAAGTGACAAGGAAGCAGAATATCTGGAGGTGTTGCAGCGGCAGTCCGCACGGCTCAAGAAGCTGATCGAGGATCTGATCGAGGCGAGCAAGGCATCTACGGGAAATGTCGAGGTCCATATGGAGCCGACCGATGTGGAAATGCTCTTAGAGCAGGCACTTGGTGAGTTCGAAGAGCGGCTTGCAGCATGCAAATTGCAGCCGGTTGTGACGAATCATCTGACGAAGAAATATGGTGAACAGGCGGACAGCCACGTGATGGCAGATGGCAGACATCTGTGGCGTGTGTTTGATAATCTGATTGGAAATATCATCAAATACGCCCAGCCAGACAGCCGGGTATACATTGATATTGACGCGGCGGAACAGGGAGAGATTACAGTGACCTTTAAGAACATTTCGAAGGAAGCACTGAACATCTCCGGTGATGAATTAAAAGAACGGTTTGTACGTGGTGACCGTTCGAGAAATACAGAAGGCAATGGACTCGGACTTTCCATTGCGCAGAGCCTGATGGAATTACAGAACGGCAAAGTGGAAATAATGATTGACGGAGACCTCTTCAAGGTTGTATTATTGTTAAAGGCTGGAAACTGTAAAAATTAGGTGAAATTTGGGTAAAATCCGGCAGACCAGCTTATAAAATGTCGATAGAGAGAATAGGAGAAAAAGATGGATATTTTTGACGTTCTATCCATGATCGGTGGTCTCGCATTGTTTCTATATGGTATGCATATAATGGGAGATGCGCTGGCGAAGATGTCAGGTGGTAAGCTGGAAAAGGTTCTGGAACGCCTTACCTCCAATAAGTGGTCTGCTGTTTTGCTCGGGGCAGGGGTAACGGCAGTGATCCAGTCGTCTGGTGCGACGACAGTTATGGTCGTTGGATTTGTTAACTCCGGCATTATGAAGCTCAATCAGGCAGTCGGTATTATTATGGGTGCGAATATTGGTACAACAGCAACCTCATGGCTGCTGTCCCTTTCCGGTATTGACGGAGGAAACTTTTTTCTTCAGATGTTGAAGCCGACCTCGTTTACACCGATTCTGGCAGTGATCGGAGCGATTTTAGTTGTATTTTGTAAAAGTGAGAAGAAGCATAACATTGGAACAATCTTACTCGGCTTTGCGATTTTGATGTATGGTATGACTGCCATGAGTACGGCAGTGGAGCCGCTCAAGGATGTTCCACAGTTTACGCAGATTCTGACGAAATTTGAGAATCCGCTTCTTGGTGTCATTGCAGGCTTTGTACTGACAACGATCATGCAGTCCTCTTCGGTATCGGTTGGTATTCTGCAGGCACTCTGTTCCACAGGAGCAGTTTCCTATGCGCTTGCTCTGCCGATTATCATGGGACAGAATATCGGCAGCTGTACAACCGCAATGCTTTCGAGTGTCGGTGCCAGCAAGGATGCGAAACGTGCGGCAGCGGTTCATTTTTACTTTAATGTAATTGGAACTGTTATATTTATGTTAGTATTTTATATTTCCAATGCGTTTGTGCATTATTCGTTCCTGCCGCAGGCCGCAAATGAAGTAGGGATTGCAACGATTCATTCGATCTTTAATATTGCGGCGACCATAGTTCTGCTTCCACTTTCCGGATTCCTGGAGTTCCTTGCTGTGAAGACGATCAAGGATGACGATGAGGAAGAGGATGAGCTTAGCAAGCATGATAAGGTATTGCAGCTTCTTGATCCGGTGTTCCTGGAGAGACCTGGGTTTGCAATCATGCAGTGCCAGAAGGTTGCTTCTGCGATGGCAGAGCTTTCGATGAAATCGGTTGGACGTGCAGTTGGCTTACTTACCGCATATGATGAGGAAACAGCAGAACGAATCCGTAAGGAAGAAGATACCGTTGATAAATACGAAGATCAGCTTGGCACATATCTGCTCCGGTTATCTACGAAGGATCTGTCAAAGGAAGATGGACATAAATTATCACTGATGCTTCATTCAATCGGAGATATTGAACGTATCTCTGATCTGGCGGTGAATATATTGCTGGCAGTGGAGCAGATGCATAAGAAAGAACTGATCTTCTCCAAGAAAGCGATGGATGAACTTGCTGTTTACAGCAAGGCATTGAACGATATCCTGAAGATGACGGTCGATGCATTCGAACAAAATGACCGTTACAAGGCAGCACTTGTACAGCCGCTCGAAGAGCTTATGGATGATATGAACCAGGAGCTTAAAAAACGTCATGTCAAGCGTCTGCGCAAGGGCAAATGCACGATTGAACTTGGCCTCAGCCTGTCTGATATCTCCGATACGTATGAGCGTATCTCAGACCACTGTTCGAATATCGCAACCTGCGTGATTCAGGTGGAGGACGATGAACTGGATGCACATGAGCACCGCAAGGAAGTAAAAGAGCAGGATGCAAAGTGGTACGATGAACAGTACAGAGCCTATGAGCAGAAGTATGCGTTGCCATAAGCGGTGAAAACCGGGGAGGCACGCAGGTGTTGTCACATAGGTGTGTGGTAATCGATAAAAAAACACGTTTTCAATAAACATGCATTTTGTCTGGTATTCAGATGAAATGCATAGGCAGATGGTTGTAAATGATAACCGTATCTGCTATATTGATAACGTGTTATTTTTATACAAATTTAACGATTTGTATAGTATAAGCGAATAGTAAAACAGGTAGACAGGAAAGAGGGAAGCGATTATGAAGCTTGAATTAAAAGATATAAGAAAAAGCTTTGGTGACAAAGAGATCCTGCATGGTATTAGCTTCACAGTAGAGAGCGGGCGCGCGCTTGGCCTGCTTGGACGAAACGGTGCGGGCAAGACGACAACCATCCGTATCATCATGGATGTATTTCATGCAAATTCCGGCGAGAACATGCTTGATGGTAAGACATTCCAACCGACGGCAAGCCAGGTGGGGTATCTGCCGGAGGAACGGGGGCTTTATCCGAAGAAAAAGGTGCGTGACCAGATGGTATATCTGGCAATGCTTCGTGGCATGAACAAGAAACAGGCAAATGAGAGTACTGTGAAATGGCTGGATCGTCTGCATGTATTTGAGTATATTGACCGGAACTTAGAAACCTTATCGAAGGGCAATCAGCAGAAAGTACAGCTTGCAGCAACGCTGGTAGGGGAACCACAGTTAGTCATACTGGATGAGCCGTTTTCCGGATTAGACCCGGTCAATGCACAGGTGTTAAAGGATGTCATCCGGGAATTGATCCGTGAGGGACGTATTGTTATCTTTTCCAGCCATCAGATGAGCTATGTGGAGGAATTCTGTGAGGATATTGCAATCATCAATCATGGTGATGTTGTATTAGCTGGACGCCTTGATGATATCAAGGATACATATGGACGCGGCAGAAAGACGATATCGGCAGATAATTACCGTCCGCAGGAGCTGGCGGAAATCTGCCGGGAGAAGTTATCTGCTTACGCAAATGTGGAGCGTGTGACGAAGAAATACGTGGTGCTGGAACTGAAACCACAGACCGATATCTGGCAGATACTTGACATTTGCAAACAGGCAGGTGTTGAAATTCACCAGTTTGGCGCATATGAGCCATCCTTAAATGATATCTTTATCTCCTGTGTCGGGGATGAAGAACCGGACACAGAAGCAGAAAAGGAGGTGGTATAACATGAAGCAGTTTTTCACGATATTAAAGTTTGAGCTGGACAATTATTTTAAGAGCAAGTCATATGTGATCTCTACGATTCTGATTGCTGTTCTGGCTGCGGGTATCATGTTTGTGCCACGTATCAAGGATGCGGTTTCCGGAGATAAGAAGGGTACTGCTGTTGAGGACAGTTCTTCGAAAGAGGAGGCGGATTCTTCGGTAGAGGGCGATGCAGAGCATATATATGGTGTCTACGATCCGGATGGGATTTTAACCATTGACGTGGATGGTTCGGCATGGAATTCTATGGAAACAGGAATCAATCTGGTCAGCTATGACAGTGAGAATGCTTTGAAAAAAGCGGTTGAAGATGAAAAAGCAGTTGCTGGATTTTCGATTCATTCGCTGTCAGATTACGATTATTATGTATATAACAAGAGCATGGATAATTCCGATACGGATATTTTTGACAGTTATCTTGGCATGCTTGTCAAGATGGACTATTGCCAGCAGAATCATTTGGATTTTGACGAATTCATGGAGGCATCCTACAAGGAGATTACCCATGGCGAGCATGTGCTTGGCAAGGACAGCACACAGAATTACTGGTACTGCTATGTGCTTGTGATTCTGATATTTATGTTGATTATCATGTATGGTATGAGTATTGCTTCTTCTGTTACAAATGAGAAGAGCAATCGCTCCATCGAGATTCTGGTTACAAGTACTGATTCGACGGCATTGCTGTTTGGCAAAGTATTTGCCGGTGCTGTGGCAACGGTATTTCAGGCTGGAATCATCGCCGTCTGTCTGCTTGGCTCGTACCAGTATAACAAAGATTTCTGGAATATTGATCTTGGAATGTTTTTAGATATCCCGGTTAATGTGCTGGTTGTATTTGCTATATTTGGCATCGGCGGATTCTTGTTTTATGCTTTCATATATGGCGCGCTCGGTGCTTTGGTATCAAAAATCGAGGATCTGAACAAGTCCGCGGGTTCGGCACAGATGATCATCATGATTGTGTATTTCGTTGTGCTGTTCCAGCTGAACAATGTGGATGGTATCGCAATGAAAGTCTGCTCGTTCCTGCCATTCAGCTCTTACAGTGCGATGTTTGCGCGCGTGGCGATGGGACATGTGCAGACATGGGAAGTTGTTGTGTCTGCAGTGATTTTGTATATTTCCGTTGCACTTATGGGCGTGATCGGCGGCAAGATCTTCCGCAGTTCGACGCTGCGCTATGGCAACCCAATCAAGCTTACAACGGCGATTAAGAACCTGCGCAAGAAGGACTCTTAAAAAGAAAATGGTGGCTAGATCCAGCCACCATCGAATTTCAATATTTCGCCGGTCATATAGTCCGGCATTGCTAAGATGTGTGAGATACAGGCGGCGGCTTCTTCGGGAGCCGCCATTTTTTCTGCCGGGATTTCTTCGCAGAGCGCTTTTTTCTCCTCGGCTGACAGATGACCGTTCATAGCTGTGTCTACTGCGCCAAAGGCAATCGCATTGACCGCGATATGGCTTGGGGCAAGTTCTTTTGCGAGTGCCATCGTCAGACTGTTGATGGCACCTTTCGTTGCCGAATAAGCGACTTCGCATGAGGCACCGACCAGTCCCCAGACGGATGATATATTTAAGATGCGCCCCCGCTGGTTCCGTACCATATCCGGGATGACAGCGTGGCAGGTGTTGTAGACGGATGTCACATTGATTCGCAGGATATGGTCGAATTCTTCCGGCGTCATATCCTGAAATAGACCGACGAGAGAGATACCGGCGTTGTTGACGAGGGTATCGACCGGATGCCCGGACGCAGTAAGTGTCTGGACACATTCTTCGACAAATGCGAAGTCTGACACATCCCCGGTAAATGGAATACATTCACAATTGGTTGAGGTGTGAATCTGGTTGGCGACGGCATTTAATTTCCCGTCAGTATTCCGGCTCATGATGGCAATGCAGTCGTATTCTTTTGCCAATTGATAAGCGGCGGCTTCGCCGATTCCACGGGAAGCACCGGTGATAAGTGCGGTTTTCATAGGAAAGGAACCTCCTTGTTTTGCTAAGATATTGATAGCACGATGCAAAATATTCACAAAAATCCATACTATGATTATGCTATAAACGGTTGAAAAAAACAACAACATTTGCTATACTTGGAAAATGTATTGAAAAATGGACTTGAATGAGCGACGGTGGATACGAGTAGAAGATATTGAAAAACGTATGACGTAGATAGGAGAAAATTATGAGTGGAAAAAAACAGCAGACGGCAGCAGGATTGTTCTTTTCAATGTTGCTTCGCGCAGCCGTTATTATATTAGGACTTGCCATTGTAGCATTTGGAGCATTCTTTGTAATGCAGGCATTAAAGGGTAACACAGCGAAGGATACGCCGGCGACAACGTTGGATGAGAATGCGTTGACGGATTCCCAGGTGGACGATCTGCAGATCACACCATCCACAGAGGCTGAGTCAACGGAGGCTTCTCAGGGGACAGAGACAGTCAGTGCGACAGATAAGAAGATTCTGGTGCTGAACAGTACGGATATTGCCGGACTTGCGGGACGCTGGTGTGATACGTTAAATGCAAATGGATATGCGAATACAAATGCATCCGATTACACAGAAGCACTTGCAGACACCAAGATCGTAGCAAGAGAAGACGGCGTTGGAAAAGAACTGGTACAGTATTTTGCAAATGCCAGCTATGAAGTTGGAACGGTTACAAGCAACGTAACAGAATCCACAGATGGATATGATGTCGTGATTATCATTGGTGCATCCGACAGCAATCATTAAAAGCGAATAAAAATGAAAGATGGACCCCATACTAGATGTTAGTATGGAGTCTTTTTTTGTGTGGAGGTTTGTGTGATGACTGCAAAACGATATGGCTTGATGACTGTGGGGGCATTTTTGATGGCGTTCTCGGTCGTTGTATATTTTAACCCGCTGGAACTGGTGACCGGAGGGGTGACCGGACTGGCGGTTCTGCTGGAGCATTTGTTTCGCATCCCACTGTGGCTGGTCAATGCCGCGGTCAATATTCCGTTATTTATTATAGGATATAAGGTGTTAGGAAAGCTGATATTTTATCGGACGGTCTATGCGACGGTATGCCTGTCTGTGTTCCTTGGACTGCTCCGCCCATTGCCGCTTCTCACCGGGGATGTACTGGTAGACGGACTATGTGGCGGTGTGATTATGGGAGGCGGACTAGGTTTGATCTTCCTGCAAAATGCGTCCTCCGGCGGCGCAGATATGACAGCGCAGATCATTAACCGGCGCATCCCGCATGTATCGGTTCCAAAACTGATGGCAATCGTTGACGGGATCATTATCCTGTTTGGAATTGGCGTGTTTGGACTACGCAATGGAATTTATGCGATGATTGTCCTGTTTGTCATAACGAAGGTATCCGACTTTGTGCTGGAAGGACCAAACCATGCCAAGCTCATGTATATTATATCAACCGAGGAAAAAGCACTTACTGAATACATTACCGGGCAACTGGGGCGTGGTGTCACACGTGTGCCGGCACAGGGCGGATATACGGGCTGTCCGAAGCAGATGCTGCTCTGTGCACTTAGTTCAAAGGAAATGGTAAATGTCAAGCGGAAAATTTATGAGCTGGATGACCGGGCAATCTGTTTTGTGGGGGATATTCGGGAGGCTTATGGTGAAGGTTTCACAAAATATAGCTAGTTGGGATTCTGTAAAGTTTGTGAAAATTCCACAAAAAAATCATGAAAAAAATTTTCATATACAAATTACACAATATTTTTCCGCCTTATTTGTTGAATAGTAATATGGCAACTTCAGGCTATTTGGTGTATCATACAAACATCATGAGTCAGATGATTATAGCTAAAATCTAAGGAGGAAAAATCAAAATGGCTAGTTTACAACTTAAGAATGTTTATAAAATTTATCCAAATGGCTTCAACGCTGTAAAGGACTTCAACTTGGATATTGAAGATAAAGAGTTCATCATCTTCGTTGGACCTTCAGGATGTGGTAAGTCAACAACACTTCGTATGATCGCAGGTCTTGAGGATATCAGTTCCGGTGAGCTTTGGATCGGTGACAAGATGGTTAACGATGTAGAGCCTAAGGACAGAGATATTGCGATGGTATTCCAGAACTACGCTTTGTACCCACATATGTCAGTTTACGATAACATGGCATTCGGTCTGAAGCTTAGAAAGGTACCAAAGGAGAAGATTGATAAGCAGGTACATGAGGCTGCTAAGATTCTTGATATCGAGCATCTGCTTGACAGAAAGCCAAAGGCTTTGTCAGGTGGTCAGAGACAGCGTGTGGCTATGGGACGTGCAATCGTTCGTGAGCCTAAGGTATTCCTTATGGACGAGCCTCTTTCAAACCTGGATGCAAAGCTTCGTGTTCAGATGCGTGTTGAGATCTCTAAGCTTCACCAGAGACTGCAGACAACTATCATTTATGTAACACATGACCAGACAGAGGCTATGACACTTGGTACAAGAATCGTAGTTATGAAGGATGGTATCATCCAGCAGGTAGATACACCTCAGAACTTATATGAGAAGCCACAGAACCTGTTCGTTGCAGGATTCATGGGATCTCCGCAGATGAACTTCTTAGATGCAATCGTAGAAGTTGTTGATGAT
>ERZ808246.2307-NODE-2307-length-12125-cov-4.113090_pt1 | contig 12125 bp, 10 predicted proteins | sample MGYA00521083_ERZ808246 | MGnify/ENA primary metagenome ERZ808246 (study PRJEB31516, sample SAMN03275577) | gut metagenome | biome: mammalia-associated habitat; material: feces | host: Papio cynocephalus | place: Kenya | collected 2012-07-07 ...
ATGTGACTATTTTTAAATATCTTTCAATTTGCGAATGATTTGCATATTGACAAGTATGCATTTGAATGATATAATAATTTGCGAATGAATTGCAAATTTGAGAGATGATAAAACATGTCTAAATATATGACAAAACAGAGAAGGATGCTTACAGACTTTTTTCTGTCTCACGTTGACGAACAGCTGACGGCGAAGCATATTGCGCATGAGCTGACACCCTGCGGAATAAGCGTCAGCGCGATATACAGAAATCTAGCGGACATGGAGTCGGACGGCCTTATAAAAAGGTGCTCAAAGAACGGTTCCCGCGAGGTCTATTATCAGTACACCGCGGCGGGAAAGTGTGCGGGATGTTTTCATCTGACGTGCAGAATATGCGGAAGGGTATTTCATATGAACCCGTCGACTGCGGGGCTTATGCTCTCGCGCGTTGCGGACGAGGACGGATTCTATATCGACATGTCCGACACTGTAATTTTCGGAGTATGTTCAAAGTGCGCCGAGGCGTAAGAAAGCGTTAATACTATGAAAAAAAGATTATTATTTTTAATTTTAATATTGGTTCTGTGCGTTTTGACCGTCTTTTCGTCGTGTGCAAAACCGGGCGCGGACGACGGCGGGACGGACGGGAAAAAAATAATAACCGTTTCGGTTTTCCCTGTGTATGACTGGGTGCGTGAGGTTTCTCAGGGTTCGGACGGGGTTGATGTCCGACTGCTTATAGATTCGGGAACGGATATGCATTCGTATCAGCCGTCGGCTGCCGATATACTGAAAATTACAAAATCCGATATGTTTATATTTATCGGCGGTGAGAGTGATGAATGGGCGCAGAATGCATTGGAGAACGATTCTTCGTCAAAAACAGAAGGTTTGTCCGTCTCGGACGCGCTTGAAGATTATCTTCTTACGGAGGAGGAGCTCCCCGGAATTGAGGATAAGCATTCTCATTCACATGAAGAAGAAGGCGAAACCGAGAACGACGAACATGTCTGGCTGTCTTTAAAAAATGCGGAGGTTTTTACAGATATTATTGCCGAAAAACTTGCCTTAATCGACCCTGACAATTCGGGGATTTATTATAACAATGCGAAGGAATATATTAAACAGCTCTCGGAGCTCGAAGACGAATACCGCTGGGTTGTGAATAATTCGAAAACAGATACGCTGATAGTCTGCGACAGATTCCCGTTTCGCTATCTTACGGATGAATTTTCAATAAAATATTATGCGGCGTTTTCGGGCTGTACGTCGGAAACCGACGCGAGCTTTAAGACCGTTTCGTTCCTTATAAATAAGGCAGATGAATCAAAAACGGATTGTCTGATAACCGCCGACGGTTCGGATAAAAAACTTGCGCGTACCGTCGGAGCGTGCATGGAGAAAAAAGATATTAAAATTCTGACTCTTGATTCCATGCAGACAATATCAAAAAGCGATATCGACAGCGGCAAAACGTATTTGTCGGTTATGAAAAATAATTTAAAAACTCTTTCTGAGGCTTTAAATTCGGAGGAAAAATAAAATGGTACAATGTATTTGCCGTGATCTTTCGGTCGGATATGATTCGAAAACCGTTGCGGGAGGAATAGATTTTACAATAGAAAAAGGGGACTATATCTGTATTCTCGGCGAAAACGGTTCTGGTAAAAGCACGTTCGTAAAAACATTGCTCGGACTGCTCGACCCCGTATCGGGCAGTATAGAATTTAAAAACCGTAAGAAAAACGGTATAGGCTATCTTCCCCAGCAGACCGAGGTTCAGCGCGATTTCCCCGCGACTGTCGGCGAGATAGTTCTGTCGGGCTGTCAGGGAAAGGGCGGACTTTTCTATTCTAAAAAGGATAAGGAATCCGCGGAGTGCGCAATGAAAAAAACGGGGATTTTAAATCTTTCAAAGAGAAGCTACCGCGAGCTGTCGGGCGGTCAGCAGCAGAGAGTTCTGCTCTCGCGCGCCTTATGCGCCGCGGACGACATGCTTCTGCTCGACGAACCCGCCGCGGGACTTGACCCGGAATCGACGGAGATTATGTATTCAATAATAGAAAAATTAAACAGAGACGACGGCGTTACTATTCTGATGGTAACTCACGATATTTCCTCGGCAATACGGTATGCAAAACACGTCCTTCATATCGGAAAACAGGTAACGTTTTTATCTCGGGACGATTATCTCTTTAATAATAAGGAAAGGGGAGAATACTGATATGGCTTTTTTCTTTTCGAATTTATCCGAATATCTTGCCTATCCGTTCGTAAGATACGCGCTGATAACCGGTGTGCTCATTTCGCTTTGTTCATCTGTTCTCGGAGTGTCGCTCGTGCTTAAACGCTTTTCGTTTATCGGCGACGGGCTTTCCCATGTTGCGTTCGGTGCAATGGCGGTTGCGGGCGTTATGGGGCTCAGCAACAACATGCCGTTGACTCTTATTATAACGGTTGTCAGCGCGGTGCTCATGCTGTCGGCGGGCAAAAACGCAAAAATAAAAGGCGACGCGGCTGTTGCTATGATATCGGTCGGCGCGCTTGCCGTCGGATATCTGCTGATGAATATTTTTCCGTCAACGTCGAATGTTTCGGGTGATGTCTGCTCTACGCTGTTCGGCTCGTCCTCGATTCTGACGCTTACGAAAACGGACGTTATCGTCTGCGCGGTGATGTCTGCTGCTGTTTTGATTCTCTTCGTATTGTTTTACAATAAAATATTCGCCGTTACGTTCGACGAGGATTTCGCGCGTTCGGCGGGTATAAAAACAAAATTGTACAATATTATGATAGCCGTTTCGTCGGCGGTTATAATCGTGCTTGCGATGAATCTCGTCGGCTCGCTTCTTATCTCCGCATTGATAATATTCCCCGCGCTGTCGGCTATGCGGATGTTCAGAAGTTTTAAATCCGTAGTTATCGCCTCCGCCGTATTTTCGGTTATCTGTTCCGTTGCGGGAATTCTTATTTCGGTATCAGCCTCAACTCCCGTCGGCGCGACGGTTGTCGCGGCGGATATAGCGGGATTTTTTGTTTCCTGCGCGGTCGGAAGAATAATCAAAAAGGCGTAAAAATTCGAATAAAAAAGCACGAACTTGAATTTTCGTTCGTGCTTTTCGTTATTCATATGTTTTATTTGTTTACAGCTTTTTTGATTGCTCTGAAAATTATCTGGAACAGAGCGAAGATTCTCGTGCTCTTGAGTGCGAAGCCGATTTTGTGCATTGTTGCTTTAAATCCTGTTTCGGGAGTGTATGTTTCGGGTTCTGTTCCTCTGTCGAGGACAACGGGCTGTGAGAATACCATGCCGTTTTCGTTGTAGATCTCGGCTCTGACATAGAGCATTCCGTCGGTATCGTAATTATCAAGGTCGAGAACTGCAACGCCGTTATTCGAATTAAAATCCATTCTCGCTATAACTTCGCCGTTTGCAATCCAGTTTACGTATGTTGCATTTGAAACGTTTAACGTAATTTTATGACCGTCGGCGATAAACGAATGAACCTCGGCTACGGGCTGCATAATTCCGTCGGGGGCGTGTACGTCCTGTTCGGGACCTATCTTCGAATTCGAGATAACCGTATGGGTTGCGCCGAAGAATGCGCCGTTTTCCATACATTCGCGTATAGACTCCATAGATACTTCATCGAGCATAAAGTACTCCCAGCAGGAGTTGAGTCTGCCTTTGTCGTGAGCGTCCGCGCCGGCAAATCCGTATACGTTCTTGCCGTAGGGAAGACAGTACATAAGGAGATTGTCCCAAAGAACTCTGTCGTGGCGGGTAAGGGAGGTATATCCGTTTACAGCCTCGACTCCGAGACATGAATTATAACGCAGAAGAAAGTCAGCGAAAAATTCTACGTTTTCGGGTTTTGAAACAGCGGATTCGTCATCGCCGTACGAAAGCCAGTCGCCGGGATGGTTGATGTGTGAAAGTCCGCCGTGCTTTTCTACCAAAGAAAGCGCGTAGTCGTAGCCGTTTTCAAATCCCCAGTCCATGTTTCCGACAGTTTCGGGAAGAAAATATCCGTTTACGTGGCTCTTTGTGAGAGTAACTGCGTTAAGCTCGTTCGCGCCCGTAACGCAGAACATGCCCTTGCCTCTTGCTTCGCCCGTGGACGAAAGGGGAGCGGAACCGTTCTGTATAGCCTCGAACTCTTCGCTCGTCAGCGGCTGACGGTCATAACCTGCCGCAATCTGATAAAGGTACAGCGGACGGATAAATGGCTGCTCATCCCATGCCTTACCTGTTATTCCGTGCTCGGAGAAAGCGAGAATGTCGAAATCCTGGTCGTATGCCGCCTGAATCATGTTTCTGTAAGTTTCGCTTCCGTCGCTTACGGATGAATGCGTATGAAGATTCGTTTTGTATGACTTGTATGTATCCCAGTCGACATTCTTATAGGGGGAATCGAGAGTGTAGTCAAGCGAAACTGCGGTATCGGAATCCGTCTCGGCATCCTCGGCTGATGCCGCAAAAGCCGTGACGGGCGTTAATGCCGTTATCACAGCCAAACACAGGGCGATAAATTTTGTTTTTTTCATTTTATAACCTCCGGAATGTGATATATAAAATATTCTACACTAAATTAGTTTAAAAATCTATGTATTTTTCGTATAAAAGCAAAGTTCTGATTTGTTGAAAAAGCCGATGAAAAGTGTTATTATTTATTTGGTGATATAAAATGAAAGAGACAAAGAAAGTCAGTATAATAGGTCTCGGTGCTATCGGCTCGTTTTTTGCTTCGCGTCTTAAATCCGCGGCGGATATTACCGTTGTCGCGGGCGGAGAGAGAGGCGAGAGACTGAAAAAAGACGGACTGATAATAAACGGCAGTCAGGAGTATTTTAATGTCGTTTCTCCCGAGGATAATTCGGATAAAGCCGATCTTGTTATTGTTATTACGAAAATGACGGGGCTTAAAGACGCTCTGAACGATATTAAAAATCAAGTCGGCGAGAATACAATTATAATGGCTCCGCTTAACGGAGTTGAGAGCGAGGACGTTGTTAAATCCGTTTTCGGGGATAAGAACGTTTTGTATTCTCTCGTCAGAATCAGCAGCGTTAAAAAGGGAAATGTCGTAAATTTCGAACCTAACGTAGCTATCGTCGAATTCGGCGATGTTAAAAACGATCCCGATAATTTAAGCGAGAACGTAAAGGCCGTGCGCGCTCTTTTCGAAAAAGCGGGCATAACATATAAAATTCAGCCCGACATGATAAAAGCCGAGTGGGAGAAATTTATCTGCAACGTAAGCGAAAATCAGGTTACGGCGGTTCTCGGCATTCCGTTCGGCGCGTGGTGGTCGTCGAAAGAGGCAAACGATTTGAGGGTCAATACGGCGAGAGAAGTTATCGAGGTCGCAAAGAAAAAGGGAATCGACCTTGACCCCGATTACGCCGTTAAACACCTCGAATTTTTAAAGAAATTCCCGCCCGAGAGCAAAACTTCTATGCACCAGGATATTCTCGCCGGCAGACATACGGAAAAGGATATGCTTTCGGGAGCCATGATAAGATTCGGTAAAGAGACGGGCGTGCCGACTCCGTATAACGAGTTTTTGTACAACGCGCTCTGCGTACTCGAACAGAAGAACGACGGCAAAATAGCGGGCGCTGAAAAATAACGCGGACATTAATAAATTGAACAAAATTAAAAAAGATGTAACCTTTAAAATTAAGGGCTGCATGTTTTTTGATTGTCAGAATATGTCTCCTGTTTCCCAAAATTAAAAAAATATTGATTTTGGGAAACAGAATCTATTCATATAAGAAAACCAAGGCTTCGGTGATTCAATCCGAAGCCTTGGCTGTTGTTTTTTGAAATAATAAAAACTCTGTTGTCTTTACGTCGTAAATAATTTATTAATCAGAAATCAAATTTATCCTCCCAAAACGCTAATGCGTTATGAGGTTTTTCGTATTTTTTGCCCGTTTCGAGTTTTGCCGATATTCTGAGCGCGCTTCTCGCGTCCTTTGCCGTGATCTTCATATCAAGATCGGTGTCGGATAAAATAAAGAATTTTTTACCTTCCGTCATGTTTTCGGGTGCGGAGTCGAGTTTTGCACAATAACGCAGAATTTTTCTGGCGTCGGAAGCGGTCGGAGCGTAATTAAAACTGAACTCATCCGTGGTCACGCGATCGCTGCCGTCGTCGGACGCGCTTGCAAATGACGGAAATACTGCCTTTACGTTCTCGTCATTGAGAATTGCGTCAAGGTCCGACGGTTTAATTTTAAGCATAGAGGCGGGAACGGATTTGCACGGCGCAATAATGAAGCCTTCGTATTTTTTTTGAACTTCATCGGTAAACGAATTAAACACGACTGTAATATAGCCCGTTTCCCATTTGCTTATATTATCCCGAAATTCGGGTGAGATTTTAGCCCCGTCTGTCTTTTCCGCGAGTTTAACGAAATGACTGCCGAATTTGTCGGCGTATGCTTTGTAATATTCGCTTTCGAGGTATGAAACATTTACTCCGTCAACTGTAAGAAACGCGCTGTCGTTTGAAAAACCGTATTTAACTTCACTGTCGGCATATCCCAAAACCGAGAATGAAGAAACGACGGCGGCTGAGAGTAAAACGGCTGATGCAAGTTTGGGTAAAATTTTCATTTAAAAGCCCTCCTATCGTAAAAAAGACAAACAGAGTTTTTATATTTTCCCTGGTAATATTATATATTATAATTCTAAAATTACAATGTCATAAAAGAAAAATAAAAGATAAATTTAACAAAAAAATATGTTATTTGATTAAAATTAAGTATTATACGACAAAAAAACAGGAATGAAACTGTGTCTGCGGAAAATGCAGACGTTTTTCATCCCTGTTTTTGTATTCCGGGTTCTGTTACATCCCTGTTTTTGTATTCCGGGTTCTGTTATTTAATTGTTTCTATTTTAATAAGATTCGTATTGCCCGACTGTCCGTTTATCTCTCCGCAGGTGATGATAATGCTGTCGCCTTTTTCGAGATTTAAACTCTTTTTCGCCGCCTTGACAGCGTGGTAAAACAGTACGTCCGTCGAATCGAAACGTTCGCTGAGTACGGGTATAACGCCCCACGAAAGAGCTAATTTATACCATACCGCTTTGTTCGTCGCCATGCCGATAATGTCGGTCGGTGCCCTGAAACGCGAAACCATTCTGACCGTCATACCCGAAATGGAGGTAACTACGATAGCCTTCGCGTCTATGTCGATAGCCATTCCGCATGTCGCGTGGGATATAGCGTCGACGCGGTTTTTGATTTTAAAATCCGCTGTGCGGAAACGCTTTGAGTAGTGAATGTGTTTTTCAGTTTCATTTACTATTTCGGCCATTGTTTTAACCGTTTCAACGGGGTATTTGCCCGCTGCGGATTCACCCGAGAGCATGACTGCGCTCGTGCCGTCGTAAACGGCGTTTGCAACGTCTGAAATTTCGGCACGGGTCGGACGGGGATTCGTTATCATGGATTCGAGCATTTCCGTAGCGGTGATAACGCGTTTACCTAACAGACGGCATTTTGTAATAATATACTTCTGAAGTGCGGGAAGCTCGGTAAAGGGCACCTCGACGCCGAGGTCACCCCTGCCTATCATAATACCGTCGCACTCTTCACATATTTCCTCAATATTGTCTATACCGGTGCGGTTTTCGATTTTTGCTATTATATCAATGCCGTCCCCGCCGTTTTCATAAAGAAAAGTTTTTAAATCGATAAGATCCTGTTTTCTCGAAACAAACGAAGCCGCTATATAGTCGACATTGTTTTTTATGCCGAAGAGAAGGTCTGACTTATCCTGTTTGCTTAAATAAACCTGATTCAAAACCTTGCCGGGGAAGCTCATGCTCTTGCGGTCGGAGAGGTCTCCGCCGGCGATAACACGGCAGTGGATGTCCGTGTCCGTTTTGTCCGTCACCTCGAAAATGACGAGACCGTTGTTTACGAGAATTCTGTCGCCGGCGTTCATTTCGTCGGCAAGCCCCGCGTATGAAACGGAAACGCACGTTTCGTCACCGATAATATCGCGCGTGGTGAATGTAAAAGAATCACCGTCGTTTAAGTGAATTTTACCGTTTTTGAATGTTTTGATTCTGTACTCGGGACCCTTTGTGTCGAGCATTATCGCAATCGGCATTTCGAGAGTTTCGCGCACGTGTTTTATCATGCTTATTTTTTCGAGATGATCCTCGTGCGTGCCGTGGGAGAAGTTTAGGCGGGCAACGTTGAGTCCCGCTTTACACATTTGAGTAAATGTTTCTTCGTCCCCGCTTGCAGGACCTATGGTACATACAATTTTTGTTTTTCTCATTATATAATCACTCTTTACTTTTATATTCTAAATTACCTCATTATAATTATAACTTATCATTCTTCAAAATGCAATATAAAACTAATCGACAGTTGTTGCGAAAAAAGAGATACCTGTTTTACTGTATTCGCTGATTTTCCACATATTATATAGTTTGTGTTGCATTTTGATAAAATTTTTTGGAAATATTTAATCAATAAGTATTGACTTTTTAAATGGGAGAAGGATATAATTGAATTGGTGAAAAACCCTGAAAAATACAAATTTTTTAGAAAAAAGAAAAAAGGAGAAAAAACCGTGAAAAATCTACTGAAAAAAACAAGAAAATCGTTTTCATTGCTGTTGGCTGTCGTTATATCGCTCGGAATGTTTACCCTTCCGGCTGCGGCGGCGGAAAAAGACAACGGCAAATGGATAGCCGCCTGGACCACAGCCCCGGTTGATTATTATATTTCGCTTCAGGATTATGTAAGCGGTTTTTTTGTTAACGGCAAGTTGCCTGCCGGAACGCTGACACGAACGGAAATTACCGTTTCGTCGGCGGGCGAAAAGCTCCGTCTTAAATTTTCAAATGAGTACGGCGACAGGGAAGTAAGTTTTGTAAATGCTAATGTTGCAAGAACCGATTCGTCGGCGAAGGGCGCGATAGATAAATCGTCCGTTGTCCCTCTGACATTCGGCGGCAGCCGTGAAGCCGTTATACCCGCAGGCGGGGAAATATGGTCGGATGAAATAGATTTCAAGACTGATGCACTCGAAAAAATCACCGTAAGTATGTATTATGCAAAAGAAACTCCCGTAAAAACGGCAGGACTGTTCTTCGGCAATACATATTGCGCGGCGGCTCTTCCCGGCGCAGAGGATGAAAGTTATATGATAGGCCAGTCGGAGATAAGCATAGCAACAGGCGTAAACTCCTATCATGTTATTCCGTTTTTGACAGAGGCCGATACATATACAACGGCAAATGACGCTTATACAGCCGTATTCATAGGCGATTCTACAATAGTCAACAGCTCGACCGACTATATTTCACAAAGACTAGTCGACGCCGGAGAAAAGAATATTGCGATTGTAAACGAAGCCTTGATGGGCAACCGTCTTTTCTATAACGGTCACGGACTTATAGGCAATCTTTACGGCGACAGCGTAACGGACAGATTTGAACGCGACGCTCTGAACATTCCCGGATGTAAGGTTATCGTTGTAAAAATCGGCGTAAACGATGTTCTGCATCCGTCGTCAAAGAGCATGGGGGACGAAGCCCCGTATGTTTCCGCGCAGGATATAATCGACGGATATACAGACCTTGCAAACCGCGCGCATGAAAATGGAATACGTATATATTTTATGGAGATTACGCCGTGGAACGGATATGTACGCGATATACTCGGTTCAAAGAAAGACATTGTATGGAGCGGGGAGCTTCAGCAGATGTGCGACGACTGCAACGAGTGGATAAGAACAAATGACATTGCCGACGGCTATGTTGATTCGTCAATCCTTGCAAAGCCCGACGATTATACAACATTCCGTCCTCAGCTTACAAAGGACGGTATTCACCTTACCGAGCTTGGAGCTCTTGCCCTTGCCGACTGTGTTGATACCGAAGAAATATTCGGCGTTTCGAACACAAGAACAGCGTCCGAAATTTTCGGAAAAGACCCGTATGAGGATAATGTAATAGTCCGTATTAATAAAATGCTGCTTAAATTTAAAAATATTCTTCTCTTTATCCGTCAGCTTCTCTCAACGCTTCGCGTTGAATACGGTCCGTTTCAGAAATTCCTCGATGATGTAATAGATTCGATTCCGGATTTATCGCCCGTTACTTTAATAAAGAACAGCGCAGGATAATTGATTTAAGCATGTTATTGTAAAAAATTTGTGATTAAAAAACAGAACCGAGACTTGACATTAAAATCGAGTCTCGGTTTTATTGTTAAAAAGTAATCAAAAGTGTGGTCTCGGATTAATAATTACCCTTATCCGTCTGTTTTATCGAAGTAAAAGTCCACTGACGTTTACCGTCGATATATGAAAGATGGCAGATAACTCTGTATGTTCCCATGTCATAATAAGTCTCATATTCGTCGTATGCGAGGTTTATGTCAATGACATAATTCCAATATTCGTCATATTCTTTATTTATGATATGAGCCTTGCCCGAGAGATCTCCGCCCTCACCGCATGCAGAATAATAATATCCGTCATAACAATAGACGCGGATTTTGTTATTATCATTCCTGTCTTTTATTTTTACAGTCCTGTCGGGCGTTACATTAAATACGTTTTTTATCAGCCAATCCATATTGTCAGCAGGTATTTTTGCATATTTAAAGTGATCTGCAAAATAATTCAGAGGGTCGTGTTCACTTTCGGGATTGTTTTTGAAGCTCTCGCCGCAGTAAAATATTTCCTCGGAATCAGGGAAATAGTATAGGTATAATCTTGATGTGAAGATCATGCTCATTATATTATCCATTACCGTTTCAAGCGCGTCGGGGTCGGAGGACGAGTACTCAAAGATGCCGGGCAGAAAGTCAAATTCGGTCATCATTTTTTCCAATTCCTTAAAATCTTCATCTGTCGCCGGGAGATACGCGGGCGGATATGTTGTCTGCGGGACTGTCGTGACAACCTTATTCGTCGTATTTGACGCAGTAACGGTGTTGTTCTTGGTTGTTTTCTGATTCTTCGATTCGAAAGCGTAGGAATGACCGATTTCAAAATTATTATTATCGGCGGATATCGGACGGCTTGATGAAGATGATAAAGCAATTGCGGTTACCGCGCCTATAAGTATGATTCCCGCCGCGACGGACGCGGAAATAATAATCGGCATATTTGATTTTGATTTCGATTTTTTATAAGAATTGTTCACGTTGTTTTCGGCAGGGGGCATAGGCGGTCTTTGATTTCCCGCGTAGTTTTGCAGAGGAAATCCCTGCGAAGAGGGAATAAAACATGAATTCGGGCATTTGCCTGTATTTTTATCGATCGGCAGACCGCATTTAGGACAGAAATCGGACATTTATTTTACCCTCCGTTTTAATAAGCTTCTCCGGTAACGGCAGAAGATAAGAAATTCCACTGCCTTTTTCCGTTAATATTTGAAAGTCTGCATACTACGGTGTAGTTTTCTGTATATGTTTCTCCTAAATCGTTGAACACACCCTTTAAGTCAACCGTGTATATGTTATCTTCGTCGGCGGTCATATTTACAATTGAAAGAGTAGGAAACGGTCCGTCTCCGTATGAAAATGCAAAGTAGTAAAAACCGTTGTAGTAATATATAGGCATTATTGAACTGCCGTTGAACGAATAAATGTCAGCAGATCTGTCCGGTTCAACGTTAAAAATATTTTTTATTAACCAATCCATGTTGTCTGCCGGGACTTTTGCATATTCAAAATAATCTCCGAATTTATTTAACGGATCTCTCTCGCTTATCGGACTGTCTTTGAATTGGCGTCCGCTGCATTGTATATATTCGATATCGTTTGGAAAGAAATACAGGTATGCGTACGGACGTGCCAATCCGCACATGAGGCTTCTTTCTACGGTTTGTAATGCGTCCGAATCCGATGCGGAGTACTCGAATATATCAAATATGAAAAATTCTGTTTTAATAAGATCGAGCAGATCGTCGATTTCTTCGTCTGTTGCTTCAAGAAACTGCGGTTCTTTTTTCGTCGTTGTTTCCGCGGTTTTTGTCGTCGAAGCAGTTGTGACGGTATTCTTTTCGGTAGTTTTCGGATTTTTTGAGTCGAAAGCATAAGAATGACCGATTTCAAAATTATTATTATCGGCGGATATCGGACGGCTTGATGAAG
>ERZ808246.2309-NODE-2309-length-12123-cov-4.515081_pt1 | contig 12123 bp, 10 predicted proteins | sample MGYA00521083_ERZ808246 | MGnify/ENA primary metagenome ERZ808246 (study PRJEB31516, sample SAMN03275577) | gut metagenome | biome: mammalia-associated habitat; material: feces | host: Papio cynocephalus | place: Kenya | collected 2012-07-07 ...
GTGTACGCGCCCTTGTGTTCGCCGGCAAACGAGCCGTTTATGTAGACCTTTGCGTAAACCGACGCGCCCTCGAAATGGAGAAGAACGCGCTTTGCGCCGTTTAACTTTTCTTTGTCGAATTTAAAATGCTTTCTGTAACAGCTTATGAACTGGTACATTTTTTCGTCAAAATAGTTGTAGGGAATTTCCTTGTTCGTGTGGGGAATGTCGACCGTTTCGAAATCCTTGTCGGAGTATGATTTTTTAATCATATCCTCCGAGAACGTTTCGGAGTATTTCCAGCCGAAATTCAGGTTGATTTTTTCTCTCATTTGTACGCTCCTTTGTCTGTGTTTTGGAAAAGACTGATTTTATTAATTTGCAGTTTATTCAACAATTGCAATTAGTTTTTCTTTCGTATTAATTCCCGGGTTCTCGATAACCGCGCCGAGCAGTTTTTCGAGCGTTTCCCGCGTTTTCTCGCCCGTTATGCCGATTTTTTTCAAATCGCTGCCGTCGACGGCGAGGTCTTTTAACGTATACGGCTCTTTTTTATCTATAATATCATAAAACTGCGCGTATGCAAAGTCCGTCTGAGAGGAAATATCGCGGAAACTTTCGCTCAGCGCCCCGCGGTCGGCGATTCTTATCTTCATAAGACGGACGAAATTTTCCTCGCCCATCATGTTAAGATACCTTTTGACCTCGGCTCTCGTCGAGGGAACGTCCATGTCGTGATGAGACACGAGGAACGTCACGGTCTCGCATATTTTGTTGCTGAATCTTAAATCTTTAAGTACCTTTTCGGCAATCTCCCCGCCGGCCGCCGCGTGATTTTTAAACGTCGAATCGCCTTTGTCGTTTAATTTATGGGTCGCGGGCTTGCCTATGTCGTGCAGCAGCATCGTAAGGCGCAGAATTTCGTCGTTCGGGTCAATATTGTCGACCGTGTGGCACGTGTGACCCCATACGGTGTACGCGTGCTTTTTGCCGTACTGCTCAAAGCCGAATTCGGGTTTTAATTCGGGGATGATAACGCCGAAAACCTCTTCGTATTCCTCGAGAACGTTAAACGCGTTTTGACCGCATAATAATTTTAACAATTCTGTTGAAATCCGTTCCTTTGCGACGTTGTTTAAAAGCTCTTTATTCTTTAAAATCGCTTTTTTCGTTTCGCTCTCTATCGTAAATCCGAGTGTTGAAGAAAATCGGAGCGCGCGCATGATTCTGAGCGCGTCCTCGTTAAAACGCTTGTCCGCGTCTCCGACGCACCGGATAATTTTATTCTTGATATCGTCCGCCCCGCCGAACAGATCGACAAGCCCTTTTTCGTCGCTGTACGCCATCGCGTTTACCGTAAAGTCACGGCGCGACAGGTCGTTTTCAATGTCCGAGGTAAAGCTTACCGAGTCGGGATGACGGCAGTCCGTGTATTCGCCGTCGATTCTGTACGTCGTAATTTCAAGCGGTTCTCCGTCGATCAGGACAAGCACCGTTCCGTGCTTAATGCCGGTGTCGACCGTCTTGAATGAAGAGAAAATCGCCTTTGTCTTTTCGGGCTTCGCCGAGGTCGTAATGTCCCAGTCGTGAGGCGTTTTGCCCATTAAAATATCGCGTACGCATCCTCCGACAATGAACGCCTCTTCACCCGCCTCATTAGTTCTAATGAGGGCTTTTTTGACGTATTCGGGTAAATTAATTTTCAAACGAATCACATCCTGCTGTTGAAAAATTTTTAATTATTTGATATTATATATTAATAGACTGAATTAAATGTGTATGAGGTGTTTTTTTATGAAATGTCCGTACTGCTCATACGAAGAGAGCAAAGTTATAGATTCCCGTCCCACCGACGAGGGCGAGAGAATCAGGCGCAGACGCGAATGTCTTAAATGTCACAGACGTTTTACGACGTACGAGATTGTCGAGAGCCTGCCTATCGTCGTTGTCAAAAAGGACAAGTCGCGCGAGGTCTTCGACAGAAACAAGCTGATGAGCGGACTTTTAAGAGCGTGCGAAAAACGTCCCGTGTCGCTCGAAACGCTCGAAAACGCGGTCGACGAAATCGAAACGACTCTCCAGTCCTCGCTCGACAGAGAGGTCACGTCGATACGAATCGGCGAGCTGACGATGGATAAACTTAAAGAAATAGACGAGGTCGCATACGTGCGCTTTGCCTCGGTTTACAGACAGTTCAGGGATATCAACTCGTTTATGGACGAGCTGGCGAGACTCTTAAAGAACAAACAATAATTTAATGTAAGGCATAAACATTATTTTGTAGGGGAAGACATTGTCTTCCCGCATGAGACTTGCGGTTATATCAATAATAAATTTGCGTCAGCAATATGAATTTTCCGGATTTCCGAAGGCAAAATCAAATTTTTTAATATCTGCCTTTACCCCGGGAAGACAATGTCTTCCCCTACATATTTTGTCTGCTCTTTATAAAATAAATTTGTACGTTAAATTATTTAATTGCTTCTAATACCAGCTGTTCGATTTCCGCTTCGTCCGAATATCCTATACTCTTCGAAACCTCTTCGCCGTTTTTGAATATCATTACGGTCGGGATGCTCGCGATATTGTATTCGAGCGAAATTTCGGGTTCCTCGTCGACGTTTACCTTGCCGACCTTGATTTTGCCGTCGAATTTTTCGGCTATGCTCTCGATAACGGGGGCTATCATACGGCACGGACCGCACCACGCCGCCCAAAAGTCGACGAGTACGGGGATATTTGAGTTGATAACTTCCGCGTCAAAATTGTCCTTTGTTAATTTGATTTCCATTTTAATTTTCCTTTCCTTATTTTAAATTTATTTTGATTTATAGTATAACATGCAGTGGCAGTATCCCTCAAAGTCGGGATCGGCTATCTGCTCGCGGAACTCCTTGCACATGCACTTGTTGTCCTCGGTCTTTTCGAGTCTGCACGGGCAGTAGCCTCCGCGCTGTTTCAGCCCCTCTTTTATGAGAGCGACCGTCTCCTTGTCGGGGTTGAGAGTTATTTTCATTGCTCGTTCCCTCCTATTCGTTTTCTGTTTGCCGTTTACTTCTCTTTTATTATTGTATCATATTATTTCCTGTATTTAAAGCAATAAATAATTTTTATTGAACAATGAGAAGTTTTGTTGTATAATTGTAAAAAAACAGGGAGGAATTCGTATGCGTAAATTAAAAAATCCCAAAATGAAACGCGCTTCTCTTATCGCCGTCGGATGCGCCGTGCTTGCGGGCGCGGTCACTGTCGGTTCTTTTTTGATATATGACAGAATTCAGGCGGACAAATACGGTTTTACGAATCTTGATAATATTTCCGTCCCCGCTCCGATAACGGACGAGGCGATCGAGCTTGACGTTAAGCTCGACGAAATTACAATGCATTACGCCGTGTACGGAGAAACGGGACGGCAGCCGATTATTTTAATTCACGGCAATTCTTCGAGCCATCTCGGGCTTGACTCGGCGGCTCGGTATCTCGCGAATGATTTTACGGTTTATTCGATCGACAGCCGGTGCCACGGTCAAAGCTCCGATCCGGGCGTTATAACGTACGATTTAATGGCGGAGGACACCGCGCAGTTTATAAAAAAATTAAATCTTGAAAAGCCGTATATTCTCGGTCACTCTGACGGTGCGATAGTCGCGCTGACTCTTGCGTACACGTACCCCGATCTGCCCGGCGCGGTCGTCGCGTGCGGGGCAAATTCGAGACCCGACATGATGAAGCCGTACTTTACGCTGGGAGTTCTGCTGTCGAATTTACGGCGTCACGACAAACTCAATGATTTAATGCTGACATTGCCCGACATGACGGCAGGCAAGCTCGGTAAAATAACATGCCCGACGGATATCGTTATAGCCGAAAACGACATAATGTACCTGTCCGACGCGGTTTTCATGCGCGATAATATAAAGCTGTCGTCGCTCGATATTTTAAAGGGCGAAAATCACTCGTCGTATGTTTCCCTAAACGGTAAAAAGGCATATAGGGTTGCAATGAATTTCTTAAAATAAAATAATCACTCCCTTACGGCAGTTCATTTTATCCTGTCGTAAGGGCTTTTTTGTATTTCAAGCCGATTTTGTGCATCTCGTTCCCATTTTATTGACATTTTCAATAAAAAGTATATAATAAAGACATAAAATTACGGAGGTATTAACATGAAATCAACACCGAAAAAGATTCTGTCTCTTTTTATGTCGCTTTTGATGCTTCTGAGCGTTACGAGCGGGCTGACGTTCACGTCGTTTGCGGACAATTCAAACGCGGATGTCAGCTTTTGGTACACAACAAATGAAGACGGAACCGTACGCATAACAGACTTTGACCCCGGTGAAAATTTAACGGGCAATCTTAACATTCCGTCCGAACTTGACGGCAAGACGGTAACGGGAATTGACGATTCTGTGTTAAACGGATATTATGAATCCGTAACTATACCGGAGACGATTACGTCGGAATTATCCTATTCTACATTCGTCAACTTGTATGAATTAAAAACGATTACGGTAAATGAAAACAATCTTGCATATTCATCAGTCGACGGTGTTTTGTTTAATAAGGATATAACTGTTCTCATTCGCTGTCCGATAGGCAAAACGGGAGTATTAGCCATACCCGACGGTGTTAAGCATTTCGCAGACAATGCGTTATTTTGGTGTACGTCGCTTGCCGAGATTACGATTCCATCCACTCTTGAAAGATCTGACGGCAACGGGAATTATTATCTTACCGGTTATGACTTTTGTCACTGTTCTTCTCTTGAAAGAATAACGGTAGATGAGAATAACAAAGATTTTGCGTCTTCCGCCGGCGGCGAACTGCTTAATAAAGACAAGACCGAGCTTATATGCTGTCCCAAAACAAAGGCGGGCACGTATTCGATTTCCGAGGGTATAACGAAGGTCGAAATGAACGCTTTCGGTGACTGCAATTTGATTACCGAGGTTGTCATCCCGTCTTCGCTGACGGATATAGATTACGGCGGATATACTTTTTCACAATGTGATAATCTTAAAAAAATAACGGTTGAGACAAACAACGAATATTTTTCATCCGTTGACGGAGTTCTTTACAGCAAGGATAAATCCGTACTCATCGCATATCCGAAAAATAAGGATTCGATTGTGATACCTGATTTTGTACGGGAAATCGGAGCCCGGGCCTTTGAAAACCGGAATAACTTAACGGATATTATAATTCCCGATACTGTTACAAAAATAGGAGACGAAGCATTTAGCAGCTGTGATAATCTGTCTCAAGTATCGCTTCCGAGCGGTCTTACAAGCATAGGACGAGACGTGTTTTGGTATACGGCGTATTATAATGATGAAAATAATTGGGAAAACGGATGTCTGTATTTAGATAATTATCTGCTTGATTACGAAAATAATAACGGTGCCGAATCTGTAAATATAAAAGACTCGACAGTGCTTATTGCGGATTATGCGTTTAACCGCGAACGCAAAATCACGCAGGTGACAATGCCCGACTCGGTTAAATATATAGGCGAATATGCATTTTCGCAGTGCGGTTCGTTAACATCCGTAACGCTTTCCGAAAACACCGAGGAGATAGGCGATTCTGCGTTTTTAGATTGTCCCGGACTCGAAAGCATTACGGTTCCCGCAAGCGTAAAAACTATCGGATATAATGCTCTGGGATATCTTAGCAATGTTAGGTTAGGCTATTTTACGATCTACGGTCACAGAGGTACGGCAGCCCGTACATATGCAAGGGAAAACGGCTTTAATTTTGTCGATCTTGACGGCGGTTCTTCTGCAGGCTTTGATTATGCCGAAAACGAAGACGGAACAATACGTATAACGGACTTTTACCCGGCTGACGATTCAACGGGAAATCTCGAAATTCCGTCGGAAATTGACGGCAAGACGGTAACCGGAATCGAACCCGACATTTTAGAGGGAAATTATGAATCGGTAACGATTCCCGAAACGATTGTATCGGGATTGAACGGATGGGATGAGGGTTCATTTTATTCATTACACAATTTAAAGGACATTATTGTAGATGAGAACAATCCCGAATATTCATCCGTCGACGGCGTGCTGTTTAATAAGGATAAGACCGTTCTTATTTGCTGTCCGCAGGCAAAATCCGGAGAGTATGCTGTTCCTGAGGGTGTAGAAGGATTGAATGGTTTTTCATTCAATTATTGCGTCTCGCTTGAAAAAATTTCTTTTCCGGCCTCTCTTGAACAACCTTATGCCGGCACTTTTACCGGCTGTAACAGTCTTATCTGTATAGATGTTAATGAAGATAATGAATATATTTCATCTATTGACGGAGTTATGTTTAATAAGGAGCAGACATCCTTATTATTCTATCCTAAAGCAAAGCAGTCTTTGATATATACCGTTCCCGACGGTGTGGCAATAATAGGTTATTCAGCTTTTCAGGGAAACGAAATTTTAAATAAAGTAATAATTCCCGATACCGTTAATGTTATATATGACTGGGCTTTTGCCAACAATACGGCACTGTCTGAAATTGTTATACCGAGAGGAATTGTAAGAATCGGTGATAACGCTTTTTATGATACACAATTCTATAACGACCGGAGTAATTGGGAAAACAGTTATTTGTATATTGATGAATATTTGGTAGGTTTCCGTCAGGATGATAACAATATAACGCAAGTTAATATAAAAGACGGTACGGTTTTGCTCGCAGATTATTTGTTCAGCGGGGACGGCATTATTAAAAACGTTAATTTCCCGGATACTTTAAAATATATCGGCGATTCCGCATTTCGGTCATGTTCGGCTCTTGAGAGTATATCGATACCCGATTCGGTTGAATATCTCGGCTATGATGCATTCTTCGGATGTGACTCGCTGAAAGATTTAAAGCTTTCGAATTCAATCGAAAGAATAGAATCATATACTTTCGGATATTGTGATTCTCTGGAATCCGTGGTTATACCTGATTCGGTTGTTTATCTGGGATATGGTGCCTTCGAAAACAATGATGTGCTCCGCGAAGTTATTCTTTCGGAAAACCTTGAATACATTGATTCTGATTGTTTCAAAAATTGTCCGAATCTTGGCAGTATCAGAATTCCTAAAAATGTTACGGAAATATATTCTAATGCTTTTGGTTTTTATGACAAATATGACGAAACGGATGATTGGTGGTATGTAGAGAAAGTTGACGGATTTACAATCCGCGGATATAAGGGTACCGCCGCGGAAGAATATGCGAACAAAAACGGATTTACGTTTGTCAATCTCGATTCGTCCGAATGTGAACATAAAAATACCGTGATTAAAAATGCGGTTTCTGCGACATGTACGACGGACGGCTACACGGGCGATACCTATTGTAACGACTGCGGACAGACGATCGTTTACGGTAAAACAATCCCCGCACTCGGTCATACGTCCGAAGTTGTCAGCGGAAAGTCTGCGACTTGTACCGACCCCGGTCTTACGGACGGCGAAAAATGCTCCGTCTGCGGTGCTGTAATCAAAGAACAGACCGAAATTCCCGCTCCCGGACATACATTTGAGACTGTCAGCGGAACACCCGCGACCTGTACCGAATCGGGACTCACCGACGGCGAGAAGTGCTCCGTCTGCGGTGTTGTAATTAAAGAACAGACCGAAATCCCCGCCCTCGGACACAAATCCGAAGTTATAAAGGGCAAACCCGCGACCTGTACCGAAAAAGGTCTCACCGACGGCGAGAAGTGTTCAGTCTGCGGTGCTGTAATCAAAGAACAGACCGAAATTCCCGCGCTCGGACACAAATCCGAAGTTATAAAGGGTAAGCCCGCGACCTGCACCGAAAAAGGTCTTACAGACGGTGAGAAATGTTCAGTCTGCGGTGTTGTAATCAAAGCACAGACCGAAATTCCCGCCCTCGGACATAAATTCGAAAACGGCGTATGCACCGTCTGCAAATCCATGGATCCCGATTACAAGCTTGTCCTAAACACCGACAGCAAGCTTCTTCTCGACCTTGATAAAAAATCGGTAACAAGCCTGCCCGTTTCCGTAAACGGCACGACCGCTTCGGAGTTTAAAAAGCAGTTTGCAAACGAGATTGACTTAGGGCTTGCCGATGACGCATTGATACCCAACGGAACGAAATTTACGTTCAACGGCACGGAGTATACCGTAATCGTCAAGGGCGACGCTCAGCCCGACGGCAAGCTCACCGCTTCCGACGCGAGAACGATTCTTCGTATCGCGGCTAAGCTTGACAACCCCGACGATATCACAAAGTCGGCTTCGGATATAAATTCCGACGGCAAGGTAACGTCCGCCGAGGCGAGAAATGTTTTAAGATTCGCCGCGAGACTTGCAAATTCTATTGAGGGTTAAAATCAAAGCATAATAAAAAGAGAGGAACGATTCTTATGTTTCGTTCCTCTCTTTATTATCAGCTTTAATATTTTATAATACGAAGTCGTCCGGGTCGAAGTCCATTTTTTCCTCTTTGAAATCGGGCTGGCGTTTGAGCGGGTCGTACTTGAATTTACGGCAGGACGAAAACGGCTGCATGACCCCTTTTTTCGGGCAAAGCACGGTGTTGTCCGCCGCCGTCGTTCCGCGCGCGCAGTACATACACTGCGGGGTGATTTTCACATTCGTAAGCTTTCCGCTCATGCAGGTTCCTCCGTTAACGTCAAAATATTCTCCTTTAATTTTATATATATTTTCATTAAATGTCAAGCGTATCATGTCGACTTGCGCTTTTTCGGAAGAATTTTTACGTCCGAAAACGAGTCGGACATTATCATTACGCCCGAGGCGATAAGAAGAACCGCATTAGAAACAGCCGAGGACGAAAACGCCGAATTGTACGAATTTAATGAAGCGGTTTTGACCGCCGACGGAAAAATCTTAATTAAAACGGAGCATACCGCGTACGAATTTACGGCGTTTAAAATTCTCGGGATGAAATACATGTGCGGTTTGATTTTTATTTTAATAAGCAGGGGATATATCTGCATGAAAACGCATATTCCGCCGAACGCCGTAACTGCGGAGCATAACGGTGCGCCCCCGATCGATTCCGCCGCCGAAACGCCGTCCGTCACCTCGAAAATCATGCGGAGCCACAAACCGATCTGCTCGTTTTTTATATATGAAAACAATACGCTTTCGAGCGCGGAGAACAGTATTATCCACGCCGAAATTGAGAGCATAGCCCTTGCGGAATTCGAAACCGAGGACGTGAAAACCTCCGAAAACGAAGCCGAATCCGCACTTTGAGAATCAGAACCGACGGCACGTATTCCGCCGTTTCTTTCAGATAAAAAAGCGAGAATAACCGCCGTGATAATTGACGGCAGAAATGTCGAAGCAAGCACGGCGACGCCCGAAAAAACCGAATTCAACACCGAAACGCCGAGAGTGTTTATTATAAACCCCGGCCCCGCGTTTACGCAGAAGGATACGAGACGCCGAGCCGTTTTCGCGTCCGCATTTTTTTTGTCGAATTCTTTTTTGATAAGCCTTACGCCGACGGGGTACCCGCCGATAAACGAGAAAACGACGGCGCATATACACGTAACGGGGATGTTTAAAAATTTCGCAATTGTGCGAGCCGTTCCGCCCGACGAAAACGCGCCGAGTCCGTACGCAGTTTCCGATAAAACCGAAAAAAGGAAAAGCGACGGTATAACGGTTTCAAAGCACATTGAAATCCCCCGTTTTGCGCCGTATGTCGCCGATTCGGCGTTTAAAGTCAATATGACTGCGGCGGCGGTGACCGCAAGCGCGGTCATAATTTTTTTCGTTCTGTTCATTTTTATCACCGATACATTCTATGCGTTTTCGTGATAATCAATGAGGAAACGTCATATATTTTTTCGGGGAGGAATGTTTATGTCAAAAGAGAGCAGACGAACGCGCAGGCCGGCGTTTCCCCGCGCGCTCGCGGACGAATTGCAGATACCAGCAACGCAGGTTTCGAACGATTTTCACATTGAATTTTTCGGCAGAAATCAGATTCTGACCGAGGGCTGTCTCGGGGTTCTCGAATACGATTCGGGCAGAATTCGTCTGAATCTGTCGGGCGCGGTCATAACATACGAGGGCGCGGGGCTGGAGATCAGCTCGTATGACGACGACAGAATCGAGATAAAGGGCGGCGTTATGAATATTTCTTTTTCTTAAAGGGCGTGAAAAAATGCTTTTTATAAAGCTTATAAGATTTTTATTCGGCTATGTCGAATTTACGTGCGAGGGCGGGTTTTCGGAAAGATTCGTAAATTTATGCTTCGCAAACGGCATACGGCTGTGGGACGTCAGAGCTTCCGACGGCGTGACGAGGGCGAAAGCCTCTCTTATTTCATTCAAAAAAATAAATATACCCGCCGAAAAATCGGGAATGACCGTCGGCTTATCCGTCCGGCGCGGTCTGCCCGTCATAATTTACAATAACCGTTCGCGAGCCGTTTTTCTCGTTTCGTCGGTAATTTCGTGCGTTCTCGTCTTTGTTTTATCGTCAATGATATGGAGCGTTTCGGTCTCGGGGAACGAATCGTTTACCGATAAGCAGATACTCGATATTTTTTCGTCCTACGGCGTTAAACCGGGCGTTTTTGCGGATAATATAGACATTGATTTCGTTCAGGATTCGGTCGTCGGGGCAAATCCCGAGATTATATGGTGTTCGGTAAATATAGCGGGAAGCCGTGCGTTTATCGAAGTCCGCGAGCGCGTAAAAATGCCCGACATGCACACCGATACCGCCCCGTCGAACATAGTCGCGCCGTCCGACGGAGTTTTGACCGTGCTGGAGGTCTACTCGGGCGAGGGAACGGCGAGCGTGGGGAGCGCGGTGTTAAAAGGCTCTCTTTTAATAAGCGGAACCGTCGCGCGGACGGACGGGAGCGTTAAGACTGTCAGCGCGGACGGCAAAATCGAGATTCGCCGTAACGGCTCTCTGACAAACGCGGTCGGCGGGAACGACCCTATGTACGGGGTTCGGGATGTTAAAACGAGAACCTCTGTCTGTCTCTTCGGGCTTAAAATTCCGCTCGGGATAAGCCGAGACTGCGACTTAAAGAGCAGAACTGCCGGCTTTCTTATCGCAAACGGCGTTACCATGCCCGTCGGAATCATAAACGACAGATTCGTATTTTTACAGCCCGATAATTCGCGTACGGACTATAATGACCTGCTTTTAATCGCGGGATACGAATATTTTGTAAAAGAAAAAGACCTCGTTTCTTCGTGCGAAATCGAGTCGCGCAGTCTTAAATTTAATTTCGAAAACGGAGTATGTACGCTCGAGGGCGATTATATTCTTCTCGACAGAAAAATCGTACGGCAAAATATAATTATTGACGATTGAAATTTTGTTGCGTTCAGACAAAACTTATTAAAAATTCTATTAATTATTGACAAAAAAAATTAAGGTGCTATAATATTATAAAAAGGATAAAAAAGGGACAGATTTTTACTCGGATGTTTGAAACTACAATCGATATTGACAAAATGGAACACGCCGTCAGCCTGTTCGGCTCGTTCGACGAAAATATAAAATCAATAGAGAAAAGCTTTTCCGTCACCGTCGTAAACAGGGGCGGGGAGGTTAAGATTTCCGGCGAGGCGGAGAACGTCATGTCTGCTTCGCGCGCGATAAACGGACTGCTCGCGCTCGTCACGAACGGCGAAACGCTCAACGATCAGAATGTCGGGTACGTTATCTCGCTCGTAAAGGACGGAAACGAGGATAAATTAGGCGAGCTTTCGGGCGGCAGCATCTGCCTTACGACAAAGGGAAGACCCGTTAAGCCCAAAACGCTCGGACAGAAGAAATATATAGAGTGCATTAAGAATAATACGATAGTTTTCGGCGTGGGACCCGCGGGTACGGGTAAGACGTATCTTGCCGTCGCAATGGCGGTCAAGGCGTTCCGCTCAAAGCAGGTCACGAGGATAATTCTCACACGCCCCGCGGTGGAGGCGGGCGAAAAGCTCGGATTCCTCCCCGGCGATCTTCAGCAGAAGGTCGACCCTTATTTAAGACCGCTGTACGACGCGCTGTTCGACATGCTCGGCGCGGAGAATTTTCAGAAATATCAGGAAAAGGGATGCATCGAGGTCGCCCCGCTCGCGTACATGCGAGGCAGGACGCTTGACGACAGCTTTATAATTC
>ERZ808246.2310-NODE-2310-length-12119-cov-3.482427_pt1 | contig 12119 bp, 12 predicted proteins | sample MGYA00521083_ERZ808246 | MGnify/ENA primary metagenome ERZ808246 (study PRJEB31516, sample SAMN03275577) | gut metagenome | biome: mammalia-associated habitat; material: feces | host: Papio cynocephalus | place: Kenya | collected 2012-07-07 ...
TTTATTAGAATTATATTTTGGTAAAAATTATGAAAAAATCACTTCTAATAATAATTATATTGTTCCTTTTATTATAGGACCAGTATATATACTTTGTCATAATTTCTATATAGAAGGAATTATTCTTATTTTAATAGAGTATTTAATATCAACAATAATTTTATGCTTTAATCATGCATTTTTATATGTATACGTAGTAAAATTATTAAATTTCATATACTTAATGTTTAATCGATTAATCTGGGCAACTATATCAAATTTAATATATGAAAAACTTACTTTGAAAAGATTAAAAAAAATTAAAGAAAAAGATAAAAACTATAAAGAAACAATTCAAGAATTATATAAAAAAGATAATTCTTTACTAATACTAAAATATGTTGTATTCACACCAATTTTTTTGATTATATTTGCTGAGATACTAAGTTACATATACGTACATTTAGGATTAATATAGAAAGGAAAACTATGATAGAAGTTAAAAATATAAGTAAAAAGTTTAAAAAGAACATAGAAAAGAATAAAGTAGTAGAGTTCTTCGCTGATAATGATATTTCTTTTACAGCAAAAGAAGGAGAAGTTCTTGGTATTTTAGGACCTAATGGAGCAGGTAAAACAACACTTCTTAGAATGATTGCTGGAATAATGGAACCAACATCTGGAACAATATTATTTGATTCGAAAAGTTATAAAGAAAGTGATATGGAAATAAAGAAAAATATTGCATTTTTAAGTGGAAACACAAAATTATATAAAGATCTTTCACCATATGAACTTCTTGAAATGTGTGGTAATTATTATGGCGTTTCTAAAAATGAATTAGAAAAAAGAATAAAAAAAATAGAAAAAGACTTTGATATGTCATCGTTCATAAATCAAAGAATAGGTAATTTATCAACAGGGCAGACGCAAAGAGTAGGTCTTGCAAGATGTGTAGTACATAATCCTAAGTATTATATTTTAGATGAAGCAACAAGTGGTCTTGATATTATCTTAAGTCAAATAATTTTAAACTTTATAAAAGAAGAAAAGAAAAAAGGAAAATGTATTTTATATTCAACACATTACATGGAAGAAGCAGAAAACATTTGTGATAAAGTTCTTCTAATGCATAAAGGAAAAATTATAAAATATGGTACACCAGAAGAGATAGAAAAAGAAACAAACACTTCTAACTTAAGAGATGCATTCTTTAAATTAATTGGAGGTGTAGAAAATGAACAATAGAATACTAATTACTATAAAAAAAGAATTACGAGGCATCATAAGAGATAAAAAATCATTAATGATGATGCTTGTAACTCCAATTCTAATACCAATATTTATATTCTTATTTTCTTATATATATGAGGCAATGTTAGATAAAGATGAATCTACTAATACATATAACATTGGTGTAAATTATACTTATACAAAAGAAGAAAAAAAGAGTTTAAAAGAATTAAATTTAAATATAAAAGAGTATAAAAGTAAGAATGAATTACAAGAAGCCTACAAAAAAGGTAAAATAGATTTATACGTCATAAAAAAGAGTAGTAATTATAAAATATATGAAAATGAATCAAATCAAAACAGTATTTATGCAACATCAATCTATACAAAATATTTAGATAGTATTAATAAGTATTTAGGTGATGCTTACTTAGATAGTATAAATGCTTCAAAAGATAAAGTTTATAATAATATTACTTATGAATACAAAAAATTAGAAGGTAAAAATGATTTTGTAAATCAGGTAATAAGTACAGGTCTAATGTTTGTTGTGATGGCTATAACTTTAACAGCAATTTACTCAGCAACAGATGCAACAGCAGGAGAAAAAGAAAGAGGAACATTAGAAACACTACTTACATTCCCAATAAAAAAAGAAGAATTATTAACTGGTAAGTATTTAGCAATAACATTATCTTGTATCATAACTACAATATTAAGTTTAATTCTTACAGTAATATCCTTAAAAATATCTAGTAATATCTTCTCATTTTATAAAGATGCTATTATAAATATTAATATTACAACAATGCTTTTAGCTCTTATCATAATGATTTCATATTCATTCTTTATAAGCGTAGCATGTATTGCCGTTGCAAGTTTTTCTAAGACATTTAAAGAAGCACAAAGTGCCTTAACACCACTAAGTTTTACAGTAATGATTCCAATGTTTTTAGAAATACTAGATATAAAATTAAATAGTTATTTAGCACTAATTCCAGTAATTAGTCATACAATGCTTTTAGAACAAGTTATTTGTAATACATTAACTACAACAACAATAATAAATATATTTCTAATGTTTATAAGTACAATTTTAATAACAATAATAATTATAAAAATAATAACAAAGGTTTATAAATCAGAGAAAATACTCTTTTCATTATAAACCTTTTTTTCTTTTTATTAATCTGCTATAATAAACTTAAATAATAGTGGAGGCAATATGAAAGAGATTGAAAAAAAGTGTCCAAATTGTAGTAAAGTACTTGAAGTTGATCCATCACTTAAAGAAATAAAATGTCCTAATTGTAATCGCGAGTATATTATAGAAAAATCTAAAATTAAAAGAAAAGGCGAAGAAGTAGAAAGTATAAACTTAGTAATGAAAGTGTCCAAAAATGTTTTTATTATACCAGTTGCTATTTTTTCTAGCATAATACTTATCTTAACACTTGTAACAATTCACTCAGTAAACAATTATAAATCAAAGTTAAAAAGCCAAGACGAAACAAAAGAGTTACAAGAAAATATCAAAAAAATAAAAGATATTGATAAAGAAAAAATAGAAGAGAAAAGTCTTAGTGAAATAAATAATTGGAATATAGAAAAAGACAATGTACATCTTGATGATTCAAAAGAATTAGGCCAATACTTATATAGAGTAGATGATCATTCTACAATATATGATGTGTATGAATTAACTTATAAAATAAATAATAGTGATTACACGATTTATACTGCAGTAATTTATAATAATTTAAATAATGAAAATATAAATCAAATTATTCCAGAAATTCATGGAGCAACAATCACTAAAGATAATGAAAATTTATGGGGATACGATAACATAAAAGATTTATATTATGATATTAATACTCCAGAAGACGCTAAACTAGAAGCAACCAAAGGTCTTTATATAGAAAAATAACTTTACAAGGCTATCTAATTACTTTAAAAAATATAATTCACATAATATATACTGAAAGTGAGGAATTATGATTAAAATAAAATGCATAAATCCAACATCTCTCAGTATTTTTAATTATAATATTAAAATATTTGATGAATGTGGTAATTTAGTTGAAGAAGGATTTACTAAGAATAACGAATATTCTTTCAATCCTAAGAAGTGTTCTATATACAAATTAGTTGTTACTAATAAATGTTTAGCTCCATATGTTATAAGTATACATTTTATCCCAGTTAACAATCTTTGTATCTATTTTAATAATATAAATTCTTCTACTTTCTATTTAACAGATAAGTATTATATTGGTTTACCAATAGAGAGGGGAAAATTAAATTTATGGCCAGTCCTTACACAGTAACCATAACAAATGGTCAAGGAGAAGAAAATATCTTAAATGGATCATATAGTGTTACATCAAATGTTTCAGGGTATGATGAGTCTACATTAACACCAAATACAATAACTGTATCTGATGCTACAAACTCATATAACTTTACAATAGGAGCAACAGGAACACTAACAATTCATACAACAGAAGAAGGTACAGCAGCTGGAACTCCAATTGTTGGAGCAACATTTCAAAGAACAGATAGTGAAGGAACAACTTATGGACCAGTAATTACAACAGATGCAAGTGGTAATGCAGTATTTCCAAATGTACCTTTTGCAGAAACAGGAGCACCAGTAATTTACTATAAACAATTAACATCAGATGGTAATCATAATTTTGATAGTGAAGTTCAGTCAACTGCAATGACATCTCAAACATCAACCATAGAACTTCAAAATGAAACACCAGCCTTAAGAACATTTACACTAACTGATGCTAACTACGAAAATTTAAAAATAGCAGATGGAGTTCTAACACTTACTAGTAATTAATAGTGAAAGTAAAAGAAAAAAAATAATAAAAATTGTGTATAAAAGCACAATTTTTTCTTTATCACTTGTATTTCCTACCAATTTAGTAGTAGAATATTAATGCATGGAGGAATACTATGAAAATATCAACAAAAGGACGTTATGCCTTAACAATAATGTTATCGATTGCGAAAGGTTATGATAAAGATGAATATATTTCTCTAAATAAAATAGCAGAAGACGAACAAATATCTGTAAAATATTTAGAAAAGATAATGACAAGTCTAAAGAAAAATAATTTAGTTAAAAGTACAACAGGAAAAGATGGTGGATATAAATTAAACAAGAAACCAGAAGAGTATAAAATAGGAGAAATAATAAGAGCAGCAGAAGAAAACCTAGATGTTGTAAAATGTATAAATAATCCTGATTGTCCTAAAAAAACTACTTGTAAAACATATCCCTTATGGGAAGGACTAAATAATGAAATAAATGATTACTTAGATAGTAAAACACTAAAAGATTACTTATAGGAGGAAACAATGGAAAAATTATTAGAAATAAATAATATAAAAACAATTGCAGAAGATGATAATGAAAAAGAAATACTAAAAGGATTAAATTTAGAAATAAATAAAGGAGAAATCCATGTCATTATGGGACCTAATGGAAGTGGAAAATCAACACTTGCAAATACAATTTTTCATAGTCCTAAATATATTATTACAGATGGAAGCATAAAATTAGATGGAGAAGAACTTACTAATAAAAAAACTGATGAAATAGCAAGACTTGGAGTATTTATGTCTTTTCAAACACCAGTAGAAATTCCAGGTATTAATTTAGCTCAATTTTTAAAATCAACAAAGAAAAGTATGACTGGTAAAAAGCCTAATATTTTTACATTTCAAAAAGAAGTAGAAAAAAATATGCAAGATTTAAATATGAAAAGCGAATATATCTCACGTGAATTTAATGTAGGTTTTTCTGGAGGAGAGAAGAAGAAAAATGAAATTCTTCAAATGTTAATTCTAAATCCAAAATTAGCAATATTAGATGAAACTGATTCAGGACTTGATGTCGATGCGATAAGAACAGTATCAAAAGGAATAAGTCTATACCACAATGATGAAAACGGCGTATTAATAATTACACACTCAACAAAAATATTAGAAAATCTAAAAGTAGACAAAGTACACGTTTTAGTAGATGGTAAAATAGTAAAAACAGGTGATGCATCTCTTGCTAAAGAAATAGAAACAAACGGTTATAGTGATTATATAAAGTAGGTGAAATATGAAAACAGATATTGAACAAATAAAAGATTCTAAAACAAGAAATATATATAATGAAAAAAGTTCTAATATTTCTCTAAAAAAAGAATATGGTCTAAATGAAGAATTAATAAGAAATTTATCAAAAGAAAAAGAAGAACCTGATTGGGTACTAGATATAAGACTAAAAGCCTTAAAATTTTTTAATGAACTACAAGACCCAGATTGGGGACCAGATATTAGTTATTTAGATATAAATAAAATTGCAACTTATGTAAAACCAATTAATAATGAGAAGAGAAAATGGGAAGATGTACCAGAAGATATAAGAGATGTTTTTGACAAGCTTGGTATTCCAGAAGCAGAAAAAGAACAACTTGCAGGGTCTGGTGCACAATTTGATTCTGAAGTAGTTTATCATAATTTAACAGAAGACTTAAAAAAGCAAGGTGTAATTTATACAAGTTTTGATGAGGGTGTAAGACTATATCCCGAACTTGTAAAAGAGTATTTCACAAAGGCAGTACCAATAAATGACCACAAGTACATTGCTCTTCATTACGCATTATTTTCTGGAGGATCATTTGTATATATTCCAAAAAATGCCAAATTAGATAGACCACTTCAAAGTTATTTTAGACTTAATGAAAAAGGTGCAGGTCAATTTGAACATACTCTAATAATAGTAGATGAAGGAGCAGAACTTCAGTTCATTGAAGGATGTTCTGCACCAGGTTATAACGAATTAAACTTACATGCAGGATGTGTTGAACTATTTGTAAAAAAGAATGCTTATCTTAGATTTTCAACAATAGAAAACTGGTCAAAAAATATGCTTAATTTAAATACAAAAAAGTGTTATGTTGAAGAAAATGGAAAAATTGAGTGGATAATGGGCTCATTTGGATCTAAAGTCTCAATGTTATACCCATTAAGTGTCTTAAATGGAAAAAATGCTAAATGTGAATTTACAAATATTTCTTTCGCAGGACACGGTCAAAATCTAGATACAGGTTTAAAAATAATTCATAATGCAGAAAATACAAGTTCCGTAGTAAACTCTAAGTCAATTTCTAAAGATGGAGGGATTTGTACATTTAGAAGTAACGTTCATGTAAGGAAGAATGCTAGTAACTCAAATGTCTCATTATCATGTGAATCATTAATGATGGATAGTATTTCAAGAAGTGATACAATACCTGCAAATACAATAGAAACAGATGATGTCTCATATGCACATGAGGCAACTATTGGAAAAATAAGTGATGAAGCAATATATTACTTAATGACTCGTGGTATGAGTGAAGAAGATGCTAAATCATTAATAGTAAGAGGTTTTGCTGAACCAATCGCAAAAGCATTCCCAGTAGAATATGCCGTTGAAATGAATAGACTAATAGAGTTAGAATTAGAAGGAACTATAGGGTAGGTGATAAAATGAAATATATATTAAATAAACTACAAGAAAAAACAACTAATAATTTTAGAGTAAACGATGTAAAATTAGACTTAGACCTACCTGAAAGCTTTAATTTTAAAGAATATGAAATAAAAAATAATAGCTTAGAAATAACAGAAGAAGAAAAAGATAAAGAACTAACTTCAAAAATTGGACTAACTCTAAACAAATATAAAGAATTAAACATAAAAGTACCAAAATACTTCAATAGAAAAGAACCAATTATTATAAGATATACTTTTGAAGAAAATAATAATTTAGTAGAAAATATTAATATTGAATATGAAACATCATCAAATGCCAATATAATATTTATTTATGACTCAAAAGATGATACTAAGTCATTTCATTTCTTTAAAGAAAATCTTGTTATGAAAGAAAATTCAAATGCTACAATAAGTATTATAAATTTAATAAATAGTAATAGTGAAAGCTTTATATCTATTGAGTCAAACGTAAAAGAAAATGCAAGCATTACACATAACATAATTGATTTAGGAGGAAAAATACGTCTTTCAAATGTATATTCTGAATTAAAAGAGTATAATGCTAGTAATAAAATAAATAGTATTTATCTTGGTTCTTCTGAAGACATAATAGATATTAATTATTACTTAAGAAACATCTCTAAAAAAACATCATCTATTATTAGAACAGAAGGATGTTTACTTGATTCTTCTAAAAAGACATTTAGAGGAACAATTGATTTCGTAAAAGGTGCAGAAAAGTCAATTGGTGATGAACAAGAAAATTGTGTAATTATGTCTGATAAGGCAAAATCTAAGTCTCTTCCAGTTTTATTATGTGGAGAAGAAGATGTGGAAGGAGCTCATGGAGTATCATCTGGTAAAGTACAAGAATCTAAATTATTCTATTTAATGAGTAGAGGATTTAGTGAAAAACAAGCAAAGAGATTAATTATCTCAGCTAACTTAACAAAGATAATTAATAATGTTCCAGATGAATCTATTAAGGAAGAAATAAATGAATATTTAGATAAAAAGATTGGAGAATAATTCTCTAATTTTTTTATACATTATTAGCACTTAGGCTTGACAAGTGCTAATAAGAGTGCTATATTTAAAATGTAATAAGAAATTAATACTTATTACAATAATTTATTTAAAGGTATTAATCAAAAATAAAAATGTGCTACCTATAATGGAATCAACACATTAAGTGAAAGGAAGTAGATTTATATGATGTTAGTACCAAGAAAAAGAGATTTTGATTTGTTTGATGATATGTTTGATGATCCATTCTTCACAAGCAATGACAATAAAATGATGAAGACAGATATCAAAGAAAATGATGATAATTTTGAATTAGAGGTTGATTTACCTGGATTCAATAAAGATAATATTAAAATGACTATTGATGATGGATATTTAACAATCAATGCAAAACAAGAAACAAATAATGATGAAAAAGATAAACATGGAAAATACGTAAGACGTGAAAGATATTACGGAGAATGTTCAAGAAGTTTCTATGTAGGAGAAGATATTAAAGAGGAAGATATTAAAGCGAAATATACAGATGGTACACTAAAAGTAGAAATACCAAAAGTAGAACCTAAGAAAGAACTTGAAGAGAAGAAATATATCGAAATCGAATAAGTTTATGACTAGTCTTAGTACTAGCCTTTTTTTATCAATAAATTAGAAAAGGAGAAATATATGTTAATAATTCCAATATATGACAGTATTGTTTTACCACATTCAACTATGTATATACCAAAAGAAAATATTGTAGATTTAGGTGGAAGACAAGTAGAAGTAAACGATAAAATTATTTTCCTAGTATGTAAGGAAAGATTAAACTATTCAAAAATTAGCAAAAGTGCTTTCCAAAAAATAGGAGTTTCTGGAGTAATTGCCGATATAGATAAGAATGGACTAGTTACAATAGACACTAAAGAAAGAATAAATATATTAAAGTTTAGAAAAACAAAAGTAGAAAACAACTATGAAATAGAAATTAATTTACGAGAAGAAGTAGATGATATATCTATTGAAGAAGAAACTTCTAAATTAATGAAAATGAAAAGTGAATTGACTAATTTTATAAAAGATAATCAGTGGAGTTTCATGGTAAGAGCATATATTATGCAGTGGAAGTCACTTAGTGAAGTAATATGTGCAATATCTAGTTGGCTACCTAATAGTGAAGAAGAAAAATATGCTCTTTTAAAGGAAGACTCTAAGAAAAAAAGAACTGAAAAAATAGAAAAGATGATTTACGAGTACATTAATATTGAAAGTATTACAAAATCTGCTAAAAATAAAGAAGATGAAGATTTAAAGAAGATGTACAAAGAAACATCTATTAGAAAACAAATTGATTATCTAGAAAAAGAATTAGAAGAAATAAACCCAGATAGTGTTTCAGAAACAAGTGAGTTTGAAAGAAAAATAGAAAAGTCTGGAATGAATAAAGATGCAAAAAAAGAAGCATTAAAAGTATTAAATAGATTAAAACAAGAAGGAAGTAGTAGTCAAGAATATGGAATGTTATATGACTATTTAGATTTTATGACATCACTTTCTTGGAAAAAAGAAAAGTTTAAAAATTATGATATATCTAAGGCTAAAGAGGTACTTGATAAAGAACATTTTGGTCTAAAAAAAGTAAAGAAAAGAATAATAGAAGAAATTGCTGTTATGAATCTTAATAAAAAACAATCTGGTAGTATTTTACTATTTGTAGGTCCTCCTGGAACCGGAAAAACATCAGTTGCCTCATCTATTGCAAAAGCATTGAATAGAAAATATGTAAGAATATCTCTCGGAGGTATTAGAGATGAAGCAGAGATAAGAGGACACAGAAGAACATATTTAGGAGCACTTCCAGGTAGAATAATGAGCGGAATAGAAAAGTCAGGTGTATCAAACCCAGTAATAGTTCTAGATGAAGTTGATAAACTAATAACATCATATGATGGAGACCCAGCAAGTGCACTACTAGAAGTACTTGACCCAGAACAAAATAATACCTTTACAGATCATTATTTAAATGTTCCGTACGACTTATCAGACACATTATTCATATGTACAGCAAATAATATAGATAAAATTCCAGAACCATTATTAAATAGAATGGAAGTAATTGAGTTTAGTGGTTATACACCTATAGAAAAAGAACAAATTGCAAAAGACTATTTAATACCAGAATCTATGAAAAAAATTGGACTAACAAAAAAACAAATAAGTTTTACATCATCTGGAATAAAAAATATTATAAAAGATTATACTATGGAGTCAGGAGTAAGAGGACTAAAAAGGATAATTGAACATTTATGTAGAGAGTCAGCTCTAAAAATAGTAACAGGTGAAGAAGATAAAATAGAAATAACAAACAAAAATTATTCTGAATATATTGATATGCACAAAATTCACCATGATGAAGTAGGAAAAAGTACCAATTCTGGTATAATCACAGGACTTGCTTGGACTAGTGCTGGAGGAGAAATATTATTTATTGAATCAAGTATGACTAAAGGAAAAGGAAAGCTTACAATTACTGGTCAATTAGGTGATGTAATGAAAGAATCCATCCAAATAGCTATAAGTCTAATAAAAAATATTTATCCAGAGTATGTAAAAAAACTATCAGAAAGTGATATTCATATTCACGTACCAGAAGGAGCAGTACCAAAAGATGGACCTAGTGCCGGAATAACAATAACTACAGCACTTGCCTCTTTATTAACAAATAAAAAAGTTCCAGGAAATATTGCTATGACAGGTGAAGTTTCATTAAGAGGTAATGTCATGCCAATAGGTGGATTAAAAGAAAAACTAATGGCAGCAGAAAGAGCAGGAGTAAAGAAAGCATTTATTCCAAAAGATAATATAGAGAATTTAAAAGATATCCCAGAAGAAATAAAAGAAAAAATAGAAGTAATTCCTGTAACAACAGTAAAAGAAGTATTAAAAGAATTAAAATTAATAAAATAGAACAGACAAATTTAAACAGTTTGTCTGTTTTACTTGTTTTATATATATGTTTGTAATAAAATGAATAATGTTAATATAGAAGTAGGTGAAAGTTTGAAATTAATTGAAATAATTTTATTAGGAGTTAGTCTAGCAATGGATGCAACGGCAGTTTCTATTTGCAATGGACTGTCTATGAAAAAATTAGATAAGAAAAAAGTAATTACTATAGCACTATATTTCGGTGTATTCCAAGCAATAATGCCCATTATAGGATATTTACTTGGAATATCTTTTAAAGAGGTTGTAGAATCAATTGATCACTGGATAGCATTTTTCTTATTAGCAGTAATTGGTATAAATATGATTAGGGAGTCACTCTCTGAAGAAAGTGAAAATCTAAATGATTTAACAGACTTTAAAACAATGATACCTCTTGCAATTGCTACAAGTATTGATGCTTTAGCAGTAGGAATAACGTTCGCATTTCTTAGTGTAAATATAGTAGAAGCAGTAACTATAATAGGAATAATAACAATAGTTCTTTCAATAATTGGAGTATTTATTGGAAATAAATTTGGAAACAAATATGGAAAAAGAGCAGAAACAATAGGTGGAATAGTTCTAGTCGGTATAGGTTTAAAAATTTTATTAGAACATTTAAAAATAATTTAAAAAAAGTACTTGCAAAAATCAAAATAATATGGTTTAATAAATACAGCTAGTAGTTATGAATATAATTTGAAAGGACATAGTTAATTAGGTTTTGCTATTTAGGAGGCTATGTATAGAAAGATTGCTATACATAGCTAGGGATCAAATAATAAGACTAATTAAGTTAAATATGTGAAATAAAATATTTAATTCCTAGATGATAATAATCATGGTTCCAAATTATATGATGTCAATGGTTAATCTTGCGCCTACTAGTTATGTGATCACATGGTAGACACCAAATGTAAGAGATTATTTTTATCAGTTTGATAGGCTGATTAAAAATAGTTCGTTGTATTGTCTTGAAAAAAGTTTCGACTATCAATCGAAGCTTTTTTTATTGTTTATTTTAAGAATTATAATTATTTAAATAAATTTTAAAAAAAGTATTGCATAAATATAAAATGTATGCTTTAATATAAATAGCTAATAGATAATAACAAAAGATAGTTTCGGTTTTTGTCTTAGTAGTGTTATTATAACTATATTTAGTATATAGGAGATTGGGTAGAAAAAATTGGTTTTTCATTCAATCGAGGATCATATATTAAAATAATTATTACTATAATTAATTTATTAATTATAGATACGCGAAGGGATTTTTGAAACTATATAAAATGTCAATGGTTAATCTTACGCCTATTAGTTATGTGATCACATGGTAGACACCTAAATGTAAGAGATTATTT
>ERZ808246.2312-NODE-2312-length-12111-cov-8.238885_pt1 | contig 12111 bp, 6 predicted proteins | sample MGYA00521083_ERZ808246 | MGnify/ENA primary metagenome ERZ808246 (study PRJEB31516, sample SAMN03275577) | gut metagenome | biome: mammalia-associated habitat; material: feces | host: Papio cynocephalus | place: Kenya | collected 2012-07-07 ...
CTAAGGAAATCAACTCTCTCATCAACTACGACTACAAGGTCAGCGAGGAGGTCGACAAGATGGAGGGTGCCTACGACTACAACGCCGTGGTGTCCGTTCAGTGGGCATTCGGCTACGGCCTGAGCTACACGACTTTCGCCTACAGCAATATGAAGGTTGATCGCACAGAGTTCAGCGACGGAGATGTTCTGACCGTCTCTGTCGATGTCACGAACACCGGAAAGGTAGCCGGCAAGGAGTCCGTTCTCCTTTTCAGCAGCGATCTCGTGGCCTCGGTAGTTCCTGAAAGCCGCCGCCTTCGCGAGTTCACCAAGATTGAACTTCAGCCGGGCGAGACGAAGACAGTCACGTTCACCCTCCCTGCCGATCGTCTTGCCTTCGTGGGTTTCGACGGTCGCTGGACTCTCGAAGAGGGCGACTTCCGCCTCCAGGCCGGCACCGAGACGGCCATGATTCACTGCACCGGGACAAAGGTCTGGGACACCCCGAACATCTCGGAATAATAGAGTAGGACTAAAATTTATCCCGTAAACCAGCGGAAACCCTATCAAAAGTGGTAGTTTCCGCTGGTTTACGGGATATTTAATCCTGTCTCCCTATGCAAAACAGATCATTCAATGTCACTTCAGCTTGCACGACATCAGTCGCTCCCGAGCCCGTCCCTTCTGCCGATATCAATACTGTGTGAACCGCTTTAGAAGTTTGTGTGACAGCCGCAAACAATCTTTGTCGCGTCTCAAGCCTATCAGCATATTCTGCAGAAATGCGGAATGGTTCCTTGTAGTCTTTAATTTCACACAAATCAATAATCCCGTCGTTTCTGTCAATTAACAAATCCACCTGCATCCCCTTCAATCCACGATCTTTGTCGCCGGCGAATCTCCATGTGTATTCGTTAGTTTCAACTCCGGTAATTCCAAGTTTCATTTTAATTTGCTCAACGTGCCATAAACAAGTACGTTCAAAAGACAAACCGCACCAAGTGTTGTATGTTGGCGTACCAATGATTGATTTCCAATAATTTGTGCCGAGCTTCCTCGGCGCTAAAAAATCGTAATAGAACAGAGTGAAATGATCCATAAGCTGATAGACACGATTTCTCTCAAAGCCTATGACGTTGTAACTCCTTATAAATCCGCACCATTCGAGATTTGACAGGACTTCAGAGAGTGCGCCATTATCTTCAACTTTGCATATTTCAATAAGTTCCGTCCGATTAAGTCCTCTCCTTTTTTCCGCCAGCGCCGCCACGACCTTAACATAAGCCTCCGGTCTCTTAAACAAAGCGGCATACAACATGTCAAACTCATCGTGCAATTCTCCGTCTTCTGAAAAAACAAGTCTGTCAATCTCCTGAGCGACACTCACACCGCGACGGAGCAAACTCCAATAATATGGCACACCTCCCCACACCATATATGCCTCCAGAATCTGCTTCCGACTGAGTTGCAGTCCTCTTGATTCGCAGAGTTTTTCGCACAGCCCAAGACAAAATGGCTTCAGCGCAATTCTGTGAGTCAGACGATTATGCAATCCACCTCGATTCTTTATGATTTTCTTTACCATCCAGGAAGTACTGCTCCCACAAACAATAAAGACTATGTCCTTTCGAGCAGACGCCCACCCATTCCAAAAAGCTTCGAGCTCACTCAAAAAACCGGAGCGAGGAGCATCCATCCAAGGCAGTTCATCAAGGAATATGACTTTCTTTCCCTCTCTACAACCATCGATATACCTTTTCAATTCGCCAAAAGCCTCATTCCAATTCTTCAAGACAGGAGTATTTTTTTGTCCGTACTCTTTCAAACTTTGTCGAAAACGCATAAGTTGTTTCCGCGAACTAATGTTTGCCGCACCTGTGAATTGGAAGTCAAATTTATAGTCAAATGCCTCTCTAATCAGGAATGTCTTACCGACACGCCGTCTTCCATATACAGCAACAAACTGGGAATATTCTTCTTTGAGGGTGCTCTCTAATATAGCTCTTTCGCAGTCTCTTCCAATAATCATGGTTCATGAGTTTTTCACAAATATAATGCATTTATCCCGTAAACCAGCGGAAACCCTATCAAAAGTGGTAGTTTCCGCTGGTTTACGGGATGAATTTTGGCTTTGATTTTTGATTATTCTTTTACGAAGAGGGACGGGAAACTGTTGAAATCTGGATCAAACCCGAGAATCTCAACGTATTCGTCTTCGTAGTCTCTGAATTCAACAACTAATCCCTCGTCTGTAACATTGAAAACTACTGTCGATTCTCCCAACGTTTCTTCGTCAGCACTGAATGCCCTGTTTGCAGAAGACAACTTGTAGTAAGTGTCGAACTGGTAGGTCGTACCGTCAGGGTCTTTTTGAATGAACATGTTGCAATCATAGGAGGTGTGTTTGCCGAGTATTATGCTTGGCTTTGTCTGGTTGACAGGTTCTCCAAGAGTTACAATGGCTGTTCTAAAAAACTTTGTGAAGTCTCCGGTACCTCCTGGAGTCAACTTTATTGAGCCATCATCTTCTTTGGTGAAAGTCAATGTGAAACCTTCATTATGGATTGGCAATTCGCTCTCGTCGGTTCCAAGGAGATCTGGGTCTGCCCACAATTCAATAATATTTGCCTTGTCGAACACCTTGCTGAACTTCCAGGTTCCGACAAGCTTGTCCGGAGTCTGGAGGCCGCGCACGGCGATGGAGACGAACTCATTGTCGCCGCCCTCGATGAAACGTGAATCAGCGTTGGTGTCAACCGTGAGAAGGGCTTCCTTGTCGCCGGAATATCCCTCCGGAACGGTGAACTTTACGGTCGCTTTGGTCTGACCGGCCTTGATGACCGCGTACGGTCCTGCTGCCGGAGCCGCGACTGACGTGACCGTTGCGTCTCCGTTCTCTGTCTCGCCATCACCGCCCTCCGTTTCGCCGCCTTCTGTCTCCTTTTCTTCCACAAACTGGAGCACGGATGCGCCTTCTCCCGTGAGAGAAAGCGGTATGATGATGTCCTCGGCAGCCGTGAAGTCCTTGCCGCTGACCGTCCCGACGACCTCAATCGTGGTGATGAAGCTTTCGAGAGCATAGCCGCGTGCCATCTGGAATGAATATACCAGCGCCTCCTGCGTGTCCGGAGAGACTACGGCAACTTTCTTTGTCCCAACCTCACATCCTTTCGGCACCGTGAATGAAATGCTGACGTTCTTTTCTTCGGTGAGGGAGATGTTCTTTATTGTTATGGCTCCGGCCGCTTCTCCCGCTTCAATCGTGACGACGTCCTCCGCCGGAATCTCCTTGCCTTCATCATCCCTTGCGACAACCTCGTAGTCCACTCCCTTTTCGGCCTTTCCGCTGAGAGTCACGGGGATTGTCAGTTGTTCGGCCACGGCCACGTTCGACTTTATCACGACATCCACGGTTCCTTTGTCATAAACCGTGTAGAGCGTTTTCTCAAATTCGATTACAGGGGTTACTCCGCCCCCCCCGAGGGCATTCGGATCCTTCTCGCAGGAAGCAAGTGACAGGGCCGCTGCGGCCACTGCCACAAATGTCATAAACTTCTTAAACATGACACTAACTAATTAAACACTATAATACCACTAAGAAATCATCAAAAAATAACTTGCATCATCTTGTGGTTTCTTTTTGGTCTATATTCCTTTTCTCATCGGTCATGTACCTCCAGTACACTCCCTCTTCCAAAAGAAATCTATACTCAAAAATAAATCCCCAATCAGAGGCAACTTATTCTTCTTATACTTCTAAAAATCTTTCTTTCAAAATGCAAGCGAAAAGACCAATTCGGTTATGAACCGTAAGTTTTACTCTCCGTCTTTTCCGCTCGTGGCCGCTTCATACTCGGCCTTAATCGCCTTCACAACCTCTCTCTCCTCTGCCGTTGGAATCTCTCCTTTCGGTTTTATATAACTCTTGGATGCGTCCGAAGTCTTCGGGGGAAGTTCGTTATATGTGCACCCACAAACACTTGCGCTGACCAAAGCGACCGCTAATATAGCAAAAATATTTTTCTTTGTTCTCATTTTCTTAAAAATTGTAATCCGTTCAATTCAATAGGCGGGGATCAATGAAACCGTAGTCTTCATCAGTAAGCGTTAATAGACATATCCCGGATTCTGCACCAAATCCGGATTCAGATCCACATCCGCCTTTGAAATCGGCGAGGTGTAGAGGTAGGCTTTTGTCGTGTATTTCAGTCCGTTGCTGATGACCCACCATTCCGGACGGCCGTTGCGCTTGAGCTCGTACCAGCGGTCGCCTTCCATATACATCTCCTTCCTCCTCTCGTCAAAAATGGCCTGGAGCAGCGGCGTCAAAGGCTTCCCGTAGCAGTCCACGGCAATCCTCTCGCCTGAACGTACCGCCGGAAGCGTCCCCGCAGTGAGGTCGGAGACGCCTTCAATCCTGTTTCTGCGCAGTTCGTTCAGCCACTTGAGCGCCTTTTCGGAGTCCCCCTTGTGACAGTACGCCTCCGCGAGCATCAGCACCACTTCCGAGAGCCGCACCTTGCATTCCGGCGTCTTCACATTCATTCGCTTCCTATCGAACGAAGCCCCATAGCGCACGTCTTTCTGAGGCTCATTGCCGAAAAGACGTATGAGTGCGGCGCAGGCGGGGCGTGATGCGAGGTAGGTCTTCGTGTAGCTGAAATACCAGTCCAGCTCGCTCGAATTGTTGATATGCGAACGCACCAGCACCTCTCCCTTTGCCTCGTATTTCGAGTTAATCATGTCCGCATATTCGGAAATCGGTGTGAGCGACACCCCGCTGTGGGCGATGATGTCCTCACATTCTGAAATGACCCTGTCCCACTTGCAACACCAGAAGTCGAGCTTGGCTTCGTAGGCCTTGATGATCCATACCGTGAACACATACTTCGGATCTTTCGGGTTCAGGGCAAGTGCGGCCTCGAACTGGGCGCGTGCGTAGTCGTATGTCTGCCTGAGTGTCCCGCGAGTCGGCTTGTCGCTGATGCTGAACCGGTCCACGACAGGGATGCCGGGCAACTCGTCCGCGTCATTGTCCGACCAGCTCTGGCAGAACTCGCGCAGGAGGTTGTAGTAGATTATTCCTTTCATTGAGTATGCTGCCGACAGTGCTCCACGGGCGACGTCGCTGTCTCTTCCCGCGAGATTTTCGATGACGATGTTGCAGTCCCTCACGATTTCCCAGCTGTCCTCGTAGATCCTTTGTCGGGCAGTAATCTCCTCTCCGGCGAAGAATGTCAGCGAAGAGCCGCTCTTTATGTTCGCGTCGAGATCATCGGCACAGCCTTCGAGGTGCTTGAGCGCGTCCATGTTTCCGATGACATATTCGTCGCCTCCGCCCTCAATGTCGCGGAGACGGTTGTGGATGATGGAGGCGAACTCGTCGTCCGTCGTCGGGATGATTTCTCCCTGGGGCTGGACGTCCAGATAGTTGCGGCATCCGGAAAGCCCCGTCAGCAGGACGTAGGCCGCAATCGCATATTTCGTAAGTCTCGTATTCATAATCATATATATCTTTAAAACTCCACGCTCAACCCGCCCGTAACGCTCCGGGTCGTGGGATATGTCGCCCCGGGTATCTCGGGATCAAGCCCGTCATATTTCGTGAACGTGAAGAAGTTGTTCAGCGACACGTTGAAACTTAAATTCCTCATCCTCAGCTTTTTGACAGCCTTCTGCGGAAGAGAGTAGGTGAGAACTATCGACTTGACGCGAAGGTACGAATTGTCCTTCAGGTACACGGCGTCGACGATGCTCATATCCATGGGGTTGTAGGAGGCGAAATTGTACTTCGCGTCGAAATAGTCGTAGATCCGTGGATATTTCACACCGGTCGTGTTCGTCTGGGTCCATCGGTCCGTGCGGTCTCTGCTGACGTTGAGGTGATTGCCGTAGAGGTCGCTGAACTGGGACTGGACTGGCTCGGTGCTGATTCCGCTGTGCTGGGCGCTGCTGTAGGAGGCCGGGTAGCGCAGTTTTTCGTAGGTCTTCGAGCCGAGGGAGAACATTCCGCTGACGCTGAGCTTGAGCGTGCGCCAGGAGACGCTGAAGTTGAATCCTCCGGTGTAGGGGGCTATGGTCGTTCCGAGGTAGTAGCGGTAGTTGTCCGGCTTGTTGAGGTCGGCGGCGGTGGAAATCTCGGCGTCCGGGCGCAGCTCGAACTGGTAGAGACCGGTGGTGGAGTCGATTCCGCCGTATTTGCCGCTGAAGATTGCACCGGTCGGGTAGCCCTCCACGTAGCGGTCCTTGGAGGTTATCCCGCTCTTGGACACGGGGTTATACTTCAGAACCTTGTTGTAGTTGTAGGCAAAGTTCACTCCGGCGCCGACCGTCCAGTCCCGCTTCTGGAGAATCTTCCCGTTCACCGTGAGCTCGACTCCGCTGTTCATTATGTCTGCGGCGTTGAAGTAGACACTGGTGAATCCGTTGGTGCTCTGGACGGGGGAGGATGTCACGACGTCGGTGCTGAGACGGTAGTAGTATTCGGCATTCACCGTGAGTCTGTCTTTCCAGAGTCCGAAATCGAGCCCGGCCTTGGCATCGCGTGTCTTCTCCCATCCGAGGTCGGGGTTCGGGGCTGAAGGGATTGTTCCGAGGTTGAAGGTCTCGTCGCCGAAGTAGCGGTACTGCTGCTGGAGATATTGTATCACAAGGAGATGCGAAGTGCTCGTGTTGACGTCCCCGGTGAATCCGTAGGCGGCGCGAAGGGTGGCGTGGGAGACGGCGGGCATCGCCTTCTGAAGCCATTTCTCCTCGCCTATGTGCCATGCCGCTCCTGCGCTCCACGTCGGGTTAAACTGCCTGTTGCTGCCGAAGTTTGAGCTGCCGTCGGTGCGGAAAGACGCGTTGAGGACTATCGTCTTGCCGAGGTAGTAGTCGGCCGAGGCGTAGAAGGACGCGTAGCGTGTCTTGCTGAAATACTCTCCGTTGAGTTTCTCGACTTCCCTCGTCCATTCGTCCTGCGGGCCGCTGATTGCGGGGAGCGAGGTGGTGCCGGTCTTCGGGTCGTAGTTGTACCTTTTTGTGAATATGGTGTTGGCGTCCGAACCCCTGAGTTCCGCGCCGGCGAGGACGTTGAGCGTGTGGAGCTCCGCGAATGTCTTGTTGAACGCGAAATGTCCCCTCGCCACATAGCTTCCCTGGTTCATTCTGTTCTGGGATATGCTGCCGTAGAGATTGGTCTGCGAGCGGTCATCGCTGCCGAGGCGGTCGCGGAATGCGGAGTATGTGTATTTGTCGACGACCTTGTCCGTGGAGTTGTTGGCAAAGGAATATGAGACGAGGCCGACGAAATGAAGGGGTTCCATTATCCTGAAGTCAACCTGCGCCCGCGCCGTCCCGTTTGTGTTCCGGGTGGAACTATAGTTGGAGTTGAGTTCTCGGAGTATGCTGAACCCGTTCTTGGGCATCACCTGTTCCGCCCCGCGCCCGTTGTAGTAGCCGAGCGTGAACCATGTGTTGTCCGCGGCGTATGAACCGTCGTTGTTGTAAGCTTCTTCGTATGGGTTCGAGAAATATGCGTAAAGAAACGGGTCGACGCTGGAATACGGCATTTTCGACTCCTGTCTTGCCGCCTCAAGACCGAGGTCTATCCGCACCCAATCCGTCGGGGTGAGCGAGGTCTTGGAGTTTATGTTGTAGCGCCTGTAGTCGTTGTTTATCAGCATTCCGTTCTCGTCGTTCAGTCCGAGGGCGACGTAGTAGGTGACTTTGTCGGAGCCTCCGCTGAGCGAGAGGTGATGCCCCTGCGAGAACGAGTTGCGGAACAGCAGTCCGTACCAGTTGGTGTCGATGCCTTTCAGGGATTCTATGTACGCGTCCTGCGCTTCCCGGTCTCCCTTGAGAGAGACGAAGTCCCCGAGTCCGGCGCGTATCTGGCCGACTATGCCGACGACCGGGTAGATCACCGTATTGTCTGTCAGCGACTTCTGATATTTTGCGGCGGAAAACTCGTTCCAAAGTTCGTCTTCCCATGCGAGTTTTTCTGCTGAGTTCATCAGGTCAAGCGTGCGCTGCGGCCTGAACGAGACGGTGAAGGTGTTGTTGTAGCTGACGCGCATTTTCCCTGCCTCGCCCTTTTTCGTCGTCACGACAATGACTCCGTTGGCGGCTCTCGACCCGTAGATGGCCGCTGCCGCCGCGTCCTTGAGGATGGTTATGCTCTCGATGTCGTTCGGGTTTATGTTTCCGATGCCGTTGACGAAGATGTCGTCGAATCCGCCTGTCGCAAGCTGTTCTGCACTGAGTGAAGGCGATTCGCTCTGCATCGGCACGCCGTCCACGACCCACAGGGGCTGCCCGCTTCCGGTCATGCTGTTCGCGCCCCTGATTCTGATGCGCGACTGTGTCCCCGGCTGTCCTGAAGTCGCGGACACCGCCACTCCGGCCACTTCTCCCTGCATGAGCGCGTCGACTGAAGATATGGCCTTAGCCTCGAATTTGTCCGAACTTATGACCGCCACGGAACCGGTTATTCTCTTGACCGACGTCTGGGCATAGCCGGTGACGACCACCTGATCGAGCTGCATGCTCTCCCACTCCATGACTATCTTCACGCCAGTCGTGTTGCCGTCGCTTATGCTGTAGACGACATCTTTCATCCCCACCGACGAGAAGAGCACCGACTTAGTGCCTTCCGGCAGCGTGAAGCTGAAATTCCCGTCCATGTCGGTGACAGTTCCGGAGGACTTTTTCTCCATAGATACGACCCCTGCGCCGACTACCGGTTCCCCGTCGGGATCCGTCACTTTTCCCGTGAGCCGTGTCCCTTGTGCCGCTGCTGTGAGCTGCGCGAGGAGAAGCACGGCTAGGCTGACCAAATGTGCTGTAGCCTTCATAATCAAAACTCTTAATCTGCAAATATAATAAAACCTGAAATTTGGTGTTGCTGAATGACGGACAAAATGGGAAAAATGTTATAATTTTGCGGATATGAAAAAGGTCTTGATTATCACATATTATTGGCCGCCTTCAGGAGGCTCGGGCGTGCAGAGATGGGTGAAGTTCGCGAAGTATCTGCCGCAGAACGGTTGGCAGCCGGTGATATATACTCCTGAAAATCCGGAACTTACCGTTGTTGACAGAACGCTGGAGGGTGACGTCCCGGAAGAGGCTGTAGTACTGAAGCGTCCGATTTTCGAGCCATACGGGATTTACCGCTATCTGACCGGAAAGGGAAATTCCGGAGCATCCTCCGGCAATGCGGAGGGAAAGTCCGGACAGCAGGGAAGGGCAGGAATGGCCGTGGCGTCGGAAGTGAACCCGATAAATGCGCAGAAAAAAAGCCTCGGGCAGAGGATTTCGCTGTGGATTCGTGGCAATTTCTTCATTCCTGATCCTCGTTGTTTCTGGATTCGGCCGTCTGTGAGATTTCTCAGGAAATACCTTCGGGAACATCCTGTAGACGTGATTGTCAGCACGGGTCCTCCGCATTCGATGCACCTCATCGCGCAGAAAGTTGCTGCCGCAACCGGCATTCCTTGGGTGGCGGATTTCCGCGACCCGTGGACGAGGATGTTTTATTTCAAGCATTTGGAGCTGTCGCCATGGGCGGAACGGAGGCACGAGAAATTAGAGAAGGGGGTGCTTGACGGCGCGGATGTTGTCGTTGCCGTGTCTCCTCTTGTTCAGGACGAGTTCCGGGAGATGACAAATACGCCTGTTGAACTGATTACCAACGGCTTCGATGAGGATGACTTCGATGAGGCCGACAAGGAGATGAGGGTTTCGGAAGAGGAAACTGGAAGCGAGAACGAAGAATTGTTCAACATCGTGCATACGGGACTTTTTGCCGCTGACGGGAATCCCCTGGTGCTTTGGAAAGTTTTGGAAGAGATTGCTGCCGCTGACGGAGAGTTCTCGTCAAAACTGCGCATACGGCTTTCAGGGAAGACTGATACTCAGATAGTTGAGGCTATTGTAGCTGCTGGTCTGGGAAAGAATCTCGTGAACCTGGGCTATGTCAGTCATGACGAGGCTGTGCGCGAGCAGTGCGGGGCGTCCGTTCTGATTCTGCCCCTGCGCCATGAGCCGGAATACCGGGCGACGCTCCCGGGCAAGTTGTTTGAATACCTGGCCTCACGCCGTCCCGTGCTCGGAATCGGACAGACGGATGGCGCGATGGCTCAGGTGCTTGCCGACGCTCACGCCGGAATGACGTTCGATTGGGACGACGCTGCTGGAATGAAGGCTGAAATTCTCCGCTGCTGGACGCTCTTCCGCGCAGGAAAGCTCGACGACAACGACGAAGACGTAGACCGCTATTCCCGTCGTCGTCTCACCCGGCAGATGGTTGAAGTTTTTGAATCATTGATATAAAAAATGAACAAGATGAAATTAGGCGGCGACGTTGTGAAGAAGATATTGATTTATCTTGGAATTGTCGTGTTTTTCGTGGTCCTGTCGTATGCTTTTGTGCCTCAGGTGTTGGGCGGAAAGATTGTGAATCAGGGAGATATATCCTCATGGAAGGGGATGGCGAACGAGGCTGTGACATATAATGCGCAGCATCCGGAGGACAAGACGCACTGGACGAGTTCGATGTTCGGGGGAATGCCCACGACCGCGACGATTGACGATTTTGACGGGGACTGGACGAAGTGGATGTACAATCTGCTGCTGACGGGTCGGCGGCCGGCGACATATTTCTTCATCGCTCTGCTCGGCGGATTCCTGCTTATGCTTTCGTTCGGCTGCGGTCTCGTGCCGGCGGTCGGAGGCGCGATTGCAATTGCGTTCTGTTCGTATAATATGCAGATTATTCAGGTTGGACACAACACGAAGATGCAGGCGATTGCGTTCTTTCCGTGGGTACTCGCCGGGGTGGTCTGCACTTATCGCTGCGCGATGGCGGGGCTGAAGGGCGGATACGGGCTGTACAAGGCTGACAGCGCGACTGACGATGCGGGGAAGGAGACAGGATGGAAGTCGTGGCTGCCGAAGACTGTGCTCGCGTCCGTGCTCTTTGCCCTCGCGCTGAGTTTCCAGATTAAGGCGAATCACCCCCAGATTACTTATTATCTGGCGATTGTGATTTTTGTCTATGCGCTGACTTTGTTCATCTGGGCGTGTGTGAAAAAGGAGGAGCGCGGGCACAGGATTCAGAGGTTCTTTGCGGCGTCGGCTCTGCTGCTTGTCGTGGGGTGCGTGGGGATTGCAACGAATGCCAACAAGCTGATTCCTACCTATAAATATTCGAAGTACACCATGCGCGGAGGCTCGGAGCTCGCGGCAGACAAGGCAGAGCACGCCGGAGACGCCAAGGCCGTGAAGGAGGCGAAGGCAGCGGCCAAGGGGCTTGACCTCGAATATGCTACGGCCTGGTCATACGGCATAAACGAGATGCCTAACTTGTTGATACCTAATTTTAACGGAGGGGCATCGGCCTGCGATCCGCACCTGAAGCACGGTGCCACGGAGGAACTCCTCAGGCGTGCAGGGCAGCCGAACGTGAAGCAGACGGTGAAGCAGCTGCCTATGTACTGGGGCCCGCAGCCATTTACGGCGGGACCTATGTACCTGGGTGCCGTCACCATATTCCTCTTTGTCCTCGGACTGTTCCTGTTCAGGGGCAAGGACAAATGGTGGATTATCGTCGCTACAGTCATCGCCGTTTTTCTCGCTTGGGGCAGTCATTTCATGTGGTTCACGCGGCTGTGGTTCAACTACGCGCCGATGTACAGCAAGTTCAGGACGGTGTCCATGGCGCTGACGGTGCTCCAGGTGACGGTGCCGCTGCTCGGATTTCTCACTCTCGACAAGATTATCAAGGAAGAGTACAACCACAAGAAGATTATCCGTGCCGTGCTCTGGGCAGGCGGGCTTACCGGAGGTTTCTGCCTTCTGATGGCTTTGTTCCCGGGACTTGCGGGGGATTTCACGTCCGCATCTGACGCGGGGATGCAGGATATTCTTGTGGACGCGCTCCGTGAGGACCGACGTGCGATGCTCCGTCACGACGCGCTTATGAGCCTGTATATCATATTGTTGGCCTCCGTGATGCTGTTGTGGATATATTGGAAGAAAGAGCCGTTTGTGCGCACCGGGAGGGGTTATGTCGCAGGAACAGTCATCGGTCTGCTCGTGCTTTTCGACCTTTTCAGCGTGGGCAAGCGCTACCTGAACAACGACC
>ERZ808246.2314-NODE-2314-length-12107-cov-4.041155_pt1 | contig 12107 bp, 12 predicted proteins | sample MGYA00521083_ERZ808246 | MGnify/ENA primary metagenome ERZ808246 (study PRJEB31516, sample SAMN03275577) | gut metagenome | biome: mammalia-associated habitat; material: feces | host: Papio cynocephalus | place: Kenya | collected 2012-07-07 ...
GTGTGCCGTCGGAAACGGTGAGCGGCGAAAATTCCGTTGTCAGCCGTTCGGAGGAGGTCGGCTCGTCCGAAAAGCCGGATTCTTCGGCAAAGGACACGGCTTCGGCGCAGACGGTCGATGAGATTCTAGAAAAAATGACGCTGCGCGAAAAGGTCGGACAGCTGTTTTTTGTCCGTCCGGACGCGTTCGATCAGACGCTGACACCGAAACAGGTCAATCACGACAATAAAAACGGCGTGACCGTTTGGAATGAGAAAATGACAGCGCGAATGGAAGATTACCCGGCGGGCGGAGTGGTGATGTTCGGAAAAAATATCGATACGCCGAAACAGTTGAAAACGATGATTTCATCCATGCAGCAAGCCGCAAAAACGCCCTTGCTTTTTTGCGTGGATGAAGAAGGCGGGCGCGTGGCACGCCTTGCCAATACGGCAGGGTTTGATCTGCCGACCTATGACAGCATGGCGGCAATCGGCGCCACGGGCGATCCCGAAAATGCGTATGCGGCGGGGAAAACCATCGGAAATTATCTGAAGGAATACGGCTTTTCGGTGGATTTTGCCCCGGTGGCGGATGCGAATACCAATCCGAACAATCAGGTGATCGGGGATCGGGCTTTTTCAAACGATCCGCAGACGGTTTCGCGTATGGTTTCCGCGCAGATTGACGGGTTTCACGAGGCGGGCGTGCTGACCTGCATCAAGCATTTTCCCGGACACGGAGATACTGCTGCCGATACACACAGCGGCTATGTGGCGGTAAACAAAACCTGGGAGGAACTGAAAGCCTGCGAATTGATTCCTTTTGCGGAAAATTTTGAAAAAACCGATTTTGTGATGGTCGCCCATATCACTCTTCCGCTTGTAACGGACGACGGACTTCCCGCGTCTCTTTCGGCACAGCTGATCACCGAAAAACTGCGCGGAGAGTTGGACTATTCCGGCTTGGTGGTGACCGATGCGCTGTCGATGGGTGCCATCAATGAAGCGTACACCTCCGCGCAGGCGGCGGTGCTGGCGTTGCAGGCGGGCAACGATGTGCTGCTGATGTCGGAGGACTATGCCGCAGCGTTTGACGGGGTGGTGCAGGCAGTAGAAAACGGCACACTGACCGAAGAAAGAATCGATGAAAGCGTTCGGCGGATATTGGAAGCGAAAAAGACAGCCGGACTGCTGTAAAAACGTGCGAAAAAAGCCGCTTTTTACGAGAGGGAGCTTTTTCTAAGGTCGGTTTCGGTTGAGGAGAACATCTCAAAAATACTTGACAAAAACCGCTTTTTTGCTTTACAATAGAAAAGAAAGAGGGTGCTGTTGTGGAGTTATTGACAATCATAAAAAAGCATTTGAGCGGTTTTCAGACAGCGGAAGAAATGAAACCGAAGGTCATGGAAAATGCGCTGAAAAAGGTAGCATGCGGAGTAACGCGCGAAGACGTGATCGGGATGTATGATACCACGGTCTTTTCCAGCGGAAAATCCGGATTTGTGTTTACAAACAGCGGTATATACAGCAATGAGTTTGCTTCACTGAACAAATCGGCAGACCGTTATCTCCCTTTTGAGGGATTGCGAAAGGTTTCTTTTCCCGGAAAAGATGTGCTGTTTTTGACCTATGAAAAAGGCGGAACAAAAAATATTATTTCTGTGTCTGGGCAAAGGAATTTCTGCCGCTTCTGAAGGAATTGATAGAGGCGTATGCGCAGGAGGGGAAGAAGAAAAAAGCCGAAGAACCGTTGGCAGAAACGTTCGCGCGGGAATTTTTGTCGGAAGATTTCGCACAAAAGTTCTTGGAGGAAACGTCCGCACACGAAGCGGAAGCTCCTGCCCATGAACCCGAAGAGGAAACCTCTGCTCCTGAAATCACGGCGGAGACCCCCACACATGAAGGGGAAGATTCTGTATGGGAACCTGTGGAGGAACCCCCTGTTCGTGAATCTGTGACGGAAGCTCCTGCTCCTGAAATCACAGCAGAAATCCCCGCAAAGGAAGCGGAAACTTCTGTATGTGAACCTGCGACGGAAGCTCCCACAGCACCGAAGCCTGCCGAAAAAGCGGCGCCGCAGGCTCCCGCTTCGGCGCAAACGCTTGATTTCGACGAAGATTTTCTGATGCACTGGGACGACGATGACGAAGAAGAACCTGTCGCGAAAGAAGAACCCGCCCCAACCCCGTCGGCACCGTTTGAAGACGCGTGGACACTGGATCAACCGGATGGCTATGCGGAGTACTGTCATGCGGGAGAATATTACGAAAAGGGCGATCTGAAAAAGGCGTTTGAACTGATGAGTGCCGCTGCGGATAAGGGCTATGTACAGGCGCAGTTGGATGTCGGCACCATGTATGCCAACGGCATGGGAACGGAAAGAAAGAACGGACTGGCGCTGTTCTATACGATGCTGGCAGCAGAAAACGGCAGTGAAGAAGCCCAAGAGATGCTTCGCTCGGCGGACCCCGAAGGCATCCGCTGGGTGAAGAAAAACGAATCAAATATTTATATGGAGATCGCGCTGAAGTATCTTGCCGGTCACAGTAAGGAAGATCGGGCAATGGCGCTGAAATTTGTGGAGACTGCTGCTACAAGGGGCTCAAATCCGAAGGTAATGTATCTGTGTGCGGAGATGTATCTTGGCGGAGATGGCGTCGAACAGGACTTGAACAAAGCGGTGGAATACTACCGGAAGGCGGCGGCGCACGGCGATCTGCTGTCATCGCGTCTTGCTGCGGCAATTGAAAAAGACGGGAAGAATGCCCAACTGTCCGAAATCCGAGAACTGTACAAGCTGGAAGAAAAGGCAAAAGCGGGAGATACAGATGCGGCGTTTGACTGCGCAAATCGCTATGCGCTGGGACTCGGTACGACGCCCGACCACAAGAAGGCGTTTGGGTATTATCAGATTGCCGCCACTGATGCCGGAAACTTTCTGGCGTTGTCAGCGTGCGGAGATTGTTACTATGACGGTGACGGCACTACCCGTAATTATCGGATGGCACTTTCCTATTATGAGCGGGCTGCTGAGGCGGAAAGTCCGCAGGCGGCATCGCAGTGTTCCTATATGTACAGTGAAGGCATCGGCACTGCCGCCGATCCGAAAAAGGCAGCGTATTACAGCGCAAAAGCAAAAAAATAGTAACAATGTGCGGCGCGCCCGTTGGGCGCGCCGCTTCATAAGAGAACTACGGGCGCAGGCTTTGCCTGCGCCCGTAGCGTTTAAAAAAAACCCACGCGGCAAGCGGATTTTCCGCTTGCCGCGTGGGTTTTATGTTGCTTTTATAAGTAAGAAAATCATCTACACCGCAGGGAGATCACTTCATCAGTTCCCGAAGCTGTTCAACCACATCTTCGGCATCGCGCTTGTGAGAAGCCACGCCGGGATGATAAGTGGTGGCTTCGGTGGCGTCTTCGCCGAATTTCATCCGATAGTAGGCAATCTTGCTGTCGGGGTAGCGCGTGCGGTAGCTTTCGACGTTGCGTTGAATGGACTCAAACAGCAGCGAATGACCGCCCATCTGTCCGAGAACGCAGAGAATGACGGCGCGCGGATTGGCTTTGTGGATGGCGTCGAGCATTTCGCCGTACAGGCGGTCGAAATTGTCCACGTATGCTTGCTGCTCTGTAGGATCTGAGCTCAGCTCTCCGACATAACTGCTGTCATTGGTACCGATGTTGAGCACCACCGCGTCGGCGTCAAACCCGCCCGTGTAGTCCTTTTCTCCCTCGTAGACCGTGCGGCAGTACAGATCTTCATACAGTCCTTCGTTAGCTCCGTAGTTTCTGTTGCGATATATTCCCTCACCGCCGCGGGAGATGACATTGTATTCGGCGTTGAGCGCTTCGGCGGTTTTCACCACGTAACTGTCGCTGTAATCGACGCCTGAACCGCTGGTGATCGAGTCGCCGATGAATTCGATTTTCATGTCATAGGTCGGCTGATAATTTTTCACAAGTTCGCCGTTTTCCGCAACGATCACCCCGTCCACGGTGATGACGGGGTCCCACACTTCGCAGGCGCGCATGATGCGCACGGTGTGCGTGCTGTCGGAGAGCTTGTCTGAAAACAGATATTCGTGCGTGCCTTCGGTGAGGTCAAACGAGGTGTACTCTCCGTCGTCAATCTTCACCTGAATTTTCCCCGTTTTTGCGGTAATTACCGCGCCCGCCGCCACACCGGTGCATTGAAACTCATAGGTTGCACCGATCCAGTTCATCTCGTTTTTTTGGTAATGGCGACCGAAAGCGACGACGTCACCGTCCGCGGGAACCACGGCTTTGGTGATGACCATGGCTTCGGTTTCGTTTCCGAGGGTCTGGTCGTCGGCTTTTTTGCCGAATACTTCGACCTCACGAATGGTGGCACCGATGTACAGCGCAAACTGTGCGGTGATTTCTTTGCAGCGGATGCGGATGAAACGGGCAACTGCCCCTTCGCCGAACTGTTCGGAGGTCAGCGTTTCGTCCAGAAGGGCCGTGTCGGCGGCGGAAACGGAAGAAACCGTCGTAAACTCCACGCCGCCGCGGGAAATTTCCACGTCGTATTTCAGTGCTTTGGAGGTTCCCCAGTGCAAAACGAGCGAATCGATGGCGATGTTGGCGCCGAGATCAACGGTGACATACTCGTCCATGACGGCGGAGGTGGTGTTTGAGGACCAGAAGGTGGCGGTGTCGCCGTCGGTGATATAGCGGGCGTACATATTGGCATTCTGATTTTCGCTGGAATAGTATACGCGGCAGTTTTTTGCCAGGTTGCCGTCCTCCGGGACAGAGGATTCGTTTTGACTTTCGCCGACCGTCGGATTGTCTGAGCCTGCGGGTGCAGAAGTGTTTTGACAGGAACAAAAGGTGCCGACGGCAAGAACGATTGCCAGCAGCAGGGAAATTGTTTTTTTCATAAAATCCACAACGCTTTCCAAGGTGCAAACGACAATTTGCACACTTTTTTATTTGGGTGTGTGGCTTTATTGTATCATTTTTCCGAACCGGCGTCAAGCGCGGAGAAATCAGCAGAAGCACTGCACAAAAGGTTCTCCCGAAAGTAGAGATGCACTTTTGCCGATGAAAAACCTCCCTGTATTTCAAGGGAGGTTTCGTGTTTTGTTATTTCAGCAATTCCCGAATCTGTGCCGTCAGTTCCTCGGCGTCGCGTTTGTGGGATGCCACGCCGGGATGACCGTCGGGGGTTGCGTCGTCGCAGCGCTTGAACTGATGATAGGTGATTTTGCTGTCGGGATAACGGGTGCGATAGCTTTCAACATTGCTTTGAATTTTTTCCACCAGCAACGGGTTGGCGCCCATTTGTCCGAGGACGCAGACAATCACGGCGCGCGGGTTGGCTTCGTGAATTTTATTGAGCATTTCACCGTACAAACGGTCAAAGGTGTTCACATAAGCAGTTTGTTCCTCTTTGTTGTTGGAGAGCTTTTCAACGTTTCCGCCGTCGTTGGTGCCGATGTTGAGCACCACGACGTCGGCGTCAAACCCGCCCGTGTAGTCCTTTTCTCCGCCGTAGACCGTGCGGTGGTACAGATCCTCATACAGTCCTTCACACTCTCCCATTCCGCTGTTGAGATACAGTCCCTGCCCGCTGCGGGAAACCACGTTGTATTCGGCATGGAGCGCTTCGGCGGTTTTCACCACGTAGCTGTCGCCGTAATTCACGTTTTGCGCGCTGGTGATCGAGTCGCCGACAAATTCAATTTTCATGTCATAGGTCGGCTGATAATTTCTTAAAAGATCGCCGTTTTCCGCAACGATCACGCTTTCCACCGTCATTGCGGGTGTCCACACCTCGTTTTGGCGCATGATGCGCACAGTGTGCGTGCCATCGGACAGCTTGTCCGAAAACAGGTATTCGTGCGTGCCGGAAACAACCTCAAAGGTCTGATAGTCTCCGTCGTCGATTTTCACATGGAACTTTCCGTCGTTCCCGGTGATTACCGCGCCCGCCGCCACGCCGGTGCATTGATATTCATAGACAGCACCCGCCCAGCACGGCATTTTGTTCTTTTCATAGTGGCGACCGAAGGCAATGTAATCCTCCTCTGCGGGAACCACGGTTTTGGTGATGACCATGGCTTCGGTTTCGCTTCCGAGGGTCTGGTCGTCGGCTTTTTTTCCGAACACTTCAATTTCGCGCATGGTAACGCCGACATACGAGGCAAACTGCGAAGCAATTTCCTTGCAGCGGACGCGGATATAACGGGCAATCGCCCCTTCGCCGAACTGTTCGGAGGTCAGCGTTTCGTCCACAAGGGAAGCGTCAGCGGCGGAAACGGAATAAACCGTCGTAAACTCCACGCCGCCGCGGGAAAATTCCACGTCGTATTTCAGCGCCCGGGAGGTTCCCCAGTGCAGAACGAGCGAGTCGATGGCGATGTTGGCGCCCAGATCGACCATGACATATTCGTTCATGGCGGCAGACGTGGTATCGGAAGCCCAGACAGAGGTAAGGTCACCGTCGGTCACGTGTTTGGCAATCATGAGTCCTTTCTGATTTTCGCTGGAAAAATAGACTCGGCAATTTTGTGCGAGGTTGCCGTTTTCATTGACGGTCGATTCCTCACCCTGTGAAGAAGTCGGCACTTTTCCGCCGTCACAGGAGCAGAGCAGCCCGCCGGCGATGGCTGCTGCCAGAAGCAGCGATAGCACTTTTTTCATAAAAAACCTCCTCAAATGAATGGCTTTATTGTATCATTTTTCCTGTTCCGCGTCAAGGTCTTTGAGACAAAAGCTCGAAATTTTGCCGAACTTCCGGTGAAAAATTTGTCAGCGGAAGTTCGGCAAAAAAAGGAGCGGCAACCGAAGTTGCCGCTCCTTTGAGAAAAATCAAAGACCTTCCTGAATTTCCCCCGCTTTTTGCAGGGCGACCTTGGCAATGCCCGGTCCGACCAGCTCGTAGATCAGCGTGCCGCACAGAACGACGGCGCGGATGGTGTCCGCGTAATCGGGGACGACCTGCTGCGCCACCAGCGTCAGACCGATGGCGACACCCGCCTGCGGGAACAGGGTGTAGCCTAAGTACTTAGCAACCTTCGGCGGCGCTTTCATCAGCTTGGCACCCGCCCAGGCACCGGTAAATTTTCCGACGACACGGAGCAGAATGTAAATCACACCGACCACGCCGATGGTGGGAATCGCGCTGAGCTTGAGCTCCGCACCCGAAACGGCAAAGAACAGCAAAAAGATCGGCGGCGTGATGTTGTCGCACAGTTTGATCATGTCAGGCGCAAGTTTGCTGAAATTGGTGAAAACCGCGCCCATCGCCATGCAGCACAGAAGCGCCGACAGCCCGAGCAGATCCGCTAATCCCGCCGTGAGAAACACCATTGCCACCGTGAGAATCAGGCGGTTTCCCGAAGAATGGAAAAACCGCAGCGGCAGCATGAAGAAAAATCCCAGCGCCGCGCCCAACGCCACAGCGCCCAGAATTTCACCGAAGGGCTTGAGAATCGACAGAATCAACGAGCCGTCGTTTTGCGCCGTCATGGTTTTGGCGGCGGTCACGGCAAATCCGAAGGCAATCAGCGCCACAGCGTCGTCCAGCGCGACCACGCTCATCAGCGTTTCCGTGACGGGACCCTTGGCTTTGTATTGCTTGATGACCATGATGGTGGCGGCAGGAGCCGTTGCGGCGGCAATCGAGCCGAGTACCAATGAGAACGGCAGATCGTATCCGGCAACCAACAGACCGCAAATTACGAACACCACGGCGACCATGGCTTCCAGAATGGCAATGACGATCGGCGTCATGCCGACGCGTTTGAAATAGGAAATCTTGAATTCACCGCCGATGGAAAAGGCAATGAAGCCGAGCGCAATTTCCGAAATGAGATCAAATCCGGACAGCACGTCGGCGGGAATAATCCCCAGTACGCTCGGACCGATCAGCAGTCCGGCGACAAGATAACCGGTGACGTTCGGCAATTTGACAAGTTTCGCCAGCTTCCCGAACAAAAGTCCTCCGAAAAGGAGGACACAAAGGTAAAGCAAGGTATTCATCTGCATAAAAAATCAATCCGAACCTTTCTTGTCGGCGTGCATCACGCCTTCCGAATAACCGATCGGTACGGTGAACAAAATACCGGTGTTCGGCTTTGTGAGATCGCCGACGATTGACACGATCACATTGCGGGCGACCGACACCTGTTCGTCGTCAAGTGCCATCATAATGGTGCGGTTGTCCTCACGGTTCGGTTCCAGAAAATTGCGCAGCGAACCCAAAAACGACATTTCGTCATCGTTGGTCAGCACGTGCGCCATGCCGGTGGTGTTGAAAACCGTAGCGCCCTTGATGCCGTGGTGACCGAGCTCGGCGAGCAGTCCTTCGAGCAATTCGATGCGGTTTAAAACGAAAATCATCATTTGCATAGCGAGTCCTCCTTATACAAAGAATAGTTTAACACGATTTTCAAAAAAATAAAGTGTTTTTTGAGATTTTCAGCACTTTTTTTCGGAATAAACCTGCCTTTTGCCGCTCACAATAGAAACGGAGGTGCAAAAAGCATGGACAAAAACAGTAAACTTGGAAAATTCATTGCGGGAAAAGGGTTCTATGCCGCGCTGGCAATCTGTCTGATCGGCGCGGGCGCCGCTTCGTGGATAGCCGTTGACAAGACCCTGTCGGGGTTGGAAAAGGAAAACCTGAACACTGAAAGCCAATCGGCTTTTTTCGAGGCAAGCGGTTCGACTGCCGACGTGGGCAAGAATCGCAACGACGTGCCCAAGCCCGTTACACCGGATTCATCCGACTCGCGGCAGACGTCGTCGGTGCCGCCCGTTTCTTCCGCGCCCGACACGCAGGAGACCGACTTGCCCGTACAGCAGAAGCAGTATTTTATGTTGCCGGTCAACGGTGAGATTCAACAGGAATACAGCAACCGCGAGCTTGTCAAATCGGTCACGATGGGCGATTGGCGTACCCATGACGGAGTGGACATCGCATGCGAATCTGGGACGGTCGTGCGCAGCTTTTCCGACGGAAAGGTCAAGTCGATTGCCGACGACGAGCTGTGGGGCAAGGTCGTAAAAATCGAGCATGACAACGGCTATGTGTCGGTCTATTGCGGACTGAGCGATCATATCAATGTCAAAGAAGGCGAAACCGTGGAAATCGGCAAAGTGATCGGGACAACCGGTCCGACTTCGCTGATCGAAGTGGCTCAGGAGCCGCACCTGCACTTTGAGGTGCAGAAAAACGGAAAGACCGTCGATCCCGTGAAACTGATTGCAGAACAATAAACGATTGCCCTCAGCCTGAAAGGGGCGGATCAGGGGCAAACCATGCGGCATCTGCCAAAGGCAGATGCCGCATGGTTTTGATTCTTTCTTACCGGGAAGAGGAAACACCCAAATCCACGGTTTCGCCGCCGCCGATGCGGACAGCTTCCTTGTCCACTTCGACCCAGACGTCGGTCGCCGACGGATTGTAGACCAATCGGCGGTCCCATGAGAACTGCAATCCGCGCAAAGCGGTGATATAGTCGTAAATCTCAATGTTGGTTGCAAACCATACGGTTTCCGCGTGTGCAATTTTCTTGCAGAATTCCTCAAAGCTCTGCCATTCGTTTTCGTGCGAGTCCAGCTCGTAGGAGTGTCCCCAAATGTAGAAAACGGGGAGATTGATCCAGGTGATCGTCGTGAACCGCTGCCACTTTTCGTCCAGATCGCTGCAAAAATGCGCGGTGGGATCCCATTGCATGAAGTCCTTCGGAATATAGAACCACCCGGTGCTGTTGACGGTGCGGCTGTACAGCATACCGCCCGCTTTCATGGCACAAATGACCTCGGAATCGTATGTGCCGAACGGGTAGGACATTCCGCGCACCACATAGCCGCACATTTTTTCGAGAATGGCGCGATCCTCTACGATCTCCTTGGTGCACAACGACAGCGGCATATGCTCCATGTGGGGATGATCGATCGTGTGGCAGGATACCTCATGCCCGCGATAAATGTCAGCCACAGCCTTGAGCTGTTCGTCGGACATTTCACGATAGCGGCTGCCGATCAGATGAAAGGTACCCTTGATGTCATAGCGGTTGAACATCTCGGCAAGCCCCTCGTCCTGCTTTCTTCCGTCGTCGAAGCTCATGGTCAGCGCGCGCAGCACCCCGTTTTTATATCGATTGAACTGTACCGTAAAAATCCCTTCCTTTCCTATTAAAATAAGTATAGCATACCTCAAAAGGAAGTCAAGAGAAAAAGTGAAATGAAAAATGAGATAATGAGAGAAAACGAGAAAAACATAGAGATTTCAAGAGAATGAGGGTTGTAAATTAAAAAAACGGACTTTTTGCTCTTGACAAACGAAAACAGATACGTTATAATAGACAGCGTTTGAAAAAGACACGAAATTTACAGGAGGGCATTCTTATGTCGACTTATATGCCGAAAGCAAGCGACCTTGAAAATCGCAAGTGGTATATTATTGACGCTGCGGGCAAACCGCTCGGACGCGTTGCCGTACAGGCGGCTACCATTCTTCGCGGCAAACACAAGCCTACGTTCGCTCCTCATGCGGACTGCGGCGACTTTGTGGTCATCATCAATACCGATAAAGCGGTACTGACCGGTGACAAACTCAACAAAAAATTCTACCGTCATCACTCCGGCTGGGTTTCCGGTCTGAAGGAAGTCAAGTATGCTGCACTGATGGCAGAGAGATCCGATTTTGCCATGACACTGGCTGTCAAGGGTATGATTCCGGACACCGTGATCGGCCGTAAAGCACTCACCAGACTCAGAGTCTATAAGGACGCTCAGCACGAGCAGACCGCACAGGCTCCCGAGGCATGGAACAGATAAGGAGGCATAACTGATGTACGAATCGAAACCTTATTTCTACGGCACCGGCAGAAGAAAGCATTCTGTTGCCAGAGTCAGAGTTTATGCCGGCACCGGTAAAATCACCATCAACGGCAGAGACATTGATGACTATTTCGGACTTGATACTCTGAAATTCATCGTTCGTCAGCCCCTTGCACTGACCGATACTCTCGGTAAATTCGATATCGTCTGCACCGTTGCAGGCGGCGGCGTGACCGGTCAGGCAGGTGCCATCCGTCACGGTCTGTCCCGTGCACTGCTTCAGTCCGGCGACGAAGTTCGTCCGATCCTGAAAAAAGCAGGCTTCCTGACACGTGATCCGAGAATGAAAGAGCGTAAGAAATACGGCCTCAAAGCCGCTCGTCGCGCACCCCAGTTCTCCAAGCGCTGATCGAGACTTCAAAATGCCCAAAAACCCTGGAAACTCAACGGTTTCCGGGGTTTTTCTTTTTGTCCTGTTCTGGCTCAACCTGACCCAACCAAATCGTTTTTACCGGGGACAACTCGGGGACAACTCCCCTTTTTTCGTCTTTATGGGACAACTTCGGGGACAACCACGGGAACAACTTTTAGGCATTTGGGGGTAACAATATCGGCGCTTATCCTGCCTATCTCTTTCATTTGAAACGCTTTGTCACAACGTGAAGTAAAGAAAACCGAATAAAACCATCTTGTAGCCCTTGTGGAATCACCTATCACTGTATTGCAGTGTGTGCTTTTTCGGTGAACCGCTGCTTCGTTCCTCAATTTGAAAAATGTGCGGATAAATGCCTGTGATCGTGACCTGCTCATTTTTTAGATTGATTTTCGGATTCGTTAACGCCACATTTATGCGAATATGCGGATCGGTATTGTAGAGCCGCTGAAGCTTGGCTCTTATAGTGTCAAGAGAGTTCATTACTGCCTCCATGAATTAATAAGGTAAGCCGCCCGATATGCTCAGGCGGCTTTTGGGACTTACTCGAAATATTCGGAAACATCGGTCTTGTCGTTGTACTGTTTTCTGACATGAACTACAACAGAACCATCTTCCTGCTCGACGGTATCAATGATTTGATATCTCGTCTTTGTGCGTTCGAGAGTCGCCTTGTAATGCTCAACTTCTTCTTTGTTGATCTGCAATGCACGCTCCTTAGTATAACCCATTTCCGGCTTCTGTGCAAAAATCAAGGTTTGAAGAATACAAGCTGCCTTTACACGCTTCACAGCAAACACCTCCTTTTGGTACAATACATTACGGCAGAAGTATCAGACCTATAATGCGGAGAGATGTTTGAGCAAAAACAGTGA
>ERZ808246.2315-NODE-2315-length-12107-cov-3.835629_pt1 | contig 12107 bp, 14 predicted proteins | sample MGYA00521083_ERZ808246 | MGnify/ENA primary metagenome ERZ808246 (study PRJEB31516, sample SAMN03275577) | gut metagenome | biome: mammalia-associated habitat; material: feces | host: Papio cynocephalus | place: Kenya | collected 2012-07-07 ...
GTGATACGACATTTGTTACCCATGATGCAATTGTAAAAGAAACACGAAAAGCATTACGGGAGAAAAATATTGACTTTGACTTTTCTCCTTATGATGTGAATATTTATAGCAAAGCATTTAATATATCAAAGAATTAAAAAAGGATACATTCATGCTTTACCGACAGAAAAAAGACACTTATATAAGAAATTACGACGGCTTGGGCTACATAACAAGCACTGGGATTTTCAATGACCGCATTGTGAACGAAAGCGGAACGATTTTCCTTTGTGCATTGAGCCGAAAACCGCAGTCGCTCGACGAACTTATTGATAAAATTTTACCGCAATTCACCGATGTTGACCGCGATACAATCAAGAAGGATGCAGAAGAATTCTATGACACTCTTGTTCAGGACGGTTTCATCGTAAAAGGCGAAAACGAAGAAGAATTGAATGTCAAGGACATTGGCTTTACATATACCGCCGTTCAGCCAAAAACAATCCGAGAGGATTTTTCCCCGACAATCCAGCGTGCGGACAGCGATACTCAGGAATTTTTGGAAAAACACTTTAATGGAAGACCGCATCTCACGACTTTTCAGATTGAGCTTACAAGCAAATGCAACGAGCGGTGCGTTCACTGCTATATTCCGCATAAATTCAAGCTTTATAATATCAGCGATGAACTTTATTACAACACGCTGGAACAGCTCTCTAAAATGGGCGTTCTTTCCGTTACTCTTTCGGGCGGTGAATGTATGTGCCACCCGAAATTCAAGGAATACCTGCGGGCTGCCAAGAATTACGATTTTTATGTGAATATTCTGAGCAATCTTACGCTTCTTGATGACGAAATAATCGAAATTATGAAAGACAGCAATGTTTCTTCTGTTCAGACTTCTCTTTATTCAATGATACCTGAGCATCACGATGCAATCACACAGCTCAAAGGCAGTTTCTACAAAACCAGTGACAACATCTTAAAGCTCATAGAAAATGACCTTCCGCTTCATGTTTCCTGCCCCACGATGAAAGGCAACAAGGACGACTACGGTGATGTCCTTAAATGGTGTCATGAGCATAAAATCCGTGCCCAGACCGACTACATTATGATGGCGGCCTATAATCATGAGACAGAAAATCTTGCAAATCGTCTTTCGGTTGATGAGGCTGGAAAGGTTATCAGTGATGTTTTAAGCGGTGATATTGATTATCAGAAAGCAATTCTTTCCCCTGACTTTGTGAAACGCTGCAATGAGGCTGTGTTTAATCCAGAACGCCGTCTTTGCGGTGCGGGTGTTTCGTCGTGTTGCATGGTGGCAAACGGCAATGTTTACCCCTGTCCTGGCTGGCAGGAAATGGTCTTGGGCAATCTCAACGAAACTCCGCTCCAGGAAATTTGGGACAACTCGGAGAAAATCAATTGGATTCGCGGTTTAAAAATGAAGGATTTGGGACATGGCGAGTGCTGCAAGTGCGACAAGGCTGCGTTCTGTGCTCCGTGCATGGTTCGTAATGCAAACGAATCACCCACTGGCGACCCGCTTGAAATAAACCGCCACTTCTGTGCGGTTGCGCAAAAGAACAAGGAAATTGTCCTTAACTGGCGAAAAGCAAAACTAAAGGAACTTGGAAAATAGTTTGACCGACTATCATGTTCATATCGGGCAGTTTGAAGATGTCTACTATTATGCGGACAGAGTTTTCTCGGCATTAAAGACTTGTGGTACTGATGAAGTTTATTTTTCATCTACCACAAGCTGTATGTATTTTAAAGAGTGCTCCGATTTGACGGATAAGTCTGATTTGAAGGCACAAGCCCCATCTGCAAAAAATTTGTATGAGGGAATCAAGGAAGAGGTGAGCAATGCTCTTTTAGCCGCAAAAAAAATCGGAATAAAGGCATATGCTCTTTACTGGTGCGTGCCAGAACTTCATAAGTCTCTGGGGTTTTCCGTTTGTGAAGTGATGAAAACTCTTCCCTACGAGGGCTTTAAGATTCATCCGTTAGCACAAAAATGGAATCTTTCTGAGTCTTTTACGGCTTTACTTACTGAAGAAATTTTTTCTTATGCGGAACAAAATGGTTTGCGTATAGTAATTCATTGCGGCGATGATACAATCTGTTCTCCGCGTCTTTTTGAAAATCAAATAAAAAAACATCCTAAGGCTATCGTTCAACTTGCTCATTCCCGACCAGTTAACGACACGCTTTATATGCTAAAAAAATATCCCAACACAATCTGTGATACGGCATTTGCCCCAAAGTATGTTGTGGGTGAAATAAGAAATGCTGGTTTTTCCGATAGGCTCCTTTATGGTTCTGATTTTCCCATAACTCACTATAGAAAGATTGCTCCTAAAGAAGACCCGACGGAAAAAGAGTTGCTAGAGTTTTTAAACAACTAACTAATGTAGGAAAATAATTATGAAATACGTTGAATTTGGTGCAGAATTTGCAGATGGTGCAAATTTCTACAGTAATTGTGGAGCAAAGGTGAACTTGGAGCCACTGTGCCAGAATTGCGGGAAAATCACCTTTTTTTTAAACTTTTTGCAAATTTTCCATATATTATTAGAGCGGAAGAAAAATTATGAACAAAGAGCTTGAAGAACTTAAAAAAAAGAGAATTGGTCATGTAGAGCTTTTAGATGACGGAACGGCATTGAACTATGGAACTGACGAAACAGCTTCTCCCTATACCGATGTCATCAGAGTGTTCGGCGGAGTCCTGTACAGGACTATGACCAAGGACAAAAAATCAGTGCACACGGTGTTTGTGCCGCTAAACGAAGGCAAAACAGAGTAATTTTGCAATTACAGGAGGTAAAGAATCTTGTTTCCATATAATGAAGGAATATATCAATTTACGGATTTTTACATTGAGGATTGCGAAACTGCGATTAAAACTGATTTCAATTTTTACGAGGGAAAATATGAAGACAGAAGCCTGACATTATCGCCAGATGATTACCCTTTTTGCACGATAACCATTCCGCCGTTCTGCACTGGTAAGGCAAAACTTGGCGTGTTCCTAAAAGAGTTCAGCATTCTTTTGGACGAGATGCTTGTAAAATGGGATAAAGATGTAGTACAAAGGCTTTATACTGAAACTATGCAAGCGCTTTTTCCTGATGAAGTTGTGAATTACGAGCTTGGATTTTATGAGATTCGTGGATTTTTATACTGCACGATTCAGTTCAGCGAGGAAGGACACAAAAAAGTGTTCGGCAAAGGAAGAGATGGCTCTACGACAGCAAACGATGCAGCTAAAGTTTTTAGACCGCCATTGCGTGTTAAATTTCAGGAGACAGATCCTGCGATGAAAAAGTTTTATGAGGAGCAAAGTAATGCACCGCGAAGACCTAGACATTCGAGAAGAGAATGCACATTGAAGAATTTTGATTTTGGGGATGATGCAGAAGAAAGCAAAGAATAGAAAAATATTGGAGAGTACAATGGTGCCTCTAACCGGCGTAGGTCGTAAGACTGAAACTTAACGAAGCTTAATTTTTGCAGATTTAAGCGAAAAAAGAATGAAAAATGAGGTTTTAGAACAAAATTCCATAAAAATCAGCACTTATTGAAACTTACAGATACTTCAATTAAGCCCACATAGGAATATATTTCATGTGACGAGGCATATCAAAAGCATAACAATGCTTACATAAAAGAACGGCATATCAAACTATAGCAATATAAACAAACTTTTATTGCAATGTAAGGATGCATATACGGTAATGTATGAACACATATACGGCAATAAAATGATTCATACATTGATCGTATTACTCAAAATTCCTAACAATTTTTGAACTTTTGGCAAATTTCTCATATATTATTATGCATGTCGGATAAAAATGACCGCAGAGAAAGGAGAAAGCAATATGAACAAAGAACTTGAAGAACTCAAAAATTGGAGAATTTGTAGGGGGGAGCTGATAGATGATGGAACAGGCTTGAACTTTGGGGCGGAAGAAACTGACTCCCCATATACCGATGTCATCAGAGTGTATGGCGGTGTTCTGTACAGGACGATGACAAAAGATAAAAAATCGGTACACACGGTGTTTGTGCCGTTTGCTTGATGGCATTTTCAGTTGTCCGCTTTTTTCGGACAACTGACTGCATTCTTGAATCAATCGCAGTTAGCGTGCTGAAATAATGATTCTAGTGAGTTAAAGTACTAGGTTTTTTAGAAAATCCGTTGTATAATAAGAAATTTTTTACTGTTAAAATAGGTGCGGAGACACAGGGAATGTTGCTGAACAAAAGAACATCGTGGATGAATTATGACTGAAAATATAAAGCGCCAGATTATTGAGCTTTATAATTCGCCTGAATATCTCTCGCTTTCTGCTTATTATGGCAGACGGACTTGCTTTGACATTCTTGGAGTGGGGCGAAGTGAGGATGCCCATAGCAATTTTCTTGCCTGGCTTTTGAGTCCTGCTGAAAATCATACTTTGGATGCATATCCCGTACAAAAATTTCTTCAACTTCTTGTGATGGCAAGGAATGATTATCCATGCAACTTTTCTGTTCCCTTTGATGAAGAGTTTCAGAACAATCTCTTGCTTGAAAACTGGCAGATTGAAAATGTCTGTGTAAGTCGTGAGACCTTCGTTCAGTCATCAAAAAAGGGGCGGATTGATATTCTGCTTGAAATCACATTTTGCGGGAATCGCCGAATCTATCCGGTTGTCATAGAAAATAAGGTAAAGTCTGATGAGCATGATAATCAGAGCGATAAGTATTACGAATGGGCGCGAGAACACTATAAGGATTCAAATAAATGTGTCGAGCCGGTCTATGTTTTCCTCACTCCTAAAATTGATTTTAGCCTTGTTGATGAAACAAGCAGAACGAATATTTGCAAGAACCCCAATTACATTTTGATAAATTATCAGAATATTGTGGATTATCTTTTGGAGCCGTGTTTAAAAAAGGGAATGTCAAAGCAGGGCGAGTTGCTCACTCTTGATTATTTGCGCTGCCTTAGTTACAGAGACCCTTCAAAAATGGATGGAGAATTGATTATGGCATATAGTTCAGAAGAAAAAAAATTACTTCGCCAGTTCTGGAACAAGAATTCCCAGCTGCTTCTGGCAGCTATTAAAGTTTTGTGCACAGATGATGAAATTGATGACTCTGAAAAACAAAAAATGAACAAAACTATTAAAGTTCTTGAAAAGCATAGAGATAACCGAAAGTATCTTTTTAACGGAAAAGAATACGGAAAATCTCCTTTAGTTCAGGCTGTGGTGAACGCCTATATAAGCGAAAAGAAACCTTTAACTGTGACAGACCTTGAAAAATTTTTCCCTAAGGAGTTGCAAGGTCCCATGGGGGTATTTCAAAAAATTGAGGAAATAAAACTCAAATATAAAAGCAAAGCAAAAGACTACTTTTTCGTTGATAAGCCGATTGCGCTTGGTGACGGAACAGAGATAGCCGTCTGCCGTGAATGGGCTATTAATAACATACCTAAGTTTGTCAGCCATGTGAATGATAATCTTGGGGAAGCGTATTACATAAGTGAGGCGCAATAAATATAGAATTGAAAACGGAGGAAAAATAATATGGAAATTTGTGTATATTGTGGTCGGAGATTTACAATCGACACCTTATATGAAGCGCAGAATGACGATGTTAATAAAGCTGAAATCGGTTATGAAATCTTAAATGATTTTAGTGCCCTAAAAGGAATGAGTTTCTGTTGTGAAAGCTGTATGAGGGCTTATGCTCTTAACCTTAAGAATAGTTCTGCATATATCAATCAACGGGCAGAAGAAGAACGCCGACAAGGAACAGCGTGAAAAAGAAGAAGCTGAAGAAGAACGTCGCCAGGAAGAAGCAGAGCGTCTTGAAAAACTTGGAAAGTGTGCCTGGTGTGGAAGGCAGAACGAACAGATTTATGCAAACCAGCTGCTTTTTCCAGGGCGTAAGTTTTGCTCCAGGAAGTGTCTCTTTGACTGCAAGAATGCGGAAAATCCTACAGAACTGTCTTCTGATACGCCAAGAATTACACTGCAGAGTAAGGGCAATGTCTACACCTCAATACAGGATGCTGTAGATGACGCACAGGAAGGCGACACACTTGTGTTCTCAAACGGTGTGTTTGAAATCAATGAAGATTATGATATTCAAAAATCTCTGACATTCAAAGCCTCAAACAACAACATGAACTCTCCATTGCATGAGCGCACAGTGTTCAAGCTATATGATAAATCATTTTCCCCAATTGGAGATAATACAATAATTGATGGAATTGTTTTTGAAGGAAAAGACAAAGAAAAATTTGTATACGTTTTTTCTTGGAGTTATGAGCTTGTTATTAAGAATTGTGTTTTTATGACAATGCACCATGCAATATCTTTTATTGAAGATACCACCATTAAGATAGAAAACAGTCTTTTTATTAATTGTAGTAATGCTTTCCGGCAAAATGGTTGTTATTTTGGCGAGGCTAGTTATATAAAGGACACAACATTCGATTCCGTTAAATACATTTTCCAGGAAAAGAGTATTGACTGCCTTAGGAACTGTACTATAAAGAAGTCTCTTTTAAGCCCGCATTATGATGTACCATCAAACAATGCGCTAAGCTACAACGAGCGCAACAAAAAGACCTACAAGCTTCTGCAAACTGCAATTGACGAGGCATACGACGGCGACACTATCGTTCTAACTCCTGGTACTCAGTATCAGGGCTTTAATTTGGAAGGAAAAAACAACATTACTATAAAAGGGGCTGTAATAAACACTCAGGCTCCCGATTCCCAGAAATCGGTTGTTCAGGTGGATTCGATTGTGTTTATTGGAGAATGCAAGGGGATTACTTTTGAAGGTATTTCGTTCAAGAATCTGGATCGATACAACTTTAATGCTTATCAGACTGAAAACATAATTTTTAATTCCTGTGAATTTTTCACAACCAAAAAGGATGATGGAAGTCTAACTTTTGAATCAGAAAATAAGTTTGTGTTCTATTCCTGCGTTTTCAATAATTTTAAGAAAGTGTTTGAGAATCACAGTGTAAGAAACTCCAGCTGCAAATTCAACAATTGTGATGTAATTTATTCAGAAGCATAGTAAAAGTAGGTAAATTTTGAAAAAAAATTCATCAAAAAAATTCATTTTTTTTCAAAATTTTTAAACTTTTTGAGAATTTTCCATATATTATTCATACCCTATGAAAACTGAAAAGCGGTTCTGGATTATCGCCGTAATTTTTGGCTGTGCATCAACTGGCGAAAAATCCGCAGAATATTATGGAAATTTCTCGAATCAAGATTCTCAGTCCAAAAAGAGAAACATCAGCGGTGAGTTTGTGATGCAGGTCGAGGAGCCTAGCCTGAACAACATCGCTCAGGATTCTGCATGGATTCCAGAATTCGTAGTGAATACAATCAGCGACGACATCGCAAAGTATTCACCAATCATAATAGCTGACAGTCGTAATGCCAGAAAAATGGCACTCGCTCAGAAACGCGACGAAAGCGGAATCTTCGACGACTCGGACTTGGTTGAGGCTGGCAATTTCAAAGTCGCCAAAAAAGTGATGTTCGTTTCGATTACAGGCAAAAACGGTGACTATTCGCTTTCGGTACGAATCAACGACAAGGAAAAAACACTTTGATTGCTGGCTACAGCGAGCCTAACTGTGCCTTTGCCGATTTGGAGAACGGTCTTGTCCTGAAGGAAGCCGTTGCGGATTTGCTTGACCATCTTGGTTTCCCCCTGAGCATTGCGCAAAAAAAGGCTCTCCTTTCCGTAAAAACAAAGCAGTTTGAATCTGAGATTGAGGCTCAGAAACTCTATGCGCAGGGAAATGTCGCCATGCAAAGCGGGGCTGACCTTGAGGCACTTAAGCTTTATATTCAGGCGAATTCAACGGATTCAAATCTTGAGCGGGCAAAAAAATCAATGTCACAGTTTTCAAAGAATGTCACCGGAAGCGGTATTGGGGCTAGGGTGAAGAATCAAATCCAGCGACGGAACGCATACATTGAGCTGTTTGAAATCATGAGGGAGAATTTCAGAAAAGCACCACCTTACTACCTGATTTTTGAGCCTAAAACTCGGCTTGGAAAAATTGATTACAATAATGGGTATTATGACCTTCTCGTGAATTTCGCTCTTGTACCAGACCCGGAAAAAAAGAAGCTTTTTAATGTTGTGCTTTATGCCCTGAAATCGATTATCGGGAAAATAAATAAAACCGTCCCTTTGAATACATGAAAAAAATCTTTGGAGGAATAAATGGCAATCTTCTACAATTTACCGCCCGCAAAGCCTGAGTACGAAAAGACTTTGCTTGGCATGGCATGGTTTTTGATAAACACGGCCGAACGTTCCCGCCGTGAAGGAATTCTTTCCTTGCAAGCGGATATGGATACTGAGCAGGCCTTCAATGATTTTGCGGGAGAGGATTTTCCGCAAAAAATCTCTTTGTATGGTAGAAATTTTATACGAAATCTTTTTATGGACATCTGTGACGGTGTTGAAATATCCGATATTGAGAAAATCGCCTTCTATGCAATCGCTTCTTCCCAAAAACTAGGCGGCGACGAAGAAAAACTTGCGCTGATGATGGCGGCGGAGGGCGTGCATTCAATCTATGAAGGGGCGAATCCTCGTGTCCTTGCGACGAAACTTGCCTCAATGATTGGCGAAGAACTTGGCACAAAGCTAATGTCAGACTTTGAAAAGCGGGATGATGAAAATCGTGCGGAATACTTGCGCAGACTTGAAGAAAGCAGTGAGCAAAAAGAACAGCGGGCACATACAGCGATGGAAGTCTATCTTTCCGGGAACTTTGAGAACATTGTTTGGCTTGATGATATTACCGTGAAGAAAATCGCCGAGGAAAACCTTGATTTCCTTGCACAGGCAATCGCATTTTGTGATTATGAAATCCAGAGCAAAATCTTCAGGTGTGTCAGCCCGGAGACGAAGAAAAAGCTTGAAGCGGAACTTCTGGAGATGAAAAAGCCTTCCGTTGAATGTCAAAAAAAGATAATGGATTCTTTATATTGCAGCTGAATACAGCCGGTAAGACAAGCTTGTTAGCCTCTGAAATAAAAAATTCGGTGCGTAAAACGCACTGTTTTTTATTAAAATTGTGTTGTAACTTGTAAGTACTCATAAAAATTTGCACGAGGAGCACAGAAAAAATGCAAACAATAGATGGTATAAATTCAAGTTCTGTTCGCGCTTTCTGTGCTTTAAAATCTGTCAAATCTCAGACAATTTATATATTCTCAAAATACAATGCCGCACCTCTATAAGTCTTTTTTGGATTGTAGTGGTGCGGTGTTTTTATTTGAGAATGAAAAACAAAAATGACATAAAATCATAAAACTCGAAATTCAGGCTAACGACATTCCTTTTTAACCAGGGGACATTCTGAGCTGGAAAAAAATTCAGCTTTCTTTACACTTTTTTGAACTTCTTGCGAATTTTCCATATATTATTCTTGTGTTTTGCGGTTGAATCGCAAAATGCTAAATCCGGCGCCTATCTTTTGCCGGTGAAATTCGGGTTTGCCGGTTTCCCAAAGAGACGAAACCGGCGTTTCTAAAAATGGAGAGCGCAGAATGAATCCAACTCATTGTGAAATAAAGTTTTTGAACCACGAGCAGTTCCTTAGGTTTGTCGAAAAATTCGGAAATGAAAAAAATGAAATTGATTTCAAATATTTCGGACTAAAAGACGAGGACTTGATTGAAGGCCAGTTCGACGATGGCACAAAGATTTTCATCGATATTCAGAATGATGCGATTCGTTTTGTGACCAAAGAACCGCCTTATGAGTTCAATTTCAGATTCCAGCATTTTGGCTATGATATTTCCTTTAGCTGCAGAAGTGATAACGGAGAAGGAATTAAAGGATATATCGAAAAAAAACTTTATTATGTAACTCACCTGTTTTATTCTGAGGAAGAGTTTGAAAAACTGGTTGAGTACAAGGAATCGGGCGAGTATAAGTGGAATCAACAAGTCAGAAGACAAACGGTTCAAAATGCAAAGCCGAAAGTCACAATACGAAATCTTGACGGCAGGTACGGAATTATATCAGTTGTTTCATCTCATCATCTGCAAATAAACGAGCTTGAAATGCGCGAGATGTATGACTTTTCTTTGAGTGCAAAAAAGAAGAGAGGGCAAGGAATGGAGCTGACGGTTACGGTTCCTAAAATCACCACGACGCTTCCTATTCCTACAGAAAAAGTGATTGCTCATTACACGGACATCAAGCGGGCTATAAAAGACGGCTGGGCAATCGATATATATGACTGTGAAATCTTAAACAATCTGGAGAAAAAAAATGAGAGCACAGTGCAGCTACTGGGCATTTAGTCCAAAAATTAATAAGTACATACCAATTTCTTGTGAGCCGATGTCTCTTTTCCCGACCATAGTAAATTTAAAACAGAAAAGCGTATATTGCCGCTCGTGCCATCGCTGGGAATATATCGCCGCCTTTTCAAATAATATTCTTAAAAGTCAGTGCGGACATTTGTATGAAGGACCTTTTGCTTATGAAAATTCAATCTTTAATTATGGCTATCATGTGGCAAAAACAAAAAATAATTATCTCATTCTTGTAAAATCCCAGACTGTCGTAAAGCAGAACCGCCGTCTTATCGAAAATTTTTATGAGCTTAATCTTGAGCGTAAAGTCTTATCCAAAAACGGAAAATCTGTTTTTGAGAGCGAAGATTTGGCATCCGGCCTTTGTCCTGAAATCACGGAAGAAATCTTAAAGGATTTAGGCGATCGGTATAAAAAAGAATTTGGCATAGTCCCGACCATTGCTTCAAAATTTCGTGGCTTCAGTCTTATCATTGGTTATATGCTAAGTCCGTTCAACATCAATTTCTATAAAATTTCTCATCACTGGGCTTTAAATCCGTATGATAAGGATTTTTCAACTCTTTCTTCTGGAAACACTCCGACCGCCGAAAACGAAATGTTTCACAGTCTCGGAATAAAGCCTTCAAAATCTGTCCGAAAGTTGTACCAGAGTTTCCCTGAAGGTGTCATCTCGTATGCGGCGGTAAAGGATTTGGGATTTTCTGATGTGAATATTCTTTTAAAAAGCGCTAATCCTCTTTGCTATGCTTTTTTCAAGTTTTGTATGGTAAATTTTTCTGACGGCGAGATTTCTTACAGCATTCGCCTCTCGCTAAAAAAATTCGTCGGGGATATGCTTGCAGTTTCTTCCGAAAAAACAGTTTGGAATAGCCTGGAAAGAACTTTCAATTTTTTTGCTGACGAAAAGATTCCAAACAATGTTATTATTGATGGAATAAATTCTTATCCGATTTGCGCTGATGCTTTGAGTGATAAAGAAAAGAAAGATGTGCTTCACGAAGGATTCAATGATTATACGCATGATTTTTTAGTTCGCCGTGCCGACATTGTGCAAGCACAGAATGCAAACGCTCTTTCTGCCCGGATGTTTGACGAAAATCAAGAAAAAGATGAAAAATTTGAAATCGAGCAGCCTCACCTTGACCTTGCCTATAAATGCGGCGAAAACAGGACTACGATTCGCACAGGTGACGGAAAGATTGAAACTGTCGAAGTAAAAGATGAAGACCGTTATTGCTTTTATGTGGCCCAAAGCTCCGCAGAACTGAGGACAGTCGGAAGTGAAATGCACAATTGCGTGGGCTGGTGTTATACAGAACTGGCTCGCAAAAAATACTGCACAATCGTGTATGCAAAATACAAGAATAAGTATAGGATTTGCATTGAAGTTTCACCAAAATTCAGCATCCGTCAGGCGCTAGGACCAGGAAATCGGGTTTTACAGGGCGAAGATTTACTTGCATATCAGGAATGGTGCCGTGCAAAGAATATAAAATTCAAGAAAGTCTTTTAAAGTAAAAGATATGAGTCAGAAGAAAAGTGAAGAGCAAATCAATGGAAGCAAAAAAAAAAGCAATCTACATTCACGGCCGGGAGAAATAATGTGCGCGAGTTTTCCGCATAAGCTGCAAAGTAAATTCCTGTTGTGCACGGTAATTTAATTTCGGTGCGTAAAACGCACTTTCGCTCCCCCCCCTTGCCCTGTAAAATACTGCCATATTAATTTTTTAAGGAGTTTCTTAT
>ERZ808246.2317-NODE-2317-length-12099-cov-5.159665_pt1 | contig 12099 bp, 8 predicted proteins | sample MGYA00521083_ERZ808246 | MGnify/ENA primary metagenome ERZ808246 (study PRJEB31516, sample SAMN03275577) | gut metagenome | biome: mammalia-associated habitat; material: feces | host: Papio cynocephalus | place: Kenya | collected 2012-07-07 ...
AGGCTGGCGCCTGTCAAGTTTGAAGACGCAGTTAAACGCTGTCATACGCCGTAATACTTGTAAAGTTTTAGGTGTTACAGAGTAGTAGGGGAAGACATTGTCTTCCCGGGGTAAAGGCAGAATTTTTAAAGTATGATTTTGCCCTCGTAAACCCGCAGATTTCATATTGCTGACGCAAATTTATTATTGATAAAACCGTAAGTCTCATGCGGGAAGATGATATCTTCCCCTACATAAAGAATGTTTGTGTTTTAAACGACAAATTATTGCTCACCTGTTTCTTCTGTACCCCATTTCGTCCCTGTATTCGGGATGTTCCGACGCATATTTATCGCATTTTGCGCATATTGTATAATCGCATTTATCACCGTTCGAACACGTCGTTTTTCTTACAAGGCGCGCGCCGATAAGCTCCATGGCTTCGTAATCGGGATTACAGAGCGCGGGCATTATCTCGTCAAGTCCGTGTTTCTTTGCAAATTCAGCCGTCGGACATGATGTAAATTCGTAGTATATCGGCTCGTCCTTTTTAAACTCCGAAACATTCATTTTATAATCGCCCCATTTATCGCACATCTTTTTCGCATTCAGGAACGAAAAATACATCAGTTTTTTAAATACGGGACGTTTAATATCAACAAATTTATTAAGCATCCGAAACGCGGGAAGCATCAGATTTCCCTCGGATTTTTCAATCTCTTCAAGACTCGTCATATCCCTGCAAACAACATAATACGCCATGAGCGCGATACAGTCATACGTTCCGCCCCTGCCGTTATGAAAATTCTTTTTTCCGCCCAAATCCGTGCGCCAATCCGACAGAAACTCGACATACTGAAGCTGAACCCGCGCCCATATTTCCTCCCGAAGATTCTCGGGATAATAGCGGGCAATGTTCTCTTTTATCTGCTTTTCACACGCTTTTGAATACAGAACATGACACGTCCTGTCAAATTTAAGTTCGCTGTCTTTCATAAATCCGCCCCCGTTTTATTTTAAGTTAGCCTTTGCTAACTATATTATATTAAAAATAAGCTTACGGTTAAGCCTGTTGAATTCAGTATACCATATTAAAATATAAAAAGCAATAAAGTAAAAATCGGAACCGCCCGAATTTAAGCGAATTCCGATTTTTACATCTATTTTTATCTTCCCTGTCCGCCTTTTCCGTCGGGCGGCTGCATACCGCCCATGCCTCCGGGCTGTCCGCCGTTCATATTGCCTCCCGGCTGACCTGACATGTCTCCGGGCTGACCTGACATGCCTCCGGGCTGACCGGACGTGCTTACATTGCCGTACGTCGTCAGCGTATCGCTTAACGTTATTTCGCATATCTGACTTCCGTCGAGAGTAACCGTATAGGTTTCACCCTGTTCAAGCTCGGGTGACGATAAAACAAAGTTTGACGCGTCGCATGTAAGCGTATAGGTAAACGTCTTTGAGTTACCCGAAATCGTTACCGTTGAACCCCTTTTCGCGTTTGAGCCCAAAGAAACAAACATTGTCATCTGTTCACAGTCACTCGGAGCCTGTGCCATGGCGTTGCCCTTGCTCTCGGCAAAGAGCGTACCGCCCGTAAGAGTACACGTTCCGTCGTAATCAAGCGCGCCGTTATCCTCGGTTGAACTGCTTACGGCTATTGCACCGCCCGAAATTTCCATCGTGCCGTTTGAATCAAGGCCGTCACCGCCCGCCGTAATACTGAGCGTACCGCCCGAAATTTTAATAGAATAATCTCCTGCCGACTGCCACGGATCGCCGTTTCCGAAACCGCTTTCGTCCTTACCGCCCGCGGCGTTCAGACCGTCGTCGGACGAGACTATGTTAATCTCTCCGCCCGATACGTCAACATCCGAACCTTCAAGACCTTCGTAACACGATTCAATATTGATTTTACCGCCCGAAACTTTAAGGGTCGAATCGGCGTGGAACGCGTCGTCGCCGGTATTTATATTGAATTCGCCGCCAGATACGGTAACATTGCCGTTCGAATGAACCGCGTCGTCCGCACAGTCGAGGGTAAACGTTCCGTCAGAAATCGTAATTTCACCGCCTGCTTTCACGCCTTTCGCGCTCGCGTCCTCTACGAGTTCGGCGGAATGGCCGCCGCCCGAGGTTATATTATATGTTCCGCCGTTTACGGTAAGCGACGTTTGGGCCTGAACGCCGTCCTCGCCCGAAACAAGAGTAAGAGCGCAGTTATTAAGATTTATATATCCTTTTTCGGTATCGGTATCATTTGTCGACCTTACCGCGTCCGAGCCTGCCGTTACATTAAGAGACGCTCTGTTTACGATAAGCGAATCCTTGCCGTTGATTCCGTTATTCGAGGCTTTTACGGTTATATTTGAATTTTCAATTTCAAGATTATCCTTAGACGTAATGCCGTTGTTGAATTCGGCGTCAACTTCAAGCGAACCCAAACCGTATATTAACATATCGGATTTTGAATAAACGCACGCGTTGGGTTCCTCGTCGGTCTGCGACGAAAATTCGGAAGTATACGAATATTCGCCCGAGTCGCTAAATTTATTTACGCTGTCCGAATCAAGATAAACGTACGTCTTTTTTGATTTATAAACGTAAAGCGGACTCGAATCCTTACACGTTATATCAACGTTTTTCAAAACGAGCCAAACCTCGCTGTCAGGCGCGTTGACCGTAACCGAACCGTCGGACGACGAACCGGTTATAACATAAACTCCGCCTACGGTTATCACTGCGTCAGCCCCCGAACACGTAACCGCCGAACCCGAAGATTTAACGCCCGAATTCGAAAATTCAACGCTCACCGCGTTAGTCATATCCGGTGCGGACGTACCGGAATATGACACGGGGATTGTGTTTGCATCCCCCGTCGTTTTCTCTTCGCTTTCAGCCGAAGAACACGAAGCGAATATAAACACGGCGCATATCAAAACAGAAATCAAAGCCGTAATTTTTTTATTCATAAATTTCACGCCTTTCACAGAACTTCTTTTGAAATTTCTCTCGAACACGTGATATTGAGGTTGCCGTTTCTGCACCTTAGAGCGTCGATAAACTCCTTGGAAACCTCGTTTTTATTAAACGTGACCGAATATTTAAGCTCGTAAAGTGTACCCATATTCGTTGTTTTAACGCTGTCGAGAGAATGAGTTTTAGTATATTTTTTGAATAAATCGTCAAACAGTCCGTCATAATCGAGGTCCTCAGGTATTGTGATTTTTAATACGCGCTCGCTCGGTTTCGGCGACGAAAAACCGAAATGCACGAGCAGAAGCATAACCGAAGCGATTATTACAAAGAATATTACCGCTAAAACGACATAGCCCATTCCGAGCGCAAGCCCTGTTGCCATTGCGAGAAATATAACGCCTATCTCCCTCGCACTTCCCGGAGCCGAACGGAATCTGATAAGGCTGAACGCTCCGGCGACCGCAACGCCCGCGCCCACGCTTCCGTTTACGAGCATTATAACAACCTGAACGATAGCGGGCAGAACAAACAGCGCGACCGCGAAGCTCTGCGAGCTTTTCGATTTATACGTTCCGACAAACGCCGAACACGCGCCGAGTACGAGCGATACCGCCGTACATATTAAAAATGACTGTAAAGTAAGAGACTGACCGATTATTGAATTAAGCACCTAAGAGCTCCCCTTTCGATATTTCATTCGATTTTTTAAATATTTCGGGCAAAATGTATTTTTTATAACATTCGCCGTATTTTGAAAACGAAACGTTCTTTGCGCCGACCTGCGTAAGCGCGGAACTAAGCCACAGCGGGCACACTCCGGGCAGTTTTATTTCGGTTAAATATAAATCCGAATCGAGAATTTTTCTGCCCTTATCTCCTTTTCGCAAATCGAGGTCGTACGTTCTGAAACGTATATTTTTATCGAACGTTATACGCACCGCGCCGTCGTCCTTTCCCGCGTACGCCGTTCTGTCGTATGCGATAAAAACCTTCGGCGACAAATCATAAAACGAAATAAAATACTCTATCTCCCGTGCAATCTGACCGCCCGGGTAAGCAATCGCCCCGCCCGACATGATTGATTCGACGCCCGCCGCCGAAGCCGTTATCCTTCTTTTATAAACAATGCCGTCGAACTTTTTCTTTATCTCGATAAAAACATCGGATTCGTCGTCCGGCACGCCGTAGCTTCTGACCCTTAATTTTTCTTTATACACAGGCTTTTCAATCGATTTTCTTATAAGTGAAAAATCGTCCGTATCGTAATAAATATTGCATATCTTGGATTCGCCGTATTTATCCTTTACGATTTTGCCGTTTATAATTTCCAGCAGTCTGTCGCGCTGAAACGAGGTAAGCATATACTTTTTTTCATACCGTTTAAAACTGAACTGAACGTTTGCCATGTCCGCTCATCTCCTTAATGTGACTACATAGTAGCGCACCTAACTAAAGCGAAACTAAAGAACAGCAAAAAAACGCCGGGACCCACATTTTGCTGTGAATCCCGGCACACATTTTTGCATACTCTAATATTTATTCGTCATCCTCGGGAGGTATTCCGCCCTGGTACTGGCAGTCGTGAAGCATTGCGTAGAAGCCCTTAGCCTCCATTAACTCCTCATGCGTGCCCGCCTCAACGACGCTTCCCTTTCTCATTACGAGAATTCTGTCAGCGTTTTTAATCGTCGAAAGTCTGTGCGCGATAACGAAACTCGTTCTGTCCTTCATAAGGTACTTCATAGCCTTCTGAATCTGAAGCTCCGTTTTTGTATCAACAGAGCTCGTAGCCTCGTCGAGAATGAGTATCGGCGGGTCGGCGAGAACGGCTCTCGCTATAGTTATCAGCTGTTTCTGACCCTGCGAAATATTCGTTCCGTCCTCTTTAAGCTCCATATTATACCCGTCGGGCTGACTCATTATGAAGTCGTGAATTCTTGCAATCTTCGCGGCTCTTATAACCTCGTCGTCCGCCGCGTTTTCTTTGCCGTAAGCTATATTGTCCCTTATCGAACCCTTGAATATCCACGTGTCCTGTAAAACCATGCCTATCTGCGAACGCAGAAGTTCTCTGGGCATATCCGTAATATTAACGCCGTCAACGTCGATTTCGCCCGAACGTATGTCGTAAAAACGCATAAGCAGGTTGATTATCGTCGTCTTGCCCGCGCCCGTGGGACCTACGATAGCGATAAGATCGCCCTTATTCGCTGTCATGCTGAAATCCTCGATAAGCGGTTTGTCCTCGCGGTATCTGAATGAAACGTTCTTAAAGTCAACTCTGCCGTCCGCGTTAAGAGTCGTAACCTTATCGGAATCGGGAATTTCCTCCTCCTCGTCGAGAAGCTCGAAAACACGTTCTGCGGAAGCGAGTCCGGACTGAATCGAGTTTATAAGTTTGGAAAGACTCGTAAGCGGGGACGATAAAAGGCTGTTATACGATATGAATTTAGTAATCGAGCCGAGCGAAAATCCCGCCGCGCCCGCGACAATCATATTTCCGCTGACTATACATATTATAACGTATACCGCGTTGTTGATTAAATTTATAACGGGCTCAATGGTTCCGGATATAAAATTCGCCTTTACGGTTATGTACTGGAGTCCGTCGTTTATCTCGTCGAATTCCGCTTTCGCTTTTTCCTCATTATTAAACGTCTTATTTATCGTGTGACCGGTGTACATCTCCTCGATATGACCGTTCAAATCGCCCGTCGTATTCCAGTAGCGTTTGAACCACTTGCGCGAAATTCTCGATACAAAATACGAGAACACTGCGCCGAGGGGTGAGATTATGACCGTAATAAGAGCCAGCTTCCAGTTTTGGAAAAACATTATTATTATAACGGCAACAACCTGAATAATGCTCGTTATAACGGTAAGTATACTGTTTTGAAGAATATTTGAAAGATTCGAAATATCGTTTGTAAGACGGCTCAAAAGATCGCCCTTCGTATGCGAATCATAAAAACTCAGCGGAAGTCTTGCAAGTTTCGAATTTACCTGTTCTCTCATCGAGCAGAGCATTTTCTGAGAAACGCCCGCCATTACAAACTGCTGAACGTACTGGAACAGTCCCGCGGCAACATACAGAGCAACCGTCTTTATGAGGAGCATTTTAACCTCGAAAAAATCAAGAGGCACGCCGTGCAGTCTGTTCTGTACCTGAGTCTGAATCGCGTCGACAACGTCGCCGAGTATGCCCGGAGCGTACGTGTTGATAACCGTATAAACTATCGCCGCCGCGCAGGATATTGTAAATGCGAACATAAACGGTTTTGACAGCGCCATCAGACGTTTAAGGGTTTTCTTTGAATCCGCCGGCTTGTCCTCTCCGCTTTTTTCCTTGTTTCTGTAAGCCGCGTATTTTCCGCTGCCGTTTTTTATATAGTTGAGAGCGATCTCCTTGGCGCGCTTGTCATGCTGTGATATCTTACTCACCGTCGGATCCCTCCTCTTCGTCTTCTTCCCCGGCTGTTTCATCATTCTCCGGATTTATATCGGTTTCGCTTACCGGGTTCAGAAGCTCTTCTATGAAACCGTCGTCATCATCGTCGTTATCGCCAAGCTGCGAGTCAACGATTTCTTTATACTGCGGACACGTTTTACACAGTTCGTCGTGTTTGCCCATTCCGACGAGTTTACCATCTGACATTACGAGAATTCGGTCGGCATTCATTATTGTTCCTATACGCTGTGCTACAATTATAATGTTTTTATTGCCGAGTTCTTTGCTGATTCCCGCTCTGAGTCTTGCGTCTGTTGCAAGATCAAGAGCCGAAAAACTGTCGTCGAAAATGTAGATATCCGCGTCCCTGATAACCGCGCGCGCAATTGCAAGACGCTGTTTCTGTCCGCCGGAGAAATTATTTCCGCCCTGGGAAACCATGCTTTCCATTCCCTCGGGAAGCGCCGAAACAAAATTCTTTGCCTGAGCAACGGACAGCGCAGTTTCCATTTCCTCTTTTGACGCGCCGGGCTTGCCGACCCTCAGGTTATCCGCTATCGTACCGCTGAAGAGGAACGCTTTCTGCGGAACAACGGCAATGCGCGAATGAAGTTCGGATACGGACATATCTCTTATATCAACTCCGCCGAGAGTTATCGAACCATCCGTAACGTCGTAGAGCCTCGGAATTAAATTTATAACCGAGCTCTTACCGCTTCCGGTTATACCTATAATCGCCGTAACCTCTCCCGGACGGCATGTGAACGAAATATCCTCAAGAGACGGTTTCTGCGCCGTCGGGTATGTAAACGATACATTGTTAAACGAGAGAACGCCTCTGTTTTCTTCATCGGGAACTGCGGGATTTTCCGGGTCTTTTACGGAGTTCTCCATATCGAGCAGTTCGTTTATACGCCTCGCCGAAACGTTTGCCCTGGGAATAGAAACGAAAATCGTCGCAATTGACGTTACTCCCGTTATAATAATCATCATATATGACATAAACGCCTGCAAATTGCCGACCGTCGCGTTAATCTGGTCGTAGTCGAGCGCGGGGTCAAGAGTTTCTATGACTTTACCGCCCTTCCACATAAGCATAGCTATCGCCGTATAAAGAATCGTAACCATAAACGGCAGAAGCGACGCCATGATTCTCGTCGCCTTAAGACTCAGCGAGGTAAGGTCAAAGTTCGTCTTTGAAAATTTTTCATCCTCCGCAGCCGTCTTGTTAAACGACCTGATAACTCTGATACCGCCTATTTTCTCTCTTACAATCTGATTTAATTTATCGGTCAGTTTCTGAACCTTTGAAAAAATCGGAACGATAAAAACAAGCATTACGATAACGAATACCAGTATTACGGGTATTACAACGCCGAGGAAGCCCATGAGCTTCGGGTTAAGACTTATCGCAAGGACAAGCCCCAGTACAAGCGTTATCGGCACGGTGAGAATGGTTCGGAGTGAATTGAGTATCATATCCTGAACCTGAGAAACGTCGTTTGTTGTTCTCGTTATAAGTGAGGCAACGCCGATTTTATCGATATCAGTCTGTGACAAAGACTGAACTTTATAAAACATGGTTCGTCTTAAAATATTAGCATAACCGGATGATACTTTCGATGAGAAATACGTATTTCCCAATGATATGCCTATCGACAAAACGGAAAAAACAATCATTACAAGACCGATAAACCGTATCGTGTCCGAACCGACCGCTATTCCGAGATCGGCTAAAAACGCGGACTGCTCTACATTAGCGTCCGACGCGCCGTTTACACCGTATGTTACCATATAATTTGTAAGCATCGGCAGTATTATCTGAAACAGCGACTGCAGTATCATAAAAATTATGGAAACCCAAAACAGTTTTGCATACGGCTTCAACAGCTTTAACAGCTTAAAAAGTCCCGCGGGTTTCTTTTTTTCTTTTGACTTCGGAGTCTTTTCTTTTGCTTTATCCGGCAATGCCAATCACTTCCGTTATAAAATAAGTTAAATAGTATAATAACATGATTTTATAAATTTTTCAACAATAAAGACATACGAAATGAGCATATTTATATGTTAATTGTCTTTTTTATAAATTCTGTATATTTCAATGCGTGATTTTACGTTCAAAATTACAAAAAATCCATTCTTTTTTTGTTCACATATAGGTATTGACAAGTTACGGAAGATTAATTATAATATAATTACTTAAAGTGGATAAAAATCTGAACAGGAGGCACACTTTTATGAAGAAAACAATATCGGTTGTTTTGGCTGTCATCATGATACTTGCAGTTTGCCCCGTTGTCTCATTTGCCGCAGGCACATGGGCTACCGGCAGAACCATCGATACCGGCGAGTATGAGGAAGCTATTAATACGACAGGCACCGGCACCGTTACAATCGGCGGCACCGTAACTATGAAAAACTCACTCACAGTCACCGCGGGCGTAACCCTGAAAGTTACAGGCGGCGCTACTCTCGTTATGACCGGCGCGAACGCAAAACTCAGCATTTCAAAGAACGCTACTGTTCTCGTAGAGAACGGCGGTACCGTATTGATGCAGAGCGGTTCCTCGTTTGAAAACAACGGAACCATCGACCTTAAAGCAGGTTCAAACTTCAACATTAACAGCGGTTCAAATTGCTACAACAACAGCAACATAGAGAATATTTCGAGAATTTCCGTAAATGAAAACGGTTATCTTGCTCACAGAGTTTCTCTTCCCAACAGTTTCTCGACTAAATACAGAAAAAGCGAGACATGGAACAGAAAGGATATGACCATCCAGTTCTCACCCTCATATTATCTTGACGCAGACGCTCAGTCCGATACAGAGTATCTTTCCGCAAAGTATACAGCCGTACAGACTGTAGCCGGCGGATACACCAATGTTTACGTTGAGCACAACACCAAGATATATGTTAAAATTACAGTACCCGACGGAGAGGGCGATTTCATCGATGTCGGCAGAATGCAGCTTACAGCAGGCGGACAGACCGTTAACTGCGACAGAGGCGTATTCATGATTTCTCCCATGAACGCAATGACTGTTGACGTTATTTCAACTAAGTATGCGGATATCGTTAAGCTCTTTAAAATTGAGCTTCCCAAGACCGACGGTTACTATGTTGCTCTTATGGACGGCACTGTCGGCGAGACTATCGTTGAGTTCGGTAAAACGCTTCAGTTCCACGTAGTTGTAGGCCCTGATTATGATAAGTCTACTTACTCCGTATATGTTAACACCGCAGAGCTTCAGCCCGACGAGTACGGTTACTATGACGTTACCGGACCTATCGATAACGACGGCAACATGGCTACTGCAGGCGGCGTTCAGCAGTCTCTTACCATTAAGGTTATGGGTGTTACATCCAACAAGCTCATCGGAACCATGACCGATGTAGTCGGATTCATTCAGCAGATTTTCTCTGTTATCAAGTCAATCATAGATTTCTTCGTAGACCTCTTTAAGGGCGGTACAGGAGATATCGACAACATCTTCGGAACTTGATTAAGATTTAATATCAGCATAAAAAAGGCAGTCCCGCGGGACTGCCTTTTGCTTTAATAAAACTATCGGTAAATGAACTTACTGTCGAAAACCCGCAATTTCATCTTGCTGACGCATTGTTATTTATAATACAACCGTGAGTCTCATGCACATGAAGGAAAGATTTTTGCAGTTACATGCATTTTTCTTTCCTAAAGTGCTGTATTTTCTTTTTAAACGCAAACAAATTATGTAGGGGAAGACATTGTCTTCCCACGGTAAAAGCTCAGATTTTTATTTTGAACTTACTGCCGGAAACCCGCAAATTTCATCTTGCTGACGCAGATTTATTATTGATAAAACTGTAAGTATTACGCTTTATCTAATAATATAAGTTCTTTATCCGTCAAGACTTGCAGAATTCAGCAGAAAATCATATATATTCATAGTCAGTATACCGTATTCATCATAATGTTTCGGCATAATATCCTTTGTGATAATGATTTTCTTAAACGAATCGTCAATTTTGCGAAACGGTCTTGTTTCCTGTAACATTTTTTTCTCGTCGGGAATCGAATAAGCGGATTGAATATAATATCTTTTTGACCCGAGATTGCAGACAAAATCAACCTCCAGCTGTTTTCGGGTTGTCTTGCCTTTTTCACCCTCTGAAACAGTTATAACTCCCACGTCGACGCTGTACCCTCGCATACGAAGCTCATTATAAATCACATTTTCCATAGAGTGAGTTTGCTCAAACTGACGGAAATTAATACGAGCATTGCGAAGCCCCAAATCGGAGAAATAATACTTTTTAGGAGTTTCAATATAAGACTTACCTTTAATATCGTATCGATGCGCCGATTCGATAAGAAATGAGTCCTCAAAATAAGTCAGATACTTTTTTATCGTGTTTGAAGTAATTTTCGATTTTTTTACTGTTCTGAATGTATTTTTAATTTTCTCAGGATTTGTCAGCGAACCGATAGAGGAAGAAAGTATATTCATTAAATCTTCAAGCTCACTCTGATTTCTTATATTATTTCTCCTGTATATATCTCGCATATAAATTTCGCTGAATAGGTTTTCAAGGGTTTTTGATTTATCATCATTGTCCTCACGCAGAACAACAAGCGGAATACCGCCGTACAGCATATACTCGGACAAACCTTCGTACTTATCGCCTTTATATACGGACATGAATTCAGCAAAACTGAGCGGATACATATGAACTTCGTCCCCGCGTCCTGCAAATTCCGTAATTATATCTCTGGATAAAAACTTTGCATTGCTTCCGGTTACATAAACATCCATATTTTCTTTGCGAAGATAGCCGTTAAGCACCGATTCGAAACAATCAAGCATTTGAACCTCATCCAAAAGCAAATAATACATGTTCTTATCCGTAATCTTTGAACGAATATATTCCATAAACTTCTCCGGGTCAACACGTCTTTTTTCTTTTTCAATTTGAATAAGACTTTCTCCGATTAAAGAAAGGTCATCGGCTGAATCAAAAGCAAAACGAATAATATGATTTTCGTCAACACCGCTTTCAAGAAGATGGTGATAAAAAATGTTATTAATTAAGTAAGATTTTCCGCACCGCCTAATACCGGTGATTACCTTAATAAGTCCGTTGTGTTTTCTTTTTATTAACTTATCTAAATAAAAATCTCTGTTTATTTCCATTAAAAACACTCCTGAAGGAAAGATTTTTGCATATTTTGCATCTTTTCATTTATAGTATACCTCATTTAAAGTAAATAAATCAAGTATCATATCAATTTTACGAAAGATTTTTGCAGTTACATGCATTTTTCTTTCCTAAAGTGCTGTATTTTCTTTTTAAACATAAACAAATTAATACGACAAATTATTGTTTACAAAAAACCGGGACTCGATTTTTACATCAAGTCCCGGTTTTGTTTTTTATTCATAAATTTTATTTTGAAGTTTCGCCGCGAATCTTAAAACGCTTCTCGCCTCTTTGCTCGTTACTTTACCGTCGGAATCAACATCCGCCGCCTCCTTCGTAACATCGTCAGGGCTGTCAAGTCTCGCCGCGATTCTTAAAATTGCCCTCGCGTCCTTTGCGGTTATCTTACCGTCGGGCGAAGTATCGCCCTTGAGGATGAATGTGTATTCATTGCCGTTGAACGTAAATTTCATACCGTTGAATACTTTTTCAATTTTTTCGCCCGCAGC
>ERZ808246.2321-NODE-2321-length-12085-cov-2.568828_pt1 | contig 12085 bp, 11 predicted proteins | sample MGYA00521083_ERZ808246 | MGnify/ENA primary metagenome ERZ808246 (study PRJEB31516, sample SAMN03275577) | gut metagenome | biome: mammalia-associated habitat; material: feces | host: Papio cynocephalus | place: Kenya | collected 2012-07-07 ...
GAGACTGTGCAGGTCATCCTCCACATCACGAATGTGATAAAGGAATTTATCTACAATGTGGGCAAGACTTCCGACGCAGATGTTGTAATCACAGAGATCGGCGGCACCACCGGTGACATAGAAAGTCAGCCGTTCCTGGAGGCTATCCGCCAGGTAGGTCTTGAAGTCGGTGCCGAAAACTCCCTCTACATACATGTGACCCTGGTGCCCTATATCCGCGGTTCCGAGGAACACAAGTCCAAGCCGACTCAGCACTCCGTAAAGGAACTGCAGGGTATGGGCATACACCCTGACATTGTGGTTTTGCGCTGTGACGAACCTCTCGACGAATCCATCTTCCGCAAGATTGCCATGTTTTGCAATGTAAAGCCGGACTGCGTTATAGAGAACATAACCATCCCCACCCTTTACAAGGCTCCGCTTATGCTTGAGAGTCACAATTTCTCCAGCATAGTGTGCCGCGAACTCGGGCTCAACACTCCCGAACCCGACCTTACGGAATGGAACGAGATGATAGAGAGCATAGAGAACAGGACAAAAAAGACTACCATAGCCATCGTAGGGAAATATGTTCAGCTGCACGACGCTTACCTCTCTGTTGCAGAGGCTCTGCGCCACGCCGGCTACAAACACAGTGCGTTTGTCGACATCAAGTGGATAGACTCCGAGACGATAACCGACGCAAATGTGAAAGAAGTGCTCAGCGAGTGCAACGGCATAGTCATCCCCGGCGGCTTCGGCAACAGAGGAATAGAGGGCAAGATTGCCACGGCAAAATACTGCCGCGAGAACAATGTGCCCATGCTCGGCATCTGCCTCGGCATGCAGATAGCCGTGATAGAATATGCGCGCCATATGTGCGGCATGACCGACGCAAACTCGGGCGAATTTAACGAGAACACCGCGCACAAGGTGATTGACTTCATGCCCGACCAGAACGACGAAATCGCAAAAGGCGGCACCATGCGTCTCGGCGCTTATCCCTGCAAGGTGCGCCCCGGCACAAAGATGTTCGATTGCTACGGCAAGGAACTCATAAGCGAGCGCCATCGCCACAGATATGAATTCAACAACGGCTACAGAGAACTAATGACCGAGAAAGGTCTTGTCATAAGCGGCACATCACCAGATGACAGAATAGTGGAGACAGTGGAAGTGCCCGAGAACGATTTCTATGTGGGCGTGCAGTTCCACCCGGAATTCAAATCCAGACCCAATAAGCCGCATCCGCTGTTCCTCGGTCTTGTGGAGAACGCGCTCAAGCATACTTATTGATAAAATCGAAATAAACAAGCCGCCTCTTAACGATACGGCTTGTTTTCTGTATTGTACAGAGTAAAAATCAACAACGAACACGATTATGAACCCCGACAATAAATTTTCGCCAACGAAAGCCTCCCTTGCCTAAAGGGAGGGGGACCGCCCATTCGATATTATTTTATTAAAATAATATTGAATGAAAAAGGCGGTGGAGGGATTCAGAAAACAAGGAGGCAGACATGAAATTTACAAAAATGCACGGTCTCGGAAACGACTATGTTTATGTGGACTGTACAAAACAATCAATCAAGAATCCCAACAGACTCTCCGAGATTATATCAAAATATCACTTCGGCATAGGCTCTGACGGACTGGTAATGATAATGAATTCAGACAAAGCGGACTTCCGCATGAGGATGTTCAATGCCGACGGCAGTGAGGGCAAAATGTGCGGCAACGCCACCCGATGCATAGGCAAATATGTGTACGACCGCGGACTGACAGACAAAACTCAGCTTACGCTTGAGACCGAGAGCGGCATAAAATATCTGACTCTGACTGTTGACGGCGGCGAGGTGCAAACCGTGTCCGTAGACATGGGAAAAGCGGTGCTGAACGCGGCAGAAATACCCGTAAAGGCGGACAGCGAGACGGTTATCGGCAAGACGATGACCGTGTGCGGCAGAGAGCAGAGCATAACCTGTGTGTCCATGGGCAACCCCCATTGCGTGATATTCACGGACGGAATAGACAACCTCGATCTTGAAAAAATCGGTCCCGGCTACGAGAACGACGAGATTTTTCCCGAGAGAGTGAACACGGAATTTGTGGAGATAAAGGACAAAAACACACTGCGTATGCGTGTGTGGGAGCGCGGCAGCGGCGAGACCATGGCGTGCGGCACGGGAGCGTGTGCGGTGGCTGTGGCGGCTGTAGAAAACGGATTTTGCGACCGTGACAGCGACATAACGGTGCATCTGCGCGGCGGCGACCTCAGCATAGTCTGCCGTGCCGACGGTCATGTGATAATGACGGGCGGCGCAAGCTTTGTATTTGACGGCGAATTACTCATTAAAGAAGCGGAGGAATATATATGATTACGATTAACAAAAATTATCTCAACCTTAAAGAAAGTTACCTTTTCACCGAGATTGCCCACAGGGTGGCAAAATTCTCGGAGGAAAACCCCGATGCGGACATTATCAGACTCGGCATAGGCGATGTGACAAAACCGCTGTGCAAGGCTGTTGTGGACGAGATGGTCAGGGCATCTCAGGAGATGGGCACACCCGAGGGATTCCACGGCTACGGACCCGAACAGGGATATGAATTTCTCAAAACAGCCGTTAAAGACTATTACGGCGGCTACGGCGTGCAGCTTGAGGGAGACGAGATATTTATATCGGACGGCGCCAAGAGCGACATCGGAAATATTCTCGATATTCTCGGTAAAGACAATACGGTGCTTATCCCCGACCCGGTGTACCCGGTGTATGTTGACACCAACATAATGGACGCGCGCAAGGTGGTCTATGCAAACTCCAACGAGAGCAACGGTTTTCTGCCGCTGCCGGATGGCGATACAAAGGCGGACATCATCTACATCTGCTCGCCGAACAACCCCACCGGCGCGGTGTATTCCAAAGAGCAACTCAAAAAATGGGTTGACTATGCGAATGAAAATAAGGCTCTGATACTGTTTGACGCGGCATATGAGTCGTTTGTGACGGGTGACTATCCGCACAGCATATTCGAGATAGACGGCAGCAAAACCTGTGCCATAGAGTTCTGCTCACTGTCAAAGACGGCAGGCTTTACGGGAACAAGGTGCGGCTATACGGTGGTTCCGCACGCCCTCACGGTGGACGGCACCGAACTTAACAAGCTTTGGCTGCGCAGACAGACCACGAAGTTTAACGGCGTGTCCTACATCGTTCAGCGCGGTGCGGCGGCTGTGTTCACCCCCGAGGGTCAGGAGCAGATCAAGGCAAACATCGCTTATTACAAGGAAAACGCAAAGATTATTACAGACGCATTTGACGAACTCGGCATTTGGTACACAGGCGGCAAAAATTCGCCTTATGTGTGGATGAAGTGCCCGAACGGCATGGATTCGTGGACTTTCTTTGATAAACTCCTCACTGAGGCAAATGTTGTCGGCACTCCGGGTGCCGGATTCGGCGAAAACGGCGAAGGTTTCTTCCGCCTGACCGCGTTTAACACCAAGGAAAAGACCGAGGAAGCGGTAAAGAGAATTAAAAGTATACTTTAATTAAATAACAGAAATAGCGTAGGGGTGAATATTCACCACCTACGCTATTTATTTTTGCTTCAGAGATTTTTCCGAACGACCGTAGGAGCAGGGCTCTGCTCTGTACGATTTCGTCCAACTCCTCAATTTTCCAAATGTGCTGAGCAGTCCGTGACCGTTCTGAAATCAAAAACAGAGGCTCCCCGTTGGTTTTCGAAAAGCCTCTGTCTGCAAATCAGCTGTTTTGAGTATTTTGTAGGTTAATCTTCTTCTGCTTGGAATAGCCTATAAATCCAAGCACCAAAATCGGAATCCCAAACATAGCATACATAACAAATACTAATGTGCCGACCGAATACAAAATTGCGGCGACCAACGCAGCCCAAGTTTTTCTGCCGAGAAAACCGATCCATCCAAAAATTGCTCCAATTAAGAACATGACCATGTGAGGCATAACCAATGCCGTAGCTATTGCTCCTCCGACAGCCTCGGCGCCATCGGCATTCATAACTCCGTTACCAAAATATACGATCAAATAAACAGCGTATGCGGTAGCAAGTGCGCTTGCCGCAAACAGAATTTTACTTCTCATAATAAACTCTCCCTATGTATCATTTATCAAAAACAAATCTCGCTTTGTTGCCCGACAGCCAGCTGCTCTTGACTTCCAATTCAATCTGCTGCCATCCATCTGGCACTTCTACCGCATACCAACCGACAAGTTTTTTTCCGGGAGACAATTCTCCGTCAAGCGTACCGTCACCGAAAACCACATTTGCCGATATGGAGTAATCACATTTTACATCATCCGCATATGCATCAAACAGCAAAAGACTGCTGATATTTTGCGTCTCCTCCGATATATTTTCAATTTCAAAATTTACTCCGACAAAAATCTTGCCGCTCTCCGCATTGAAAAAATCCGATCCTTTGGATTCCTCAAGTTTTGTTGCGGTCACTTTAAGATTTTTGAACACCGCAGCGTCATTCAACCCAAATACCTCATTTTCATCTTTCGATGAAGTGTCAGCAACTGTATTTGTCTCGTTACTCTCTTTTTGAGGTTGTGTACCGTCCCCCGTGCAAGCCGCAGTTGAAAGTGCAATGCAAAACACTAATAAACCTACTAATAATCTCCTCATTTTCAATAATCCTTTCGTAGAATATTTATTTCATTTTTTGTTTTGCGGATTCAAAACACAACCCTCCTCATAATTCTTTTTGCAAACAAAAAATGCGCCTACCGAAGTAAGCGCACAAAAAACGCAAACTCCGACAGTCGCCAAACTATTTTAATAGATTGATATGCTATACATTCTACTAAAAGAGATTTGCATTTTTTACAAGATACAAAAGTAGAATGTGAAAATAGGCGCAAGAATATACAGCTATCCTAAAATAGCACATCTTAGAAAAATATTAAAATAGTTTGGCATAATTATAATATCACAATTTTCGTATTTTGGCAATAGTTTTTTTGAAAAAGATTAAATATGATTACCTGTAGAAAAATAAACAAAATGACATTTTTCAAGCCGTGTTTTGTCAATTCTGCAATTTTCCAATCGACCGTAGGGGCAGGGCTCTGCTCTGCCCCTATTTTTCAATTCTTCGGTTCTCATATCGGACGAAGTATCCGCCCTACTCATGCCCCATATCGAGCGAAAACACATAATCGAAATACGCCTTTTTGGAATCGGCAAGGTGTGTGCGCGAAATCTTCACGCTCTTGCCGCCGCTGAGTTCAAATGTATCTCCGGCTATCATGTCGATATGCTCAATGTTGACCAGATAGCTTTTGTGACAGCGGCAGAAACCGTGGCGGAGAAGATAATCTTCATAATCGGCAAGCTTGCCGTTGACCTCTATCTCGCGGTTGTCGGCAAGCGTGAAGATGACCTTGCGCAGATTGCTCTCCAGGCACTGAATGTTGGAGAGCAGCACCCTGGTATCGCTTCCGAGATAATTTATGGTGACATAGTGCTTTTTTCTGTGAGCAAAGAACAGCCTGTTGAGGCACGCGCGCAGCTGCATGACATCTATCGGTTTGAGCAGATAGTCAAATGCTTGCACTCGGTAACTCTGCACGCCGAATTCATCTGTGGTGGACACAAAGACTATGGGCGTCTTGGTGTCCGTGCGGCGCAGCAGTGCGGCGGTGTCCATACCGCTGATGCCGGGCATTATGATGTCGAGAAAAATCACATCATACGGGTGCGCCGCGTGGCTTCTGAGCAGTTCGTTTCCGTCAGAAAATTCATCGAGGGTGAAATCTTTCAGCACAGATCCGAGCGCCCGTCGCATATTTCGGCGTTCTTCCGCCATGTCGTCACATACAGCTATTCTCATAATTGCGGTTCTCCTTAAATGTTATCATACCGTAATTATGTCATATTTTCGTCCGTATGTCAACACAAAATTATCACTCAATCGCCGCTTTTCTCCCGTTGATTTTCCTGAAAATCTCGGGGTCAAACTTAAATTTGCGGTCATATGTCATGAGTCCGTTTTTCTCCTGTTCCACATCATAGAGTTGTGTATAGCAGAATCCCATAATGTTCTCGTTGTCAAGCAACGCGTCGGTGAGACCCTTGTAGCGTGCGACAAACTCCTCCTCGCTGCGCGGAGCGTTGCCGTAGCCCCAGCCTGTGCCCTCCTCCGGCGCCCAGCGTGCGCCGCCGTACTCGCTGACAAACACGGGCAGATTACCGTAGTACTCTTGACAGCCTTGGAGATTGGGGAGATACTGAGTCTGGTCGTTGATGATGCCTTCCTCTATATGCGCATAATTTTCCGCAAACTTCTCCGTATCCTGTTCATAGTCGTGCACATCATAAATATCCGTTACCACATGGACATAACCGCTGGTGTCTATCACCGGGCGGGTGGGGTCGACAAGCTTTGTGAGGTGATAAACCATGGCGAGGATATCGCCGCACTGCAGATTGCCACCGCTCCATGTCTCATTGAACGGGCACCAGCCGATGATTGACGGGTGATTGAAATCGCGCTGCACCGCCTCAATCCACTCCGGCTGAAAGTGCCTTATCTGCCCCGGCTCGGTTATGTTGAGTCCCCAGTTGGCGTGCTCACCCCACACGAGGTAGCCGAGTTTGTCCGCCCAGTAGATGTAGCGCGGCTCAAATACCTTTTCATGCATACGCGCGCCGTTAAAGCCAAGCTGCATGGAGTACAGTATGTCGTTTTTCATGGCTTCGTCACTCGGCGCAGTGTAAATGCCGTCGGGATAGAACCCCTGGTCGAGCACCCATCTGCCGAAAACCGTTCTGCCGTTAAGCTTGAACTTTTTGCCGTCCATGGCAACGGAGCGCAGACCGAAATATGACGACGCACTGTCGAGCACGGTGGTGCCGTCGCTCAGGCTGATGTCGAGGTCGTAGAGATTGCCCTGCCCCACATCCCACAGATGAGTCTCACTGAGTGGAATGTTGAGTTCGGTGTACAGTGAGAAAAGCTTTGCGCTCGCACTGCCGACAGTCTTGCCGTCCCACAGGGCATTGAGCGTGACAGTTGCGCCGAGCGCCGCCGCACTCACCTTTACGCCCACCGTGACGGATGGAGTGTCAATGTCTGTAGTCATCCTGACGCTCTCTATGTGCGCCGCGTTGACATATTCTATCCAGACGGTCTGCCATATGCCCGTGGTGCGCGTGTACAGGCAACCGAACGAATTGAGCCGCGTACTCTGTTTGCCGCCGGGCTGATTGCCCGAGCGCACATCATCATAGGCACACAGGGTGATGTAGTTGCCGTCGGGTTTGAGATAATCGGTAATATCCGCAGAGAAAGGCGTGTATCCGCCACGGTGCTCGGTCACCTTTTCGCCGTTTACATAGACAATTGCATGATAATCCACCGCGCCGAAGTGCAGTATCACCCTCTTGCCGTGCGCCAAGGGCGGAATATCGATGCCACGTCTGTACCACACACAGGGCATGAAATCCTTGTTGCCTATGCCGGAGAGTTCGCTCTCGGGGCAGAAAGGCACATTGATTTTTTGACTTAAACAGCCGCGCTTGAAAAATTCTTTCTCGATGCCCGAACAGGTGGAATCGACCTCAAAATCCCACTCGCCGTTGAGGTTTGTCCAGTCCGCGCGCACAAACTGCGGACGGGGATATTCGTCTCTTTTTACCATTTTTTGTTACCTCCGTATAATTTTATAACTAACCAAAATTAATCTCTTGTCTTATTTACAAACCATTCGTAAGTGATCTCCCAAACCTCGGGGAGCCACTCGTGCCCAAAATCGGGATAGATAATCGATTCCTTGGGACAGGTCATCTTATTAAACGCCGCAAACTGCGTTGACGGCGGACAGGTGTTATCCATAAGTCCGGTAAACATCTTAACCGACGCCTTGATTCGCGGCGCAAGGTACTGCAAATCTATGTAGCCGAGTTTTGTGAAAATCTCATTTTCTCTCTCGTGCCTGGGGTCATAGTTGCGGAAAAATGTTTTCAGTTCCGCATATGCGCCCTCCGCCAGGTCCATTTCCCACACGCGTTTATAATCGCACAAAAACGGATATGTGATTGCGGCACATTTAATCCTCGGTTCGAGCGAGGCGCAGGCGATTGTCAGCGCTCCCCCCTGACTTCCGCCGTATGCGCACACTCTTTCCTCATCGACATCATCCATATCCATGACGATTCCGGCAAGCTGCGCTGTATCGAGGAAGATGTCCCTGAACAAAAGCATCTTCGGATCGTCATTTTGCAGTCCGCGTATTATGTGCCCGTTAAAGGTGTTTGCCAAGTGTCCGCCGACATCCTGCGATTTGCCTGCCTGTCCGCGGCAATCCAGCGCGGCAACCGCAAATCCGCTTGCGGCATAGGCAAGGTAGTCACCCCATTCCGAACTTCTGCCCGTGTATCCGTGAAAATTCAACACGGCGGGGCATCTTCCCCGAATGTTCTTCGGTTTTAAGAATTTGGCATAAACTCTCGCTCCGTGCGCTCCTGTAAAATATAAATCATAACAATCCGCAACGGGCGACTTGAACTTAGCCGGTATCAGTTCAACATTGGGATCGATTGCCTTCATCTCGGCAACGGATTCATCCCAATACTTATCAAAATCACTCGGTTTCGGGTTTATACCCTTGTATTCTCTCAATTCTTCAAGCGGCATATCAATCAACGGCATTGTAATCTCTCTCCTTTTCGATAAATTCCCTCATATCGCGTTGTTTATAAACATGAGCGTGATATGCGAAAAATATTTTGTTTTATGAGTATATAATATATGCAACGGCGGAAAAAGTAAATGATTTATACAGGCAAAAAATTGACTTATTCTATCGTTTGTGGTATTATGTTGGGGAAAGAATCGCAATAGGTATGTAGGGGCGACCCTACGGGTGCATTAACGAGGTCATCGACCCCTACAGCCTTGACACAGGTTCATCAAAAGAGAAAATTCATCTCATAGTCGAGGGTGGGTATATTTTATTTTGTGTGAGCGAGTTCAGCGCGATGTGCGTAGAAAGTATTCCGTCAAAGGAGGTGTATGTGTTTTTTATTCTTAGACGGCGAGTTCAGCGCTACTGCACTGCTGTCCGAGTCGGCAAGAATAAAAAATACATACACGGACGGCACAAGTTTTTATGCGTGCGAAATAAAATATGCCTACCCGAGACGGTGAAGAAATTAAAAACAACAATCGGGTCGATGAGGGCATCGACCCCTACCGCACTGTTTCAGAATCAAGTTCATATTGATTGTGTGCACTGTTGCAGAAAGGAAAAAACCATGGAATTTGAAATGATAAAACCCCTATGGCGCGAGCGAAAAGGATTTTCGCTCAGCCGCGCAAGCATAGGCGACAGATACATATTCATACACTTCCTCACCCCCGTGACAGCGACGCTGCGCGGTGCGGAGGTGCGCATATCCCCCGGCGGCTGCGTCATATGGGCAAAGAACACGCCGCAGCAATTTCGCTCCGATGAATGTGAACTGGTGCACGACTGGTTCCACGCCATGCCCGACTGTGAGGAACTGCTGAGCGAATTTTCACTGGAATGTGAAAGGGTGTACTATCCGCAGCACAGCGAGGAGATAACAAAAATATTTGCCGAGACGGAAACAGAGATTGAAACAAAAAACATATTTTACGAACGGGTATGCAACGCAAACACCGAAAGACTGTTCGCCATGCTCGCGCGCTCGGCGGCGGAAAACCGCGCCGCACCGTCACCGCGCAAACAGGAGTTTGACAGGGCGCGCGCCGCGATTCGCTCCGAATGTATGAACGACTGGACGGTGGCAGACATGGCGCGGATTGTGAACATGAGCGAATCGGCGTTCTACCGCAACTACAAAGCGATATACGGAATCACGCCGCAAAGCGACCTAGCCGCCGCACGGATAGAGCGCGCACGGATTTTGCTGATGCGCGACAGGCTGAGCGTGAGCGATGCGGCGGAGATGTGCGGATATCACAATCAGTATCACTTTATACGCACATTTAAGAAATTCGTCGGCACAACACCGGGAAAGTACAGAAATTCGTCGGGTCGATGAGGGCATTGACCCCTGGTCGGATGCAAAATTCATTAAAAGAAAAGAATCTATCTCATAGGCGAGGGTGGGTATATTTTATTTTGTGTGAGCGAGTTCAGCGTAAATATGCGTAGAAAACATTCCGTCAAAGGAGGTGTATGTGTTTTTTATTCTTAGACGACGAGTTCAGCGCTACCGCACTGCTGTCCGAGGCGGCAAGAATAAAAAACACATACACAGACGGCACAAGTTTTTATGCGTGCAAAATAAAATATACCTACCCGATACAGTGCAGAAATCAAAAACACCAATCGGGTCGATGAGGGCATCGACCCCTACAGCCTTGACACAGGTTCATCAAAAGGGAAAGATTTATCCCGTCATGCGCTCAATTTATCACGCAAAATCCTCAAAATCTTCTTCTCCCTGCGCGATATCTGCACCTGAGAAATATGCAGCCGCTCGGCAACCTCTCGCTGAGTCTTGCCGCGAAAGAACCGCATGATGACAAGTTCCCTGTCATCTTCATCAAGTTCGTCCATCGCCATGCGCAGCGACAGAGAATCTATCATCGCCTCGCCCGTGTCCAGGTCATAAGTCACGGTGTCTATGAGGTAGGCATCACTGTCAGGCGACAGTTTGCGGTCGAGACAATCGCACGGCTGCGATGCCTCAAGCGCCATAACGAGAGTGTCGCGGTCGGTGCCGAGTTCCGCCGCAAGTTCACTCACGGTAGGCTCTGCCCCGCGCTCGCAGATGATTTTGTCGCGGAGTACCGCCGCCCTTATGCCCAACTCCTTTAGCGAGCGGCTCACCTTCACCAAACCGTCGTCGCGCATGAAACGGCGAATCTCGCCCATGATGAGCGGCACGGCGTATGTAGAAAACTTCACATTAAATTTCGGGTCAAACCTGTCTATGGCTTTCAGCATGCCTATGCAGCCGATTTGAAAAATATCCTCTTTGTCATAACCGCGCCCCAAAAACCTCGCAACCACGCTCCACACAAGCGCGGCATTGTTTTTGACGACGGCATCGCGCGCCTCTTTGCTGCCCGTGCGCGCCAGGCGAAGCAGAGTTTCGTTGTCCATAACACAGCCCCCTACAGCCTGTTTTTGCCTATACGCCGTTTCATGGTCACCTTGGTGCCGACGCCGACTATGGAATCCACATCCACGGAGTCCATGAAGGTCTCCATGACGGTGAACCCCATGCCCGAGCGCTCCATGTCGGGATTGGTGGTAAACATCGGCTCGCGCGCCTTTGCCACATCCTCTATGCCCTTGCCGTAGTCTTTGACCACAATTGTCACATCGTCATCCTGTGAATAACACTCCAGGTATACATAACCCTTTTTGTCGCCGTAGCCGTGGACAATGGCATTTGTCACCGCCTCGCTCACGGCCGTTCTGATATCAGACAATTCCTCTATCGTCGGGTCGAGCGGCGAGATAAACGATGCCGCAATCATACGCGCAAAGCTTTCGTTCTCCGATTTTGACAGAAATTCCGCCCTCAATTCATTAGTATATTTTGTCCTTGCCAAACTGTTCATCATAATCCTCCATTCATCCAAGTAATTTTTCGGGGACATCCGCAAAGGACGGATAAACGCCCATAATTTTCGGTATGCCCGACATATGCAAAATTTTGTTTACGCTGAGATTGGGGCAAACTATGGCGACTTCGCCGCCGCTGCTTTTTACAAGCTTGTATCTGCCGATGACAACGCCTATTCCCGACGAATCCATGAAATTGAGGTCGGAAAAATCGAAAATGAGGTTGCGCGCTCTGCCGTGCACAAGGCGCGAATCGGTTTGGGTGCGCACCTGAACGGCGACATGATGATCAAGTTCGCCCGAGACCTTTGCCACAAGGCAGTGCAAACCTTTGGTAAAAAAATTGACCTGCAAGAATACCAACTCCTTTCGGGATTAATATTCTTGCAGGTTTGCGTAAATTCCTTTGACGGGAAATGAGTTAATTTGACGGAGCGATGAATTGTATGGGCGGGTCGATGAGGGCATCGACCCCTACCGCCTTATCA
>ERZ808246.2322-NODE-2322-length-12084-cov-16.424308_pt1 | contig 12084 bp, 7 predicted proteins | sample MGYA00521083_ERZ808246 | MGnify/ENA primary metagenome ERZ808246 (study PRJEB31516, sample SAMN03275577) | gut metagenome | biome: mammalia-associated habitat; material: feces | host: Papio cynocephalus | place: Kenya | collected 2012-07-07 ...
CGGTACGCCCAACCGTCGTTGAAATTGGTTGACTGCATGTTGTCTCCTCTTCAAAAAACTGTTACGGGATAGCCGGCTCTCCGGAATTCCAGGGAAACCGGAAAGGATTATCGGGAAAACCGCATGGACGTTTCACGCCGTTCAGTTCCACCGGCAGCTTTCCTTGCGGCGGCTGGGAACGCGAGGGCATGGCGGTCGGTATGACCTCGACGGATTAAGATAGCCGTGTCCTTGAACGTAGCCGAATGAACAGGCATCCGGCTACGACAAACACAACGGTCACGCTGACAAAGCACCATAGAGTCACTCTGATGACTCCGGGCATGATCAACGCAGGCGTCACAAAAGCGAAAAAGCCACACAGGATTCGTGAGAATCCCAGAATGAAACCCTGCGCCGAGGCACGGGAACGTTCCGGAAAAGTCTCCTGCGCCCACACCTTGCAAATGGCTTCGCCCGCCAGCGGAAGACCCACGTACATGATGGCCGTCGCTGCGACGATGATTCCCAGAGAGCCGCCGCCGGCAGCCATCAGGACCATGGCCACAATGGCGATTCCGCCGCCAGCCACGAACAACGGGTTCCGCCACTTTGTATTGACCGTTGCGGACACCAGCAGATTAGACAGAAACATTACGACGTACAGCATAATGCCCAGGCCGGTGGCCAGGCTCTGCGAGGCATTCGCATTGACCAGCATGAATGTCTGGAACTGGCCCCAAGTGTTGGCCACAATATTCCAGAACACGTAAAACACCAGCAGCGCCGCGAACAGATATCTTAGGGACCTGTCACGCGCAACGCCCCTGAGGCCGACTTCGGCACCGTCGGATGCGGTTCTCTCGGCATGAGGATCACCACGATTCGCCAATGACTCCGAAACGGCATGCAGTCGAGCGAATTCCTTGGAACGCAGCCGCCACAACAGCACGCCTAACGAGACCAGCGCGAGGATGAGAAATAGCACATGCCCGCCGAAAGCGCCTTCAAAGCCGGAGACAGCAAAGCTGATCAACACCGAACCAAGCATGCCCAGCTGCCAGCCAAGCTGCGTGACCGTCACCAGTTTTGCGCCCGACTTGGGATCACCGGCGTCACGCGACATCACCGACAACGACACCGGTAGATCCACACCAGTACCGAATCCCGCCAGTATTACGCCAACGAGCAGCATCCAGAAATTGAGGGAGAACGCGCACAACGCGAACCCGCAGACAGTGACTATCCCAATCCTGTCGAACACCCTCGTCATGCCAAGCCTGCAGCACATCGCGCCGGTGGCCACGGATCCGATCGCAATCGCGAAATTCAGAGCCGCGCTCAAAACGCCGATCTGTGCGTTGGACAGGCCGAAACCCGACTGCCACATCGTGATGGTGGTGGACAATCCAACGATCACGGATGAACCGAGGAACGAGCCAAGTCCGCCGCACAATCCAAGATTTCTCAATGCCTGTCGAGACCGCACTCCATTGACGACCATTGAATCTTTCCTTTCATGGAGAATGTCGGCCATGCCCCCAAAAAATCGGAACATGGCCGGCATCATTACACGGGAACGGGGACTACCCGTCCGATCAGGCCCTGCGCTTTCGGCACATGCCGAAATATGAGGACACGATGCTCAACACCGTTGCGGCGGCCATGGCGACTACGCCGACGATGACGCTTTGCAAATCAGCCATGGACTGCGCATTCTGCGCGAAGGTGATCACGCTGGCGACGGTATTCACTCGATCGCAGATGAACACAGCGGTGGAGCACATCAACAGTACCGACGTGGCCACGCAGCAGATGTCGCAGACGGTCTCCGAGATTGGATTGTTCAGCCTAGGCTGTTCCAATACCACGCGCACTACCATCAGCACAATCGCTACAATCGATCCGGCAATCGTAAGTTGATTCAATGCGATATTGCCGAAGGTCGCGGTCCTGCTGTTGATGAAGTAGAAGACCAGTCCGACAATCGCGGCGATGGCGGACAGTATGGTGATGTAGAAGCCAAACGCTTGCCTTTTTATGAAACTCATCATAGTTCTCCTTAGCTTCGATGTCACTGGATTTCAGAACGTTCGCGACGGGAGACCACGTACATGACGACGCCCAGAAGCGTCAGCAGTCCCGTCACCACGCTGGCTCCGGTCAGCACGTTGTCATACCACGTACGTACATGCTCGATATGCGTGGTGGAGTTCAGACCGTCCATGGCGTTGGAATTGGCATACGCGTAGTTCTGCCACTTCATATTCCGGTGCAGAGCCTTCATCAGCTTGGTATCCTGCTGGACGTTGTCGACGGTCCAGTAGGGCCACAGCTTGGCCACCGCGTCCATGCTGTCGTCTCCAGTGGAGGTGAGCATGGTGACGCCGTTGTAAGCGGCCGCACGCAGATTCTGATATTCATTGTCCATGATGAAGTCTTCGGACAGGATGCCCTTGAAGCCCCATTCACCACGCAGGATACCGAGCATGAGACCGGTGGACGCGTTGGTGCTGGTCACGCCGATGCGGTTATAGCCGCTCATCATGCCCAGGGTTCCGGCATCCTCGACCGTGCTCTGATGCGCGCGGAGTTCTCCTTCGCGGGCCTTCTGCTCGGTCATGAATGTGGCCACACCGGTTCGGTTGATTTCCGTGTCGTTGAAAGCGTAGTGCTTCGGAGCCAGAATGCAGCCGTACTTCTTGGCAGCCGAAATCGAGGCGGCCGCTTGGAAAGAGGTGAGGACCGGATCTTCGGAATAATATTCGTGGTTTCGGGCGTTGTATGCGGTGCGGTGCAGGTTGGTTCCCACGCCCCACAGAATCGTGGTGTTCGCCCAGATCGAATAGTTTCCGATAGCCTTGCCCCATTCCTTGGCGAGTTCCTTGCTGAAGGTCTGTCCGAGCACTGTTTCGCTGGCCATCACGCCCATCGAGTATCCCAGGTTCTTGTCATTGGCATCGACGGCATACGGGTCGCCGGAGGATTTGTCGGTGTTGGCGTACTGGCCGAGAGTGTATGAAGCGAACCCGTTGGGACCGTCGTTCTGAATGACCTCGGGAGAAGTGATCGATTCGATGGCCTTGGTGGACGTGCCTCCGAACGCGGTGCGGATCAGGGCTTCCGAAAGCTTCATCTGGTTGATGAGCTTGTCCCAGCGGGAATCGTTGATGCCGGCGCCTTTCAGCGTGGCGAGGGTCAGGTCGCCGCTGGCTCCCCATGTGACGGAAGAGGTGTCGCCGTTGGCCTTGATCTCATAGGTGTCGTTGGTGAGTCCGCCCTTGAGCATCTTGTCGGTGGCAGTCAAATCCTTATAGGTCTTCGGCCAGGTCCCCTGCCAATCGGAACGGCTCAGGTAGGTCACCGTGTTTGGCATCCACGTGTTCAGATCGGCATCCTGAAGCTGGTTCTCCACCTTGGTACCGTTCTTGCTGACCGCGAATGTGGTGGAATCAAGCTTGTCCAGAGTCCAGGAGACCGCGTTGTCAGCGTCGCCTTCCGTGAATGCGCCCTGCTTGGCGAGCACGTTGTTCGTGGCGTCATGCGCGTCATCGCCGATGGTGAAGACATATTCGCCCGCATCGAGAATGTAGGTGCCCTTGGTGCCCTTGAGGTTTTTGGCAGTGGAATCCCAGCTTGCCATATACTGCGCGTCGGCGGTGATGGTCAGCGTCTGCGACTCGCCGGGCTTAAGTTCCTTGGTCTTGCCGTAGTCAAGCAGCTGCACGGCCGGCTTCTCGACATTGTGCTTCTTGTCATAATCGGTGTATGGCACGCTGTCATACAGCTGCACGACGCTCCTGCCGGCGACATCGCCTGTATTGGTGACCGTCACCTTTGCTGTAACGGTCTTGGTCACCAAGTCGACGTCCACCGAATCAAGCTTCTGGTCGAACGTGGTGTAGCTCAGACCATACCCGAACGGATAGGTCACCTCATTGTCATAGTTCCACGAACCGCCATTGGTGCTTCCCGCAGTGGAGGAAGCCTTGCCTTGGCCAAGGCGTTCGTCGAAGTATCTGGTCTCGTAATACTTGTAGCCGGTATAGATGCCTTCGGCCTGGACGATTTCGGAGTTTATCGTATGCGAGGTGTCCGCGTTGGTCCACTCATAGTCGCCGTAATTGTTGACGGCCGGGGAGCTGGCATTGTTCGACACCCAGGTGTCGGACAGGTGTCCGGAGGGATCGGCGTCTCCGGAGAGCAGATCAGCCACGCCATAGAAGCCATAGGCGCCCGGCAGGCCGATCTGCATGATAGCGTCGACGCCGGCATCGTCGGCGAGTTCTTGGATCTGCATGGTGTTGGCGCTGTTAATCAGCACGATCACCTTGCCTCCGTTGGTTTTCTTGGCCTGCACCGCGGCATTGATCAGGTCGCGCTCGTTATCTGTTAGCCCCAACGGATCGCTTTGCCCATCCTTGCCGTCGACACCGGCTTTGCCCGGCAGGTAGGCGCGGTTCTCACCGGACGCGCGGGCGATGGTCACGATCATCACATTGTTGTCGTTCAGACTGTTCTTCCAATCCGAGTTTGCCTTGTTCAGCTGGTCCTGGGACGGCTCTTTTCCAGAGAACTTCTCACCGACCATCGGAGCGGTGATACGGTTGACTTTGGTCTTTTGGCCAAAATTGTTGATTTCGGTGGAGAAGCTGTCCTTCATCGACTCATACATGTTCTGCAGGGTCTTGTTGATGGAGAAACCCTTCTCCTTGAACGCGGTGACCATGTCCACGGTATCGGCATCGGTCCCCTTGTTCTGGCTGACGATGGAACCCATGTCGCCACCCTGCACTGGATAGTAGCTGGAGAAGCCGAGCAGGCTGACCTTCTTGGTCTCGTTCTTGCTCAACGGAAGGGCTCCATCGTTCTTCAGCAAGACGGATCCCTGCTCGCTGACCTGTTCACCCAAATCACGAATCGACTGCACCAGTTCCTTGGTGCTGGAATAATCGGACTTGTAGGTGTATGTCTTGCTGGCGTCCACGCCTTCATCCGACACGAACCTGGTACTGGTGGTACCAAGGAACTTGTTGATGTCGGTGCGGAAGCCCTGCACGGCGCTCGTTCCTGTCAGCGACAGTGCCAACAGTGCGGCGAAGGTGGTCGTTATGCCTCGCCATATCCGAGAACTCGGATTTCTTTTCATTGGATTCCTCCTGATTGTTGTGGTCTTTTTCGTCCCGCCGCTACCGTGCGGCGGCACGGAAAACGTAATTCGAAGCGTTCACTTGTCTTTGTGATTGCTTCTGCGGGCTTTCCTCATTTCGGCTTTACGCGCCTTTTGCTCCAGTTTGGCCTGATATTTCGCTTCCTCCTCATCGAAGTCGAGGCCTTTCTTGGAGCAATAGACCCTGAGTTCCTCCTTGCGGGCCCGTTCGGCGACGAGGTCGGCCTGTTCCTGTTCCCGACGCAGACGTTCCGCGGGCTCAATCCATTCGCCTCCGGCCGCCAGCACCGCAGCCTTCTGGTGCTCAAGAATGGTCGTCTGATCATCCTTGACGTGCTTCTCCACATTGAGGAAGATCATGAGCACCGCGATGATGGCGTAGCAAGCCAGTTCCGCACCGATGTAGCACAGCACCAGCACCGTTTGGACGGCGCTGTTCTGAACCATGGCCGCCGGATCGTAACCGGCGGAGGTGAGCAGGGCGTTGATCAGTCCGTTGCCCAGGCCGGTCATGCCGACCATGATCGCGCCGTACACCGACATGGTGAAGCCGTCGGAACGGAAGCCGTTCTTCGCCTCAAGATGGTCAAGCACGTCGGAAAGCAAAGCCAGCGTGACGTACATGGCCGGAATCGATCCTATGCCTTTGAGGACCACGCCCACGCACACCATGACGAAGTTGTGCACATCGATAAGGCTGACCGCTCCGCCGATTACCGCGAAGACCATGCCGACCATGACGGAATTGCGTTTGCCGAATTTGTTGGCGATTGGCCAGGCCAGCAGCATGCCCACGGCGGTGGGAATGCCGCCGATCAGACCGAGCGTCGACATCGCCGCGCCGGCAGCGGACTCGGTGGAGATGCCATCGAACATCCAGCGTGTGTAATAGCTCATGGAGCCGTTCTTGATTATACCGGAAAGCTGGAACAGCAGGAAGTACAGGATGATGATCCACCAGTAGCGGTTGCCCATGCATGCCTTGACCTGCTGCGCCATGGGAAGCTTTTCCTCGACGATGTTGAGTTTGATGTTCTCCTCGGTGATGCGTTCACGGGTGAAGTAGTATTCGCACAGGATGCCGATGGCGGTGAGCATGCACAGCACGATCATCACCACGCGCCAGTGCGCATAGCTGGCCGCGGTATCGATGGTTCCGTCACGGTTGACGAACAGGTAGCTCTGCAACAAAATCGGCACGAGGATGCTGGCTCCAATACCGATTGCGGCCACGCCGGAAGCGTTCGAAAGAGTGGCGAGCAAGCCTCGCTGGTTGCTGTTTCGGGTGGATAGTCCGACCATGGAACTGTGCGAGGTGTAGAACAACGGGTATCCGATGGCGTAGTACAGGTTGTATGAAATGGCGATCCACAGCATCTGTAGGCCGGGGGCAGCGTCGGTCGGGGTCATGAACAGCAGTGCGATGGCTACCACCACGAACGGCACGGATAGCAGCATGTACGGGCGGGCCTTACCCTGTGCGGTGCGTGTATTGTCGATGAAACGTCCGATGACGAGGTTGCCTAGGATCACGAGGATCACCGATGCCATCGGCAGGATGGTGGAGAACATGCCGAATTTGGCGGTGTTCGTCCATCCCAGCACGTCGGAGTAGTAGCGGTTGAGGTACGATCCGAAGATCGCGTTGGAAATGAACGCGCAGAATGGTCCGACGAAATAGCCGAGAAGCATCTCCGGCGGTTTCACATTCGCTGAGGTGATGCGCGTACGCACCAGTGGATTGTTGAAGAATCCGCCGTCTTTCGATGCGGTCGAAGTGGTCATCTTCGCCTTTCCTCCTTATGGTTGATGTTTTCACGTTCGCGGCCGCGTCGTCATATTTCGCAAGTGGCCGTGTGCACGCCGTTCGACAATTGCATGGTCGTGCCGTCGGGTAGCACCAGTTCGCATGTCGTGCCGACAGGTACCTCCACGGTGATTGAGAAGTGCCCATCGTTAATGGACCAGTCCGATCCGACGCGACCGTATGGAGTGTCTATATGCGCTTTCGCCCATGTCAGTCCGCCGCCGGGCACGGGCTTGACACGGAATTTCCGGTATGCGGCTTCCGTGGCTCCGATTCCGGCCACACGCTGGTACAAGAACGCGCCTACCGATCCAGAGGCGTAATGGTTATAGGAGATCATCAGGTCGGTGCCATCGTCACCAATGGGGCATTCGCCGTTGGCGTCGAGACCGTCCCAGCGTTCCCAGATGGTCGTGGCGCCCATATCTACCTCGTACAGCCAGCTCGGACACTTGGCGTTTAGCAGCATGCGATACGCCACATCCTCATGTCCGTTGTCCGCAAGCGCGAAAAGGATATACGGGGTTCCGGGGAATCCCGTACCGATGCAGTAGTCGTTGTCTTCGATGAGTTTCACCAGATGGTTCACGGCGTTGCCGCGGACGTCTTCCGGGAACATGTTCAAGTACAAGGGCAGCACGTACCCCGTTTGGAACTCATTGTCGAGTTTGCCATTGCCATCAGTAAGCACGCTGCAGTAGGCGTCGGCCACCTTATCGGCGAGTTCGTCGTAGATTTGCGCATCCTCATCGTGCCCCAAGATCTCAGCTACGTGTGCCAGAGTGCGGCTGGTGTTGTTCAAGCTTGCCGTGGCCGTCCATTTCGCGCGTTTCTGCCATTGGCTCATTTTCGGCACGTCGGGAGCGACCCAATCTCCGAAATGCAACATCGAAGGAGTGTTCCAGATATAGCGGGATTTGCCGAATCCGATGAGTCCAGCCCAGAATCTGCAGGCTTTCACATAGAGCTTCATCGTGTCGTACATGTCATTCAGCACGGTGGAATCTCCGCTGGCACGGTATATCGCCCATGGCACGAGCACGCACGCGTCTCCCCACCAGTCGATGGCCATCTCTGGCATGGTGGCAGGGAAACCGTATCCCTGTACAGGTACAGTATTGGGGATGCCTCCTGTCTTGAGCTGTTCGGCCTTGACGTCTCTGAGCCATTTCTCCAGAAAGCGGGTCATGTCAAAATTCAGGCAGGCGGTTGTCGAGAAAACCGCAATGTCGCCGGTCCATCCCATGCGTTCGTCACGTTGTGGGCAGTCCGTAGGAATATCCATGAAATTCGATTTGGCGCCCCATACGATATTGTGCTGCAACTGGTTAAGGCGCCTATCGGAGCATTCGAAATCCCCGATGGCCCGCAGATCTGAATGCAGCACGATCGCCTCTATCCGCAGATCGTCCGCAGAAACTCCACGCACGCTGACATAGCGGAATCCCATGTAGGTAAAACGCGGGCTGTATTCTTGAACGCCATCCGGAGCATCACTTGCATCGACGCACGTATAGGCGGCCGTGGCCTTCGCCGTGCGCAGGAATCTGGTGTTCAGGCTCCCGTCGGGATTGAGTATCTCCGCATGCCGGACCACTACGGTCTGGCCGTCACGACCATTGATGATGCGCATCCGCACCACACCGGCGAAGTTTTGTCCGAAATCATAGACGAGTTCGCCGCCATCGCGGCGTGTCATGCTCACCGGCTTCAGGATCTCATGAGCAACGACTCCGGCGCCGTAATCCGCTTCGATATGTTTTGGCTGGCGACGAAGGGTCTCCAGCGAAGCGGAACGCCAATCACGACAACGAGAGCCATCAGCGCCGGGTTCCATTCTGGCGTCATATGTCTCGCCATCATAGAGGTCGGCCATACGTACCGGACCGGATTCGCTGACGTCCCAGCTGGTATCCGTGCCGATCACCTCGACGCTGCCGTCCGTGTATTCGACGCGCAGTTCGGCAAGCAACGCCTGTCTGTCGGCGCTCACACGGTTCTTGCGGGTGAACACGAAGGATCCCACAGCCCAGCCGCCGGCGACGGTCGCCAACAGCGTGTGACTGGCACCAGCGCCCACCATATCGGTCACATCATAGGTCTGGTACTGCAGATTCGTCTTGTATGACGTGAATCCAGGAGCAAAATACCTGTTGCCGATCTTATGGCCGTCGCAGGTGAAGTCATACATGCCCATCGCAGTGGCATACAAACGCACCCTACGCACGTTTTTCGACGAATCACAGGTGAACGTTTTACGGAACATCATCGGGAGCGGTGATACCTTTTTCTCTACGAAAGAGTAACCGGCATCGGAAATCCACTGCCCTTGCCAGCTTAACCCCAGACGACCCGTTTCGAACGTTGTCTCGGCGTGCGCATGTTCTCCATCAACTGTGTTCACGTCAAGCGCCACAAGGTATTCGGTGAACGGCCTCAACGGCTCGCCGTCATATACGGCAACGGCCTGGTCGTTCGCTTCACAGGTCCAATCGCCAACGGACAACCGCGCATCGCTCACCACGACGCCGGGTTTGTCGGAACGCACCTCATAGGAGAAACGCGGATGCGGGTTGTCGGTGACACAGCTCCGCTCCGAATGCTCGACGCTCAACCTGGCGATTGTGATCATAAGAGCTCTTCCTTCCAAAACACGTACATTCGAAGCCTCATCGTTTCTGAGTCCACGTTTTTCGTTCTCCTTGTTGAGAACCTCTTGATATCGAGTCTGTCCTTCAATCCGGATCCGGACAAACACATCATCACGAAATGCGTTTTAAAACTCACGAAATGCATTCCGCACAAGGACCCGCCACAGCGTTTCGGTCAAAACCGTGGATGGAATGTGTATGATTGGTGTGCGCAAAGAAGCCGAGATACGGAGGGGGAAGGAAATTGTTTACTGTCGCGATACTCGAAGATGAACGTCCGGCCGCGGATACCCTTCGTTCCTGTTTGGGCCGTTTCACCACGGACCATCCGGAGGCTCGCTTCGATACGACGCTGTTCGCTGAGCCGACAGCTTTCCTTGAGGGATACAAGCCATTGTGGGACATCGTGTTCATGGATATCGAAATGCCGAATATGGACGGTATGGCCGCCGCACGCAGGCTTCGGGCCTTTGACGAACAGGTCATACTGATTTTCGTGACAAACATGGCGCAATTTGCCTCAAAGGGGTATGAGGTGGACGCGCTCGACTACATTATCAAGCCGTTCCTCTATGTCGATTTCGAACGCAAGCTCACGCGCGCGCTCAAATTGTGTGCGACGAAAGCGGAATCCATCATCATTCAGCAACGAAGCAATTCCCATCGTCTGCTGTTGCAGGAGATTAGCTACATCGAGGTCCGAGGCCACAATCTCGAATTCCATACCGAGCATGGCGACTTCCGCAGCACGGGAAGCCTGCAGGATATGGAAAACGCGTTGAACCGGTACGGTTTTCTCCGTTGCGGCAAGCCATATCTTATCAATCCCCGGCATTTATCCGGAATCCATGGGCAGTCGGCCATCCTGCGGGACGGAACGGAGATTCCCATAGGCAGGGCATTCCGCAAAGCCTTCATGCAAGGTCTGGCGGACAGTCTTGGAGACGACCATGTATTCTGACATCGTCTGGTTTTTCAATGCTGTGGGCTTCTCCATCGAGTTGACCGTGGCCATGGCAATGTTCACATGGTGGGTAAAACGGCGGAACGGTTTCGCCGTGCGCTTTTTCTGCTTCATGGCCGGTTTCTTCACGGTCGCACTATTATGGCAGGTATTCGTTCCGAATAACACCTGTTCGCTCATTATCCGCTGTTTTGTATTCTATCTACTCTGCCTGTGGAGTCTTCACCTCTGTCTGAATATCGATTGGGGGCAGTCGCTGTTTTACGCGGTGGCGGGCATCTCTCTGCAACATATCGTGTATTGCGCATCACGCATGATCGCCATGCAAATTGCCGAATGGGATGGGTCGTACCATCCAGACGTGCTCAATATCGCATATTCCATAACGTTGATACCAATCGGGCTGCTGGCTTATCTACTATTCGCCAAGCCTTTGAAGGAACGCCTGCCTTACGTGACATGGTCGCATTTCCTGTTCCTCGTAGTAGGAATCCTGCTATGCGTCAATGTCTTCTCGTGTCTGTTCGACTGGTACATGGCAAACGTGACTTTCCCCGGCACCGCATACGCTCTGTTCATGATGATACGCATAGTCGTATGCGTGTTCCTGTTGCTCATGCTGCGTGAAATCATCGAACGGGAAACAGCGGAACACAATGGCGAGGTCCTGCAACAGCTGCTTTACCAGCAGAAAGCGCAACTGGCCAGCGACAGAGAAACCATCGATCTAATCAATGTGAAAACGCATGATCTCAAAAAACAATTGACCCTGCTGGGAGGGCACCTCTCACAGGAGGAGATTAATGACCTTAAACAACTCGTGGACATTTACGATTCATCCGTGAGAACCGGCAACGAGACACTCGACATCCTGCTGGCCAACAAATCGATGCTATGCGAACAAAAAGGCATCCAATTCGATCGAATGATCGACGGATCGCAACTGTCCTTTATGAAGCCCGCCGACATCTACGCGCTTTTCAACAACATTCTCGACAATGCCATCGAAGCGGTACTTGGTATAGGCGAGCCGTCCCAACGTTTCATCCGAATGAAAGTAAGAACCAGCCACGGCATGCTGATCGTGCATGAGAATAATCCGTTCATTGGAGAATTGCGGTTCCATGACGGATTGCCGCAGACCACGAAGGACGACAGACGTTACCACGGTTTCGGCATGCGGTCCATCCGTATGATTGTGGAACAGTACGGTGGCATCTTGAAAGTGCATGCGGACAATCAAAATTTCACATTGAATATCGTGATCCCGTTACCGCACCAGTAACATTCTAAACCAGAGTTTGTCTATGATAAATCAGCCCGGATTCAATTTGTAAGTGCAACACCCGTCTTCGTGTTGGCTGCCTTCGATTGTAGCTTGGAGATCTCATCGTCCCATACCTCGCTGGGCGTTTTGTATCCGAGGAGTTTCATGGGGGTGTCGTTGATCTCCTCGACGATCGCGTCGAGCTCCTCCTGCGTGAGATCCTCGAAGCTGGTTTTCTTGGGCAGG